>OKVD01000290.1_pt1 | contig 23777 bp, 25 predicted proteins | sample 1606881 | NCBI WGS metagenome assembly OKVD01 (sample SAMN03281011, study PRJEB24777) | human gut metagenome | isolation source: fecal sample PR176 from 1 month old male Indian infant, caesarean delivered... | place: Singapore | collected 2006-01-13
TGTAAGTTTACTTTAGTTAATACCGAATCATAAACGGTGGAACGCCGTGTGCGGTGAAAGTCGCACGCACGGTGTGGAGCGGGGGAAAATCCGAAGATAACTTCAAAGGATTACCTATCGCTATCCATAGGCTTCCAAATATACAATACTGGACACGTCATACTCTAAAATAAACTGTTTTTGCTCAAGGCAAAGCTTTTTCCCGGCGGGGCGAAGCTGTCTGGATAAGCCAATAGCGCTGTTAAACGCCTCCCGAAATTCTGTTTCCGTAAAAGGCTTTATCAAAAATCCATAGCACTGCACATCCCGGTATGCCGTCAGCTCCTCTCCGGCCAGCGCTGTTTCAAATAGAATCGGGGTGTACTTATATGCCTCCAGCGCTCGAAGCTGCCTCGCAAGATTCGTCCCTTTGTAATCGGCCAGCTGGATATCCAAAATAAACAGGGAAACAGACTCCCTGCACGCATAGGAATAGGCCTCCCCCGCCATCGGAAAGACGATGACCTCATATCCGGGATCTATATTTTCAATGAATTTTCTGATTCGTTCTGAGGCGGCAGGGTTGTCCTCAACCAGAAGAATTTTTTCCATATTATATGCTCCGTTTTTTCTTTATTTTGCACAATGTTGATTTCTTGTATAAGCTAAAAGCTATTTTGCACTGGTACATTTCGTCAAAAAATAACCGGTTTTTCCCTCAAGGATTTCATCAATATATCTCGTTAATTTATTCAAAAACTGTACATCGTCATCACAGGCTGCTATGCGAATCATGTCTGGCACTGCCTCGCCTCCTGTCTTCTTTTCGTTCTGGCCATACTCTTTTCCAATCTAAAATAAAATTATTTTCAGTTTTTATGATACAGGCAATAAAAAGGCTCTTTGATTTATCCAAAGCAATTCATTATCTGAAAAAATGTTTTATATATTATAATACCACACAAATCAAACGCAGAAAAGCCAATTTTCGTGAGCGGTCATTCCTGTTTCGCAAGCGGTGTTATAGAATGATATTGATAATCGGGATGATTTCGAGCTTTATGATGAACGATTTAAAGGAGAAGAAAACCAAAGTTCAGAAGTAGATATTTATCATATACCAGAATAATCTGTGTGGTGAAGTACCGGGTAATATCGCCATATGAGGTTTCCGGCTCCCCGTACATTTCAAACATCATCTCGACGTAATTCACCTCCGCGTTTTTCACCAGCTTTTTTGTTTTGATCCTGTATTATGGCTGCCATAAGCAGCCAATCAAAAAAAGCACGACAGCCGCAAAGGCGTCGTGCTTTTTTGTCAGCTTCGGGCCACAGTGGCCTGAAGCACTCTGTGAAAAATCACGCCAAATAATACTTGCCGGGGATCGGGGATAGTTGAATGGTCATCTGCTTTTTCGGCTGGGCCTCCAGCAGGAACGGCACGATCCCATCCTCCGGCAGCCGGTTTCCGGGCAGAATCGTCTGCTTGTCAAATTTAAAGGTGACGCACCATGCGTCCGCGCCACCAGCCAGAGAAGCTCCCAGCGGGAAGCAGAACTCGCTCTCATCGTCCCGCAGGATATCGATGAACTCCCGGCAGTCGGCGGGAACGGCGTCACTCACCTTCATTTCGCTGATGGCCTCCGCCGTGGCTGTCAGCCACTCAATATCATAAATATGGGCGCTGTCCAGGGCGAACACAAAAACAGCGGGAAGGTACTCCTCTGTACCAGGGAGCCATAGATTACTGTTGGCCTGCACCACCGCGCCGTATATCAGGGGGGCATTGGCGAATTTATTACGCCATTTGTCTTTGCCAAACAGGGGTGCTTTTCCAGCCACGTCCCGGAAAAAAACGCTTTCCGTACTGCGGGGCGTAGAGCGGTAAGGCGTTAGCTTGTTCAAATCCGTGGGGATAGCGGTGGCTTGGCGCTGTTCCGCAAAGGCTGCCTCGTCGGTCTCCTCCTGTGCGGCAATTTCCGCCTGCTTGCCACGGACAGAGGACATATCGTAGCCCTTTTTCTCCATCTTGGCAATCTCTTCCTCGGTCATAGCAGCTTCCCAGCCGCCTGCCTCTTTTACCGGGTCAAATCCAAACAATCCCATAATTAATCTCCTTTTCCAACATTAATTTTACATGAGTACCCATAGCACCACGCTGCACAGGATGATAACAATTCCGCCGAGCCCTTGCAGGATGCGATATCCCTTATCGCCAAAATGCCGATAGACGGAGGCACGAAAGTCCCACGTATTTTCACCCTGAGGATCGCAGACCCATTTCCAGCGGAAGATCGCCCCCAGCAGAAACAGCGCCCCCACCACAATGAGAAAGAGCTGCCAGTTAGCTTGCAGGAACGGCATGACCCATTTCATAAATCTTGTGTATAAATCGCTCATGGTGTTCTCCTTTCTATCTGGCGTGTATGAAAATCAGCCCGATAAACGGGAAGTTAGCTATTTACCGCTCTGGTCGTTCATCCTTAAAATCCTATCTTCCGCGCCCCAGGCCAAGGGCACTCTTTCCATTGTCCCTCGTTATCTTCCGGTTTTCCGGTAAGCAAATCAATGGCGGCATCCGTCAGATAACCCAGATAACTTTCAGCCGCACTGTCTCCGCAAAGCAGCTTCCACATCAGGCCGCCGAACAAGTAAGAACTTGCAAATTCACGCCAGCTATGCAGACTTTCTACCGCCCGTTGAGAAAGTTCCCATAAAATCCCTTCCGCTTCGCCCTCGGTGATCCAGCCGAGATAATAACCCCAGCGGGCCAGCATAGCCGCCCGCCCGACATCCCAGCCGGTCATAAAGCCGGGGATATAACGCGCTTTATAATGCTGTGCAAACCGCCAGCCACGGCTCGCAGACTCCCGATCTTCCTCGTCCATGGAATCTTCCAGCACTTGCTCCACAGTATCTGCCTCACAATAGATTTGATACCGAAGCTCATAGCCCTCCTGGCTTAAATATCGAATGGTATCCAACAATTCACTACGGCCATTGATCCCCCAGGAACGCCGCATCAGGGAAACAATCTTCTGTTCCATAACCGGGGTATGCAGCTCCACGTCCATGCCGCCCAAATCATGGCTATTCAAGCTGGAAATCATACCCGAAAGTAAAACGCCAAAATGTTTCCATTGGGGAGCGTTTTTAGGGTATGTAACAGGTTCAGCTTCCGGGAGAGTCTCGATCTGCGCTAACTTTTGATCCAAAAGTGCATAGAGTTCCCGTTCCAATGCGAGATCAAGTTCCCGTTCCTCAGACGCATCCTCTTCGTCTTCCATGGCCAGCGTTTCCAAGGCGGCAGTAATAATCCCCATATCTTCACCAAACATCTGCCTCATAAGGCCATCAACTCCAATAGCGGCAGCCTCAGTAACTTTCTGATCTACCGTTTGCTGGATCATTTCCTCGGACAAGGATATTTGTTGTATCATTTCTGGGCTAAACATTTTACCTAATATTTCGACCTGCAGTTGTGCGTCAGCGGCGGATTGAGCGGTTCCAGCCTGTGCAGCGCCGTCAGGTTCTGCGGAAACGTTCAATTTTTCCCGCATCCGCTCAATCTGCTGATTGCTTTCCTCCAATGACTTTTGAAGCGATTCAGCTGCTTTCTCCGTCGCTGCCTGCGCACGTTTCCTGATTTTATCAGGATCGACCATCCTCTTTTGCCTCCCGTTCTTCCGACGGCAGGGTGTGCCATGCTGTCGGTTTTTTATTTTTGAAAAGCCATTTTTTCAGTTGGTTTAATATTGCTTCCACAAAATGAAACCACAGGTTTCCGGCGATAAATACAATTACCAGAACAGCCAGCACGGCTCCAATCTGTCCCCAGGGCATGAAAACACCTCCTTATTTCTTCTGGAACTGCTTCAAGAAGAAATCGGTAAACGCCTTTACCTCCTCATCTTGGGAAACATAGACATACAGTTTCTCGTCCTCCAGCCATTCATAAACATTGATACCGATGTAGCTCTTCCTATCCGGATAAATAATAAATTCATCCGTGGGGAATTTGTTCTGATATGCCTTCAAAATGTCGCTCCGCCGATAGAAAGTGGCGTCACCGCAGCCCGACAGATCAGGAACAGTAGGAATTACAACAATAATCTGACTGGCCTCGTTCCAGCCTATGATCAGATTGCCGATCTTGGTTTTGCTGCCGTGGACGATACCGTAATTGAAACGCCCAACATCTTCCGTGTAGCCAAAAAGGATTTTGTAGTCGTCGCCGTTTTCTACCACTTGATTGAACAGAGCACGCATTTTTTTACGGTTGGCATCACTTTTTGCCATATCTACCTGAGGCCCCTTAAACAATTTTCCAAACAGTCCCATGCTAATATTCCTCCCATACTAATATTCTGAAATAATTTTATGCCTTTTGATTAAAGACACTAAAATACTTCGCACCAACACTCGCTAACTGCTTTGTCACTTCTGACCAGTGTGACCATAAGCATTTTTAATTACTATTGTTATTGCGATAGTATTTAAAATAGATTATACCTGAGCACTTGAAAAAAAGCAAGCCCCCGCGCATAGAAAAACGGCGCACCGTTTGAACGATGCGCCGTAAACTGTTATCCGCCTGTGTCAGCCAGGGAGGCCAGATACCGGGAAAGGGCAGTTGCCTGGGCCTGGGCTGTACGCTCCAATTCCTCCGGGAAAAAGAACGGGAGTGACCGGGCCGCCGAGTTGTAGATCAGGACGACGGAGAGGATCAGGTTGCCTAACTCCTTGGGAGTGCATTTTTCCTGGGGTATCTGCCAGAGGGCCAGCACCTGTTCGTAAAACCGCGCCTGCCCCTGCTGGTAAGTTTCAAACTCCTCCGGGCTTAGATGCTTATATACCCACATTTCCTCCTCTTGGGTCATCACAAAGAAATGGTGCTGGCAGCTATGTGTGACCATATCCAAAAAATGGTGGATCATTTCTTCCAGGCTCATATCCTGGTTTTCCGCGCTTTGCTGTACTTCCCGTAGCAGAAGCGTAATCTCGTAGTTGATGATGTGGATCACCAGCTCGGCCAGGGAGGAATAATAGTTTCCGTAAAAGAACGGTTTGGAGATGCCGACAGCCTGGAGGATGTCCTGGAGGGTGGTGCCTTTCAGTCCCCGCTGGGACAGCATTTCAAGACCCACCGCCAGCAAATCCCGCCCCACCTGCTCCCGTTCTTCCTTGGAATAGCCCTTCTTTGACATGGCCTCACCGCCTTTTTGTTAAGATACCAACATTTTACCACAGCGGCAGGGAAATGTCATGCGCTCTTTTGGAGAACGCTCCGGCTTTTTAATTTGCGAGTTCAACATTATCCCCCCGCCCTCCATGTTCCCTTTCGACAGTTTGTCAATTCATGCACCTTCCACTCTGGTAAGAGTAATGCTCTAAATATCCGATATCTCGTGCGTACCTTTTTCTATTGTTTCTAATACACCGCCCGAATTCTGTGACGTAACCATTTGTCCGTTTCTTCCATCAGGCTCTTCATGTCTGCTTTCCCATATTTCTATCCAATGCTTCAATAATTAATAGATGATTTACTATGTTACAGTCAGGAAACTGACAATGGATTTTTTAAGAGCCGTGTAGGCAGACACATATATTTACATGCTGCAAAAGCGAATCCAGAACAAACTTTGCCGGTTAACTCACGATTAAAATCACGTGAATGCACCGGCAAAATTTTTAAATAGATATTTTATTTTGGCACTTCCATCATGCTGAGATAGCGGTCTAACTGCTGTTCTACCAATTCCGCAACCATCTCAGCAAATGGCGAAAGTTTCCCTTCCACTGCATAGGACTCCAAGGTATTAAAATACTCCAGGCGATTTTCTTTTGCAATAGACACAGGAGGAAACCCATTTGCCATAAGCTGATAATTCATAATCAAACGGGAAGTTCTCCCATTGCCATCATGCAATACCACATTGGGACTCACAAAGAAATCTATAATTGATTTCCACTTTTTGAGTACGTTCTTTGCCGGTTCCCTCTGCTTGATACACATATATACTGTCAATCAGTTCAACCAGCATAGAACGGTTTAACTCTGTTACGTTTTCATACTTGCGTATAGTTTCTAAAAATTGGTTTGTATTTTTCGTCTTGTAGTCCTCGGCTTCGATTTTCTCTTTTAATGCCTTACGCCTTTCTTCAAGTTCTCTCTGCTCATTTTCATAAGTTACAGACATTTTCTCAAAACGTCCATCAGAAATCTTTCCTGCTACATTCTGCTCAAACAGCTTCATTATGATACTGTCAATTTCAGCAATACGCTTTTCTGCCAGTTCCAATTCCTGTTTAAACTGCTTGATTTTCTTACCGCCGCCGGATTCACTCAACACCCTCATTTCTTCAATGAACTGGTCGCCTAATGTTTCCATATTCTTGATATGCTTTTGAATGTCGTCCATGACAATCTTCACTAATGCGTCATAGGAAATTGCATGAGTTGTGCAGAGGTTGCTGTTTCTGGCATATGTCCTGCAACGAAATCTCGGCTCTCTCCCGTTTGGATTGGAGAACGCCATATTGCGTCCACAGTCCGGGCATTTTACAAGCCCCACAAACATATTTGGTCGTCCAGTCTTATTTGGTCTTTTCTTTACACTGATGAATTTCTGTACCAGTTCAAAGGTTTCATCATCAATGATAGCTTCATGGGTGTTTTTTACAACAATCCAATCTTCCTTAGGAACCGCTACCAGTTTTCTGTTCTTGAATGATTTTGTCTGTGTCTTGTGCGATACCATATGACCGAGATACACTTGATTTTCCAAAATCATCTTAACATTTTTTCCAACCCAGTCGGTAGGGAATCGGAACCCTGTGCTTGTTTCCAGCGTGCCATTCTTCATTGCTCTGTAGGCTCTCGGAATCAAAATCTTTTCTTCACACAATGTTCTTGCTATCTGATGAACACTGTTTCCCTGTTTCGACATTTCAAAAATACGCTTGACGATAGGCGCTGTTTCCGGGTCTATCAGTAGTTTACGCTTATTGTTCGGGTCAACCCTATAACCATACGGAGCGAATGAACCGCAGAACCCGCCACTTAAAGCAGTTGTTTTCTTGACGCTTCGGATTTTCTTTGAGGTATCACGTGCATAATACTCATTCATAATAGATTTGAATGGCATCATCTCGTTATCCTCATATCTTGTGTCAACATCATCATTCAGTGCGATAAAGAGAATGTCATTGTTCGGGAAGATTTCTTCCACGTAATACATGAACATGGCATTGTTGCGACCGAACCTTGACATATCCTTTACCATGATTCCACTAGGCTGTGTATCTTCCATAGCGTCCTCAATCATGCGGTTTAAATCCGGTCTGTTGAATGTTGTGCCGGAATAGCCATCATCTACATACTCGTCAATGATTTCAAATCCTTTTTCCTTTGAATAATATCGGAGCATTTGCAACTGGTTTGTGATACTGTTGCTTTCTTTATCAGCGTCACCATCATCTTTGGATAAACGTGCATATAATCTAACTCTTAATCTTGCTTGCTGTTTCGTCATTTTTACTCCTTTCCAACAGCAAACAAACAACTTATATCCTGTTAATATTATACCACGCTACTTAATTATTTTCAGCCGCTTATTACACTGTTCTCAATTTAATATCCATTGTTTTCCTGCTCGATTTCCTTTTGAATCAGCCTTTTAATCAAATGCTGCAAATCCACTGTACCGGAGAACACTGACGTTACATAAAAGGTCGTATTTCCTATTTTTATTGTATTGGACTGTACTGTTTTTCCTATAATCCCACCTCATTTCTTCCAACAAAAAAACACCATTTCTGGTGTCTTTCTGCTAATCTACACTGATTACTTTGCGTTCATACTTCTTTTCCTGCAAATCAATCTCCGCATAAACCATGTATTTGTCATTAAGTTCCGTCTGTCCAGTCTGAATACAGGTTGTCTGATGAATCTGGTTTATCCACTTTCCTTTCTCTGTGTCAGGACTTTCATGTATATGTCCGTGCAGAGAAAGAAGTGGCTGTTTTTCTTTCAGAAATTCGTAAATATCAACAGAGCCTATATCCAAATCTTGATAGCGCAACTGTCCTAATCTCAATCCCGCAGGCGGCATGTGCATAACGTAAACCGCTTTTTGTCTATCGTCCGGCAATGGAAGTTTCTTCAGCACATCACACATATGCGGTAATTCTGTTCTGGAATATTCCAGCCAGTTGTAAATCCTGTCATAATCAACAGCATTAGAGATTCCGGCTACAGGACTTAACTGACGCTGCGGAATATAATGTGTTTCTGTAACAACCCTGTCTTTACAACCGAACGGATGGTCTAAAATATAGTTCATGCCGATAAATTCATATCCATTGACAGAAAATTTCCTACCAGCTATATTGCAGACATTTTCAAATCTGTCGCAAAGATTGTCAAACATTTCATCTGTTGCCAGTAAATCATCATTTCCAAGCATGGCAAGGTATGTGATGTCCTGCTTTTTCAGTTCCTCAAAATATTCATCAAGGAATCCATTGATAAAAAACGATTGCTCACTGTGGCGGTCACATTGTTTTGGTAACATATCCCCGCCATTTACAATGACTTTGATTTCCTTTTCAATGGCTACGTCCAGAATCTTTCTGTACTTCTTTTTATCTCCGTGTAAATCTGTAACATACAATATCTTCATATCACTTTCTACCCCTTTTAATACAGCATTTCTTCCTAATCATAGTTAAAAGTATACCATATCAGAGATAGATTATCAGCAGCTTATATCTGACATACAGACTGCAAAATTTTTGCCTTATGCACCTCCTTTACTGTGTGTTTCCGAAGCAGTCAGATGGCTTTGGAAGCTCCACTGGACTTTCACCATTCTCATTCCTATGAGCAGAACCGCACCATGCGAGTGTATCATTATTCAGATATACAGGTCATGGCAGAACGACCATTCCACAAGTCGCTCTCGGATCATTGCATGAATCGCTCGCTTTTTTAGGTCATGGCGTACAATTTCCGCTGGCTCGCTGCATATCAAACGTATCTGACTGCTTTATTCAGTTGTCAAAGAACTACCGACTGTATTTGCCAGTCTATGAAAATCCACTACCTAGATAATGGACTTTCATAGATTGACAAGCGGAGCAGAGGAAAGGGGAAAATGCTCCGCCCGTCTGAATGATTAGATTACGACTATCTCAAAGTTTGCAATCATATCCATGACTGCTGCCTGTATTCTGCCTTTTAATTCAGAATCCACTACCATGTAGACGTTACCGTATTCGTCATACAATTTGCGTAAGCTCAACTTTGATATGTACCCGTCATAGAAATCCAAGATTTCCTGTATTGCAGTTTCATCACCATTCGTAGCCGCCACAATCACAGCAAACGGTATATGTTTTTGGTCTTTGTCCATGCTTATTCCTCCTCCATCATTTTTCGTAATTCTTCCAGAGTGCTTGTCCTGTGACGGTAAACAGTAGTGCGTACCACGTTCATAAGCTCTCCGATTTCTGCGTCAGACATATCCATAAAGTATGACAACAAAATGATATTGCGTTTTCTCTCTGGCAAACATTTGAGTGCTTTGCTTAACTGGTCGTCAGATACTTGTACTTCCATGCCAAGAACATTGAACGCTGTATAATCGCTGGAATACTTGTCATAAACGCCTGCTTTGTTCAATTCCAAATCTGAAATTTCAGAAAACGGAACTTCATGTTTCAAGCGTCTTGAAATATCACGGTTATACTTCATTGCTGCTCTTTTAATGACTTTCTTTGTAAGGCAATCAAACTGTGCTTGAATAGCCTGTTGGAAAGAAGATGACTTCATGCTGATTCACCTCCTTTCTGCGTGAGAGTAGATGAGGTTGTTTTCCCTCTATCCCCCTTTCCGCACAGTAGCTACCCACGCAGCAGCTATTTGTTGCGTTTTCAGAAAAGAACTTGAAAAATATTTTTACGCACGAAAAAAGCACAAGAGAAAAGGCTGTATAGCGTTCTTGTGCTTTATCATTTGTACCTGTTATATGATGTAAAAAACCACATTCAAGGGTGTATTGTCCTGCTATGGTAATTTCAGTTTTTTTGACAATAAAGGGTATGTCATAAAATGTCGATTATGAGATTCTTTCAATGCGGCTACCTCCTAGAGCCGCAAAACAAAAAACCTTATATGATTTATCCACCGAATTGAGGAAAAAGAAAAACGGCGGCTTTATCTTGACCGCCATCAAATCAGAAATATTTTTGGATAAGCAAAAAGGTTACTGCCGATAACGGTTTTTTTTATTTACCGTATAACAGTAATTTTGTTCTTTTAACACACTAGGAACTGACAAACCATATAACACGTTTTTCTATACCTGTTAGAAAATCATCAGGAACAGTAAAATGTATTGAGGTGATTACATATGCGTAAAAAAGAAGATAAGTACGATTTCAAAGCTTTTGGTCTTGCCATCAAAGAAGCTCGTATGAAACAGGGTCTAACCCGTGAACAAGTGGGAGCAATGATTGAGATTGACCCACGCTATCTGACAAATATAGAAAATAAGGGGCAACACCCAAGTTTGCAAGTGCTTTATGACCTTGTTCATTTATTGAATGTATCAGCAGACGCTTTTTTTCTTCCTGCTTCTGATCTGGCGAAAAGCACCAGAAGAATACAGTTAGAAAAACAGCTTGATAACCTGTCTGATAAGGATTTAGTTATCATGGGAAGTGTCGCTGACGGAATTATTAAATCTAGGGAAGTGGAGGAAGATTAAACTTCCTCTTTTTCACTCCCTATACGAGTTGATTCTTTTAATTTTTGAAAACACTCGTCACTGATTACGTGTTCCAGTTTGCAAGCGTCTGATTCTGCTAGTTTTGGGTCTACACCCATTTCTGTAAGATATTTTGTAAAAAAGCAATGTCGCTCATAAATTTTTTCTGCTATGAGTTTGCCTGTATCTATTAAGCGTAAAAAATTATTTCTGTCAGTTATTAACAACCCTTTTGCCTTTAATTCCTTAACAGCTCGACTTATACTAGGTTTAGAAACCCCCATATAATCAGCCACATCAATGAGCGAACCATTCCACCTTTATGTTGTAGAATTAGTATTACTTCTAAATAATCTTCTAATGATTTACCTAACGATTTTTTTAATGTCGCATTGTTATTCCCTCCTTTAACAGCCTAGAAATATCAATAATCTGTATCAAGCAGAAATTTTTTGTTCTGCATACCACATAGCTGCATATTTCCCGTCTTTTTTTAGTAATTCATCATGAGTTCCAGATTCAGCGATTTTACCATTTGCCACAACTAAAATCTGGTCTGCATTTTTTACAATAGAAAGTGTATGTGCAATCATCAAAACAGTTTTCTTTTGCTTTAACAAATTGGCTATTGCCTGTTTTACAGCTAATTCATTTTCGATGTCAAGAGAAGCAGTAGCTTCATCTAACAATAGAATAGGACTATTTTTCAAAATAGCTCGTGCTATAGAAATACGTTGACGTTCACCACCAGAAAGCAGATTACCATTTTCACCAGTTGGAGTATCATAACCCTTTTCCATTTTTCGTATAAATCCATCACAATTTGCTTCTTTACAAGCTGCTTCAATTTCTTCATCAGTAGCAGTAGGACGAGCATGACGTATATTTTCACGAATTGTATCATCAAATAAAAATACTTCTTGGTCTACCATAGAGATTTGTTCTAATACACGTTCTGCCGCAACATGATTAATAGGTTTTCCACCGATACAAATCGTTCCACTATCTGACTCATAATATTTTGAAATCAAGTTCAAAATAGTTGATTTTCCCGAACCAGAATCACCAACTATCGCTGTTAATTTTTGGTCTGGAGCTATGAATGACGCTTGTTTCAAAACAGGTTCCCCTTGAACATAAGAAAATTCAACATTTTCAAATGTAATTTCGTGTGAGGTTGTAACAAATGGTTCCATACTTCCTGTTTCTTCTTTTTCTTCCATAACTTTTAAAATCTTTGTCTTTGAAATCATCAAATTTTTATAGCTTGTCAAGTCTATAAAAATAGAGTTTGCTAATTTTGCACAGAATATAGGTAACATACAAATCAATAAGTACGAAACTGTATCAATATTACCATTAACCCACGGAGTATAAGTCGTCCAAATAATAAGCGGGCAAGTTAGCCAAATTAAAATACCTAAAACTGCTCCAATAGGCAACACTTTAGCTTCGTATATAAAACTAATATCACAGAAATCTTTCATTGCTTTAGTTACAGTCTTATTTTTTGTGCCACCTATACCGTAAGCACGAAAAGTCTGTATACCCGAAACATATTCAACTATGCTGCTTACATTTTCAGCACAAATATCATTCTTTTCTTTTCCGTATTTACGAACCATACGAAATGAGAGCCATAATGCCGGAATCAAAAGTAAGTCAGCAACAAATAAAATCAGTCCTGCTGGTACATAAAAAGTCATAACAAACACAATCAACATAAGTGAAAGAGAAATATTCTTTGCCAAATCTCCGATTTTATGAGTTAATATTTTTTCATAGTTGTTTACGTCAGTAGTTATAGTGTTTATATAATCACCAGTCTGTCCTTGTGTGAAATGTGACAAAGGAATACGCTTGATTTTGTCACCCATAAACAAACGAATATTCTTACTGACTTCAGCACCACCGATTTGTGCCCTTGTATATCCAAAGCCATAAATCAAAACACGAAATAAAAAGATACACGCTAACGTTCCAGTAAGTATTAAGGAATGATGGAAATTAAAGTCACCAGACCAAAGAGATTGCATTACAAAGTAAAGTAACATGAATATACTTCCAGAAAGCAAGCCTTCAAGAACTGTTCCAATAACACCGATATAAAAGTTTTTATTTTTCTTTAATATTTCTTTACTTGTCATTTTTGTTACCTCCTTCCAACTGATAGGAAATATTTCTCGCTGCTTCATAATCAGTCCATGCTTTACGATAATATTCATTATTCTTTCTCACTTCTTCATGAGTGCCAACACAAGTAATCGTATGATTTTCAATAACAGCGACACGGTCACACATTTTTAATGCACTTAATCTATGCGCAACAATGATAACAGTTTTTCCTTTGCATAAATTAAAAATAGCCTTATCAATTTCCATCTGATTCTCTGGATCAGAAGCGGAAGTTGCTTCGTCCAAAATTAAAATAGGGGAATTTTTTAAAATAGCTCGTGCGATTGCAATTCTTTGTTTTTCTCCACCAGAAAAACGTGAGCCAAAGCTACCTACTTTCGTATCATAGCCATCTGGTAAAGACATAATAAAGTCATCAATTTGTGCTTCTTTTGCTGCTGCACGGACTTCATCTAAACTTGCATTACTTCCCATGCGGATATTTTCAAAAACACTATCACGGGTTAAGAATGTTTTTTGAAATACAATGGCAACATTTTTAAGTATTGTTTCGTAGTTTAATTCTTTTACATTTTTGCCGGCAATCAATACTTCGCCCTCATTTACATCATAAAAGCGAGATATTAGTTCAATGACTGTACTCTTTCCTGCACCGGAACGTCCAACTAGAGCAATACGTTCACCATCTTTGATGTCTAAATTACAATTTTTAAGTACGTCTGTTTTTCCATCATATGAAAAACGTACATTTTGCAATTTTATATCATGGTTAGCTGGAAAGTCTGTACCTCCCACATAAACAGGAATGCTTAATATTTCATCTGTTTTGGTAATCGCACTCAATACATTTGCAAAATTTGTTCCCAATTCTTGTAAAGGACGGATTTCTGTTAAATACAATGAGCCTACATATACAAATAGCAATAATGCACTTGCTGTTAATGAACCTTTCAAAAAGAACATTCCACCAAAAGGAACCATCAACAGCATTCCACATTCAATGATAACTACGAAAGAAGCATATGGAGGCCCCATTCTGTGTGACATTTCATTCCACATAGCATTTTCTTCTTGTATTGCATTGGTATATTTTTGAAATGATTTACTACCCATGTTATAAGCCTTAATCAATTTCATTCCGCTAATATATTCAATCATCACAGAGTTAAGGGAAGAAATTGATTTATTAGCACGTTCCATCAAATTGTCTGTATTGCGGAACATAATTCCCATCATAACAACAGCAGCAATGAGAGGAATCAATGAAATTAATGCTAATGGAACGTTTACAGTCATTAGATAAATAAAAATTACCAATGGTCCGACAAGATAACATACTAAGTCTGGTAAATTATGTGCTAAAAACAATTCCAATTTTTCAATATCTTCATTGAGTACAGTTTTTATATCACCTGTGCGGCGTTCATTAAGTGCACCTAAAGGAACTTTTGCCATATGGTCTGCAACCATGCAGCGTACTTTATATAATGCTCCATATGCTCCTTTATGAGAAGCAACACCAGAACAACCGAATAATGCAAAACGTAAAGTAACCGCTATTGCTATCATTATAGAGATTTTCATAACAGTTTCTTTTGTGCAAGTCCCCGTAAAACCTACTTCCATAAGTTGATAAATACCAATGTAAGGTATCATTGTGCAAAGACCACTAATTAATGATAATAGCACTGATAAGAATAACCAAAATTTCTGTCCTCCTGCCCAATGTAATAATAGAGCTACAGGATTTTTCTTCTTTTTCATTTCTTATTACACCTTTCCTTTTATTCTGAAATAGTAAATAATTCCTTTATTTTAGGAATATTATCCTTTAACATAAGTAAATCATCTGGCATTTTACCCTCATCAAAATGAACCACACGCGAACAAGTATGACAAACAAATTCATAATCATGAGTTACAACGAAAATGACTTTTCCCATAGCAGCAAGCTCTTTAATCAAATCAGCAACTTGTATCATGCTATCATAATCAAGACCGCTGGTAGGTTCGTCAAAAATAAGTAATTCTTTATTACAAATCATACTAACTGCGACTGCGACACGCTGCTTTTGACCGCCAGATAAAATGTTAGGGTGACAATCCCGAAATTGGAGCAATCCTAATCTTTTCATAGTTTCTTCAACAATTTGTTGATTAGGGTTTTTGATTCCAAAAGAGCATTCCGAGTAAACACTATCCGCAAATAATTCATAATTTACATCTTGCATAACCATGTAAGAAAGTTTTAATCTTGATTTGCAGTTTTGTAATGAGCCATTCCAAAAAAATTCTCCCTTACAATTTTTATGCAAGCCACACAAAGCACGGGAAAAGGTTGTTTTACCTGCACCATTATGACCGACTATTGCAATCACTTCTCCCGATCTTGCGTCTAAATTAATATGCTCAAGAATAGTTCTTTTTTTATAATACAGCGATATGTCATTGAGCTTTAAAATAGGCTTTGACGCAAGACTATCGTGTAATAATGGTTGTTCATCATTCAAATTAATTGCTCGAAGCCCCATATTCTTTCTTTGTGTAGGCGTTAATTGATAAAATTCTTCTGGATTGTAAATACCAGCAATCTCTCCATGTTCCAAATAAATGATTCTGTCAACAATATCCATCAAATAATAAAGCCTGTGTTCTGCAATGAGAATCGTCTTACCTTGTTCTTTGATTAGACGTATATGCTCTTGAAGCTCTATTATGGAAGTCATGTCTAAATTAGAAGATGGTTCATCTAATAAATAAATTTCTGGATTCATAGCATATACAGAAGCAAAAGCAATTTTTTGTTTTTCACCGCCGGAAAGTTCAAAAATATTTCTAGCTCTTAAATTTTCAATATCTAATTCTTTTGTGGTCTGCTTAACACGCTTAACAAGTTCTTTTGGAGGGAGTGATTCATTCTCGATTCCAAAAGCAATCTCGCTGTCTGTATCTACATTAAAAAATTGTGTACGAGGATTTTGAAATACTGAACCAACTTTTGTAGCAATCTCGTACATTGGTAATTCAGAAATATCATGGTTATCTATTAAGACTTTTCCTTGTAATTCACCAATATAAAAGTGAGGAATTAAACCGTTAATCAATCGAGTGATAGTTGTTTTTCCACAACCACTTCTTCCACAAAACAAGATACATTCCCCGTCCTTGATTGTGAGATTGATATTGTGTAAACTACCATGCTTTTGACCTTGATAAGAAAATGATATGTTTCGCAACTCAATCATTTATATAATCACCCCCTTTATATGTAACTCAATTAAGAGAAATATCAAAAAGCATAAAAATACAATACCATCTGAAATTTTGAATTTTATTTGAACCAAGCAAGTTCGAGGTTTAGGATTCTCAATTCCACGAGTAACAGAAGCGATTGAAAGTTCATCTGCTGCTTTTGACGCAGCCATCATCAAAGGAACATAAATGCACTCTACTGTCAGACTGGGATTTGTGATAAACTCTTTTAAAGATGGGGATATATCTCTCATTCTCATTGCGTCTTTAATATAATGCCAATCTTCTTGAATTGTTGGAATATAACGCAACATAACCGCTAATGGTATCACGAGTTTTTTAGGAGCATGAACACGGTTCATAGCAGATAAAAACTCACTGACTTTTGTTGTGGAAAGAACAATGCCCGATAACATTCCACAAGGATATACTTTGTGAAAAAGTCCAAGAAAAGCAACGAACATAGTTCTTAATGCTCCACTCATGTTATCTAGTGTCCAAATTGTAAACATATAGATTAACAAATAAAATATGATACCTTTAAAAGCGTATTTCCATTTCTTACAACATACTCCGAAAATTCCAATTATCATTATTAATACTAATTCATATTGGAGTGATGGAGCTAACATTGCAGAGAAAACACAGAGCAAAAGTAATACAACTTTTGTTCTAGGGTCAATCGAAAGTTTTTTATCTTTAAACCAATCTATCATCTAGTAATACCTGCTTTTTCAAATTGCTTTTTCAGCATTCTGCAACCAACCCATGCACTAAAGGCAGCGATTAATAAAGTTCCTAAAACTATAACGACTAATAACCAAGATGGAGCTGCTGTGTTCATTGCGTCAATATAAGATTGTTCTGTACCATTTTTTAGCATTGTGCCAGCCCACCCCTCCGGGTCAATAAAATAAACAACATAGGTATATATTCCACCTAATGACATGACCATATAAGATAAGACATTCAATTTTTTGCTCTTGTATTGTCCTATTCCAGCCACAATATCAGCAACGATTCCCATTGCAATATAGCCCAATGAAAACGCCCAATGCATGCCTGTTGCAAACCAAATTATTCCGATGATAATACCTAAAATAGTGATACTCCAACGTTTATGAACTTTTGCAACCATAAGTAGATATATCGGTCCACATAATAAAGCACTACCTAATGGCATATAAAACGTTAAGACAGGATTGACTGCAAAGAACATTCCTCCTATCATTGTGAATACGAAAAAGATAGCAGTAAAAATCCCTGTGTTTACTAAGTCTTTTACAGTCAATCCTTTTTGCGTTGAAATTACTTGATTACTCATATTTTTTTACCTCCTTGATTTTTAAAATAATTGACCTATAATTTAAAATCTGATAACATGGTTAGTGTCTGCTTACCATATTTCTAAAAATATATTTTTATGAGACGAATCGCAATACTTTGAAAAGATGTTCGTCTTTTCATTGCAAAAGTTCGTCCAATCGTTTCAAGGAGGGAATTATTTTGAACAATTTAATTGCTGATTGTTATCAGCCTCTTTTTGATGAACATAAATTTATTAAAGTAGAAAATAATGGGAAGTTTAATTCTGCTGGTGAATGTTGGGAACTTTCTCACGAAATAGGTGAGGGTTACTATTGGATTTATGCTCAAAAAGATTTATATGATATTAAAATACATGATTTCTATTTCCACGAAGATTCTTTTATGACATTTGAATTACCAGAATGTTTAAGTATTACACAATATGAATCAATATCGGGAGAAGAATTGACACCATATCGTAGACTTTCTGCCGGTTGTATCAAAACATTTGTAGGCGGTTACGAACCTTATAAAGTATTGATACATAAAAAAATTCCAATTCGTTCTATTGGAATTGAGATTATGCCAGCATATTATGAAAAATATTTAAAGGAGCAATATTCTGATGATTATACAAGCCCATTTTCTGCGTTTCGTCAAATAGACCAAACAATGGATTTTCCAGAAATGGCAAAGTTGTTACATGAAATTAAAATGTATCGTGGTGAGGGAATAGCAGCTTGCTTATTTTATGAAAGCAAGATTGCAGAAGTTGTTTCTTTAGTATTAGAAACACAACAAAAAAGTAAAAAAAGAAAAGAAAAAAATTTATCTCAACAAGATATTGCGGCATTAGAGAATGTTACTGCATATTTGAATGACCATTATGCTTTTGAAATTCCATTAGAGCGTTTAGCTCAAATTGCTTGTATGGGAACAACAAAATTAAAAACTTCTTTCAAGAAATATCACGATTGTACTATTACCGAATATATTCAACAACGTCGTATGGGGCAAGCTGAACACTTGCTTGCTAATACAGAGCTTACTATTGGACAAATAGCTCAAATGATTGGTTATTCAACATCAAGTCGTTTCGCTGAATTATTCAGAAAAAGCACAGGTATACTTCCTGCAGAATTTCGTAAAATCATACAAAATAAATAATAAAGAGCGTGCAAATCCGATTTATGTGGAAATGCACGCTTTTCTTCATGTTATTTTACAATCTTCCAGTTACTATCTTTTTCCAGCGTTAAGTCAAACTGTGAAATTTGCGTTGCTTTTGTCCTCTGGTCGAGATACTTTACCGATACCGATACTTTCACTTGTTCTCCATCTTGTACAAAGATAGGATTTACCAGCTCCGAGAACATATAGTCACAGTTGACAGGTTCAAGCACATTCCCCGATACATAGTAGGCAAGCTCTTTTTCCGTTGCGGTAGGGTACAGCTTAAAGAATGTTTCCAAAAACTCTGTCACTTCCTCTGTAGTGGCAGCGTCCACCGTTCCGTCCGATTCCTTGACTTTTGGTTCATAGCCGGATTTTGTTGGTATGCTGCTGATGGTCGGATTCTGTGTAATAACCAGATTTCCGTCACCATCTACATGAACTACCACCATGTAAGCGGAAGTGTAACCGATAGAAGTCTCTCCCTCTGTTACCGTTTGATCTACCGAGTAGACAACGGTAAAGTCGTCCGTTCCAGCCGCTTCAACCTCCCAAATCTTAACGCCCGTTACCGTAGAGCTTGTAGGTATGTCCATACAGACAGTATCAACATTCAAATTCTGCAAGCTCTTTGTAAGGTACTGGTTAATGGCTGTGGTTCTTTTCTCAATGGATTCCTGCGTGTTGCTCCAAGAATAGTAGGACTTCGCAAATGCCTTGACGAAATTCTCTATCTTGTTGGTATCAACAATACGCTGCTCAATGACTTCTTTCTCATGTACCGTGTGCATATCAATGGCGGTGAAATTCTTATACACCCCAAAGCTGACACTGGCAATCAGCACCAGCCATAAGGCAATCACGGTTTTCTTATGCGTGCCAACTTTCATCACAGGCACTTTCTTTTCCTTTTTTGGTTTTGATTCCTTATCCTTTTTCTTAAATAGCATAGCACCATTCCTTTCTAATTGGTTTTCACCCGTCCGGCACCAATCAAGTGTTGCTGCCAGTACGAGCTTGTTAAATCTGCATATCCGATAGGGTCGCCAGCATGATACATTCTGTTGTTTCCAGCATGGATTCCTACATGAGTGACGTATGTTCCAGCGTTATAGGTTGAGTGGAAGAATACCAAATCACCAGCTTTTGCCTGTGACAGCGGTATGTGCTGCGTAGCATCATACTGTGCCTGTGCGGTACGGGGTAAGCTGATACCAGCCTTTCCGTAGCACCACTGAACCAATCCCGAACAGTCAAAAGAAGTGTTGGGATTGCTGCCGCCATACACATACTTCCAGCCTTGATACTTCAACGCTTCATTGAAGATTGCCTGTGCGGTAGCGTCACTGAAACTAGGCACAGCCAAATACTGGCTGACTAATTTTACATAGAACATATTCCCGTACTTGTAACGCCAGCCGCCATTTTCTTTTATGGCAATCTCATTCTTATAGGTGACTTTGACACCGCCGGACTTGTCCTTTGCGAAACTGACCGCCAGCTCAAAGGTGTACTTTTTCCCATGACTGGAAACGTAATCAATGAAGCCGCCGCCATAGTTATAGGACTGCACCACTGTGTTGATGTCACAGCCTTTCGCTTCTGCGGATTTCAAAAGCTCCGAGAAGTATTTACACCCTTGTTTGATGGAATCCTCCACAGACAAGGAATTAAGCGGTAGACCAAGTGATTCACTGGCTTGCATAACGTCTGTCGTGCCAGTGCCGCCAGATTCCACCTGCATAATCGCAAGCAGGTAATTCACATAGTCAGAAATCCCGTATTCCTTTGCGTATTTTTTTACCGTAGGCTGATGTTTCAAGACTTCTGCTGACAGGTTCAGTCCAGAAAAATCCAAGCTGGAAGAGCCGCTTTCTTCATCATCTGCGGTCACGATAAACAGGAACAGAAGCAGACAGATAATCACTGTGAAAATCCCACCGAACACAGCAAAATGCCTTAACTTCATTTCTTGCCGCCTTTCTTACTGGTAGATTTCTTCATTGTTGATTGATTTGTGGTCTTTTTCTGAACCGTCTTTGTCTGCTTCTGACGTTGTACCGTTTGCCTTGAAATATCTGTGGTAGCTTGTGAATGTTTATTTACTGCTGATGAAGTCTGTTTATCTGCCGGACGGGATTCTCTGACAACCTGTGTTCTTACATTCTCCTGTGATTTTGTCACAGGCTCTTTACTCTTGCTTGATTGCGGCTGCTCCTTTGTCACTGTGACAGGACGCTCTTTGACTTTCCGCTCCGGCTTTAAAGCTGCCGCCTGTGAATCCGATTTTACAGGAACAGGCGTTGTGGCTGGTCGCTCATGCACCGGGGCAGCTCTCTTTGTCGCTGATCCGTTGCTTTGTCGCTCCTTATCCACAATCGGACGCTGCGGATTCTTTTTGTCTGACTGCGGCTGTTTCGATACCGATTTTTTATCCACAATTCCACGCTTTGAGGTAGACTGTGATTCCTGTGTATTGCTTTGTGAACTATGTACGGTCTGTGAGGAATCCGTCTGACTTTTCTTATCCGGCAATGCAAGCGGCTTTTGCGATTTGGAATCCGGCAGAGCTGGCGGCTTGCTGCTACCTCCACCATAAGCAGAAGTATTGTGATTTGCTCTGGTATGCGTGTTACCTGTCTGTTTGGTACTGCCTGCCTTTTTCGTAGAAGCAGAAGCAGACGCCGCACCAGCTACACCGCCAGCCGCACCAGCCGCAACGGTTCTTCCGATTTTACGCTCCAAGCGTCTTGCCCTGCGGTTAAGGAACATATACGGGTGTCGCATGATTCGTCTGCTGACCTGCTGTGTATCGGAAGATTGCAGACTGAACATTGCCATCAAGTCACCGAGTTTGAAATAGATTCCGGCAAAGGTGACTATCTGTAAAAACGCCACCATGAAAAACGGATAGCCGGAGGAAATGGAGTAAAACATAGTCGAGATACTAAAGGCTGTGGTAATAATCAGTGTGATTCCAGCTCTCATCATAATGGTATTGAACAGCTTCGTAAGAGCTTTTTTTGCCATTCCCTCATAGGTCGGTATCATAGAGAGGATAAAGCTAATCGGCAGAAACATGGCGTAAATGATAAATAGCACCTGTGAGAAAATCATCATGCCGGTAAGCAGAAAGACAAACGCCGAGATACCGATATTGAAGATAAACAGGAACACCACCATACCAAGACGGGTCATGGTCTTTGTGACGCTCAAATAGTCATTGTCTTTATCTTCGATTTCCTCAATCACAACGTCCTCTCTGTCGTCCGTGTCTGGACTTCCCGATAACAGGCTTTCCACACGGTCAGAACCGAGCGTTTCTATATCCGATTCCCCGTACTGTAGGAGCAGCCACGGTTGTTTCACCTGTATGGAAAACAGGCTGTCACGAATCAAATCCACGCTGTCTTTTCCTTTGCTGCTGGAATCTGGCAGCACGATCTTTGTACCAAGTGACAAAGCAGAGCTGCTTATATCTGCGGAAAAGTCATTGATTTTACTGATATAGTTTGGAGCGTAGGCAATAAAGGACGCTGACAAGATAAATACCACAAGGAAATTGATAATCGCATGAATAGCTTTTGTGGTTTCTCTTTTTAACAGTCCTGTGTATGCCACATAGATACCCGTTACCAGAATGAGGATAAGCAGGAATCCCACATAGAACCCCTCGTTGGAAAAGCCACTGGAAGTCACGCCAGCCAGCGTTTGAATGTTCTTTCCAATGGAGCTTGCAGTATCAGAGATAAAGTTCAGCTTGTAGGCTTCCTGTACTACATAGCCTGTCGCATTGGAGATATAAAGGCTCACCGTCCAGACAAAATTTGTGATAGCGTACAAGCCATACTGAATACTTTTCCCGATTCCATCAAGCCAGTTCCACGGTAGCCAATCCCAAGAGCTGTCAACGTAAAAGTCAAGCTGATAATTCTCTAGGGGATATTTAGAGTAGGCGTTAGCGTCACTCACTGTATTATCCACCAGTCCAGCCGCATAAGCCACTGTTCCTGTGATGGATAAAATCACCAGCACGCCGAGAATCACCGCAAGAGTAATGAGCAGCCAGCGAATTATCTTTTTCTTACGCATAGGCTTCACCTCGTTTCTTCTGTCTGCACTGGCGGTCTGGTATCAAAGGCATGGAACAGGTCAGAGAATACAGGGTGAATCTGGATAACGCCCACACGCCCGTACAAGTCTTGAAACAGGCATTGCCCGTTTTCCAAATCCCTAAGTCGTTTCTGGTTTCCCTCGTCCTGCTTATCCACGCCGAAAAATTCAAGGGTATTCTTGATTTCCTTTATGTCTGTGCTACGAAAAGCAAACTTCAAGCCGATATTGTTCTTCATTTTTTCGTCGTCCACATCACCAGAGTTTTGCGTGACGAAGTAAACAGCGGCGTTCATGGAACGTCCGGCACGAATCAGCTTGTTAGAAAGTGCTTTCCCCTGTGCCACCTGTAAGAACGTCCACGCTTCGTCCAAATCCACCATCTTAAAAATGCTCCTGTCGGAATGGATAAAATCAAGGGCAAAGGTACTGATAACGATAAGCATTGCCACAGAAAGCAGCTCCATTGTGGTGTATTCTTCAAACTTCGTGTCCTTATCCGGCAATACAAGGTCTGCCACCTGTATGATGTTGAGCTGCCTGTCTAAACTGATGGACTGCTCCACATCACCGTCCGAGAACAAAAGGTGTGCAAAGTCATAATCGGTCATGCTCTCGATATGGTCTGCGATATTTTCTGCCACAGGAGAACCGTCTTTGCGAAGCTCATCAATGACACGGAGCAATCCTCTTTTCTTGCTCTGTGTCACAGAACGGATCGCACGCCTTAATACAGGGAACTTCTCACCATCACGGGAGGAAATACCTGTAAGGAATGTCAAAATATCAATCGCCAGACTTTCAGCGTCTTTTGTTCGCTTCATAATCACATACGGGTCAAGAAGTCCTCTGTTTTTGTCCTCACTGGTAAGGTTGACTATCTTGATTTCCTGTGCAATGTCGGGTAGCGTTTCCTGCCAGTTGCCACGCTATAGCGATAGGTAACTTTTTGATGTTATCTCCAAGTTTTCCCCCGCTTCACACCGTACATGAAACTTTCGCTTCATACGGCGTTCCATCATATCCAAATAGATTTATAAGTTA
>OKVD01000321.1_pt1 | contig 21293 bp, 16 predicted proteins | sample 1606881 | NCBI WGS metagenome assembly OKVD01 (sample SAMN03281011, study PRJEB24777) | human gut metagenome | isolation source: fecal sample PR176 from 1 month old male Indian infant, caesarean delivered... | place: Singapore | collected 2006-01-13
GCACCATCTCGCGCAGCAGCGTTTCCACCTCGCGGCAGCTGTAGTCGCGCATGAGCACCTGCCCGTTGGTCAGCGAATGGGCGCGCGGGCGGTAGCTGCGCGCCTGCTCGACGGTGCACGCCTCCAGGCCCCACGCGTGGTCGATAAGGTATTCGGCGTTTTTGCCGAACTCGCGGCGCAGCACCTTGGGGTTGACGGCGCAAACCCCCGCAAGGTCGTACGCGCCGTGCTTGGCCAGGCGGCGGGCGATGCCCGGCCCGATGCCCCAGATGTCGGTGATCGGGCGGTGGAACCAGATCTCGCGCTTGAACGACTCGTCGTCAAGCTGACCGATGCCGTCGCTGGCGTGCTTCGCGCAAATGTCGAGCGCCACCTTCGCTTGGAACATGTTCGGTCCGATGCCGGCCGTGGCGGTGACGTCAGAAACCTCGAAGGCGCGCCGCATCAGGCGTTTTGCGAACGTGCGCGCGTCGGTGCGGTAGAGGCGCAGGTAGGGCGCGGCGTCGATGAAGCACTCGTCGATGGAGTACACCTGCAGGTCCTGTGGGCTGACAAGCTCAAGGTAGCTGCCCACGATTTTGCCGCTGACCTGCATGTATCGTTTCATGCGAGGGATGGCGGTCAGGTACTCGATGCCCGGCGGGATGTCGCGCACGCGGCAGCGGTTGCGCACGCCGGCGGCCTTCATGGCCGGCGTGATGGCAAGGCAGATGGTGTTTGCGGAACGGTCGGGGTCGGCCACCACCAGGTTGGTGGTGAACGGGTCAAGGCCGCGATCGGCGCATTCCACGCTGGCGTAGAACGACTTCAAGTCGATGCATATAACGCAACCCGAGGTTTTGCGCAAATCCGTCACCCGTCAATCCTTTCCGTTTCTCCATCGTTTGTTCGCTAGCAATTATCGAACGTGCGTTCGATAATACCATAGCGATGGATTTTATGACGAAAGACGGCGAAAGACGAGGCGTGCACAAAATGTACGTCAACGTCGTGCTGCACGTGAACGATGAAGGGCGTATCGACCTGCTGGCGGTCATATGGCCTGATGGGCGCACGTTCCGGATCGACGAGGTGCTCTACCGCGGAGAGCCGGGGCAAATGCAGAAGGGGGCGAAAACGTCGCGCTTCCGCATCCGTTTCGGGCGGAAGGAAACCAATCTGTACCTGGAGCGCCGCCAAGGTTCGCCGGCGCTCGGCACCCCCGACGTCGACCGCTGGTGGGTCAACGCCATCGACAACACCCCGACTAAGCCTAGCTGTTAGGGGGACGGGGGTGTGCTTGCGGCAGGGTGACCGGCAGCCCGCGGCGCACGGCGCAGGAGGTGAAACGAGATGCTTTTAGCAGCAGGGCAACCGGTATCCTATAGTGTGTGGTCGCCGCAGGGCGGCGGCTTCGGCGGGAGGTCGGGCTCTACTCAAGCAGCCAGTCGATCACGTTGCGCTTCTTCACGCCGTCGTAATCGGCGGTTCCGAAGATCGTGTCAAGAGTGAGCAGGATTTTGGGGTAGTTGTCGCGCACCGCCGCGAACGGCGCAAGCTCCCGCTTCAGCGTGGACTCCTCAAGCGTCGTCGCCGAAACCTGGAAGTACTGCGTATCATCGGGTTTGATGGCAACGAAGTCGATCTCGCCGTTTTCGATATCGCCGACGTACACGTCATATCCTCGACGGAGCAGCTCCAAATACACGACGTTTTCCAGGATGTGCCCGATATCGCTGTCGATTGTTTTCACCAACGCATTGCGTAACCCCAGGTCAACAGCATAGTATTTGCAATTCGTGGAAAGAAGCTGCCTTCCTTTGACGTTGTAACGAGGTGCCGCGTACAGCGTCAGGCTGTCGGTGAGCCCCTTGATGTACTTCGACACGGTTTTCTGATCGACCTTGTTGCCCGAAGACGTCAACGTATCGGCGATCTTCTTGTGTGACACCTTACTGCCTATGTTATGCAGCAAAAACTTCGTGATATTGAGAAGCGCCGACACGTCGGAAACGTGCAGCCTGTCCACCACGTCGCGCACGATGATGGTGTCGTAAAGGCTGCGCACATATTCCTTCGCCTTTCGCTCATCGATCTGCGTTTCGGCGATAAACGGAAACGAGCCCGAGGTGATGTACTCGTTGAACAGCATATCGCGGCTCTTTTCGGCATTGCCCTCCGCCGAGCAAAACTCCTTGAACGACAGCGGCAACATCTTGAGCTCGATATAACGGCCGGAAAGAAGCGTGGCAAGCTCGCCCGACATATAATAGGCGTTTGACCCCGTGATATAGACGTCGACGTCGTCCTTTATGAACAGCCCGTCGACCGCTTTCTCGTAGTGATCGACATGCTGGATTTCGTCAAGGAACACGTAGGTTGTTTTACCGGGCGCCAGCCTTGCGTTTACGTAATCGTAGAGTTCCCGATAAGACGTTAGGTCCTCGTATTCAAGCTCTTCGAAGTTGATGGCGATGATTTGGTCCGCCGTAACGCCGTGCTGCATAAGGTGATTGCGGTAGATCTCGAAGAGCTTCGACTTGCCGCAGCGGCGCACGCCCGACACGACCTTGATGACATGCTTGTCTTTCCAGGAAAGCAACCACTCAAGATATCGATCCCTAGCAATAAGCTGCATGCCTCACGCCCCCTTGTTGCCGATTCGCCTCATATTTCGCATTTGGCGATAGCTGATATATGGATTATAGTCCGCAGAATGTGACATTTCCCGTGAAAATGGATTTCAATCCATTTTCATCGGGGATTCCGGCATTTTATGGAATGTACTCCATTTCTATAGCTTCACTACGGCATTACAAGCGCCGCGATAGGGGACGGAGCGCAAAAGCGCGAAAACGAAAGCGGGCCGAAGGGAGAGCGCCCCTCGACCCGCGAGTATTTAGACGAGCTTGTGACTATGCGCGTTCGTCTTCGGTTTCCGCATGGGCGGTGGCGAAAGCGGCTGCTCCAACTGCCGCTGCAGCGGCTACGGCTGCAGCGCCCGCCTTCAAGGCGCCGTCATCGCCGGTTGGAGCAAAGGGCTTGGGGTCGCTCGCGTCGTTCGCCGGCGGCTGCGGTTCGGGCTGCTCGGGCTCGGGCTTCGGCGTGGGGTCGGGGTCAGTGTCTGGATCGGGATCAGGTCCAACCTGCGTCGCGATGCGCCCCTGACCTGTGGCATTCGCATATTGCTGCCCGATAACGCCGCGTAGGTTCAGCTGCACGTATTCCATAAGGGCATCGTTGTCCAAACCCAGCAGCGTGACCGGATTCTTGCACAGCATGCTGTAAGAACCGCCGCCTTCCACCAGGTAGTACGAGTGGCACACCAGCGTATACGCCGCTTGCGGGTCGATGGCCTTGCCGTGCAGCTTCGCTCTGCGCACGCGGCGCTCCTTCGCGTCGTCTATGCCGACGAACGTGCTGCCCGAGCGCAAAACGGGTGAGTCGATGTCGGTGCGGATAACGAACTCCAGCCCCTCGGAAACTTGCAGGAAATCGCCATTGGACTCGGGCAGGCTGTTCGCCGAGAGCTCAAGCGCATCAAGCAGGTCCTGTCCCGAAACGCTAGTGTAGCAAAGCTGATTGTTGAAGGGGTTCACGTTGATGAGGTCGCCCTTCGTCACGTTGCCGCGGTTCAGGTTCGCGCGAACGCCGCCGCCGTTGACGAACGCGATGTCGGCCATGACGCCGGCGTTCGTCGCATAATAAAGGTATGCGTCGGTCACGAAGTCGCCAAGGTTCGTTTCGTGCGCCTGCACGGCCCAGGTGTAATCGTCGTCTTCGAATGCGTACAGGTCCACCTCGGATTTGCCGATCACGGTTCCCGTTTGAGCTTCGACGTCCGCAACCTTCTTGTTGATGGCATCCTGCACGTTGGCATCGCGCCCGAACGTCGCCTCCTGCACGTATGCGGGATCGCCGCTTTTGCGGGCCTCGCGCAAAAGCGTGGCCCCGAAGGCGGGCGTGCTGGCGGAGATGGTGCCGCTGTTCGGATTGATAACGACCTGACCCACGCTGGAGAACTGCGTGCCCGTTTGCGTGATGATGACGTTTTTACCCTCGGCGTCTTGCTTGACCTGCACATATTCCTGGTGCGAATGGCCATCGATGCCGGCGTGGTAACCCCCCTACGAACGCCACGCGCGCAGTGCTGCCGTCGGCAAGCGGATAGTCCTGGATGGCGTACGGAGCGAACATAAGCGTGGGCACTTCGGGGCGCTTGTCAGTGAAGTTGCAGCTCAGGTATGTGGCGTTCGCGCTTCCCACCAGATGGTTGAACTGCGGCATCCCGTAGTTCAACTCGTGGTTTCCGGGAATCACGTAGTCGTAGCCCGTTGCGTTCATGATGTCGACGAGCGCCTGGCCCTGCGTCAGCGTGCCCATGACGTTGCCCTGCACGGCGTCGCCAGCATCCACAAGCGCGGCGTTCCCGCTGCCGAAAACGCCTTTGCGATCGGCAACGTAGCTTGCCAGCGCCGAATAGCGCTTAGATGAACTTGCCCTTGCCGTGGTCGGCCATGTGCTGGATCAGCTGCGCGACCCAGCCGCGGAAGTCGCCCTTGCGGGGGACCAGCTTGCCGTCCACCAGCTCCTCGTAGGAGACCTTGATGCGGTCGTAGCGGGTGACCGTGACGGGCTCCTCGTGGGTGAAGCAGCCTTCGACCTGCTTGCTTGCAGCCAGGCCCAGCTTGATGACGGGGTTGAACATGACGTGCTGCTTGTCCTTCTCGTCAACATAGGCGAACAGGTTGTGCGTCACACCGATTTGGTTGGCGTGTAGGCAGGCGGCCTCGTCGAGCGACGCCATGGTGTCCAGCAGATCCTGCGCCACCTGGGCATCCTCGGCCGTTGCCTTCTCGCAGGGAGTGGACAGCACCGCTTCGTCGTGGACCAGTTCCTTGATAGCCATAAGACTTCCTCCGCTTCGACGCCGGCGCAAGACGCGTGCGCATGCATGTGCACCTGCGGAAATGCATGCACGGGTGCGCATGCATTTCCGCATGCACGCTTGCATGCACCTGCCGACGTATTGCTCTACAATCGCTTTCGATATTCTATCGTATACGCCGCCACACATCGGGGAAGGTTTAATTTACATGGCGAAAACGAAAGCGAAGCAGCCCAACAAGCAAACAGCAGATGCCAGCCAGCCAACGGGTAGGCAGCCGCTTGCTGAGCAGCCAGTAGGCGCACGGCGCCGCGTCTTCTGGATCGGCATCGCCTGCGCGCTTGCTGGCGCCGGGCTGTGGGGCGTGTCGGGCGCGTGCGCCCAGCATTTGTTCTCGCATTACGGTATCACGCCCATGTTCGCCACGGCCGTGCGCTCGTTCGTGGCCACGCTGTTCTTCTTCGGCGTGCTAGTGCTGCGCCGCCGCTATATGCTCGAGCTGATATGGAGAAGCGAGCCGCGCGTGAAGCTGTTCTTCCTGGTGTTCGGCGGCGCGCTGTTCGTCGACCAGTTCGCGTACGCCATGACCATCGCGTTCACCAACGCCGGCACCGCCACCGTGCTGCAGATGCTCAGCACGGTGTTCGTCATGCTGTTCACGTGCGTGATGGGGCGACATTTGCCGAAGGGAAACGAGTTTGTGGGCCTGATTTGCGCTTTCGTGGCCACGGTGTTTATCGCCACGCAGGGCGACCTGGGCACGCTGGTGTTGCCGGCAGCCGGCCTGTTCTGGGGCCTTTTGAACGCCGTATGCGTTGCTATTTACGTGCTGACCCCGCGCGCTGCGGGCTTGTTCGACCGCTTCGGTAGTTTTGCTGCCACGAGCGTCGGCATGCTGGTGACGTGCGTGTGCTCGGGAATCGCGTACGCCGTGCAGCTTGCCATGGGTGCGGGCGCTCCCGAAGCGGTTGCGAACATGGACGCATTCGGCTGGCTGGTGCTCATCGGAGGCCTGGCGTTTTTGGGGACGTTCGTGTCGTTTGGTCTGTATCTGCGCGGCGAGACGTTCGTGGGCTCGGTCACCGGCAGCTTGTTGGGTGCCGTCGAGCCGATCAGCGCCAGCGTGTGTGCTTGCGTGTTCCTGGGCACGGCGTTCTCCGGTTTCGATTGGGCGGGATTGGTGCTCATGCTGATCATGCTGGCGCTGGTGACGTTGGGCGGGAAGCCAAGATAACATAAGATATATTATCGATATTATTGAACGTGCTTTGAGATGTCAATCTGGGTTGATTGACAACAGGACAAAGTCAGCTTTTCGTGAATCTTTGACGAAGCCCTGACTTTACTCCGGCAATCCCAGCTCGAACGTCGCGAGAGCAGCTTACTCAAGTTTGTCGAGCTCGGAGGCCGATCGTCAATGCGAATCGACAACTCGATGCCGTAAAACGTACTACTGAGGTTCCTTAGCCGTCGATTTCCTTCGGCAACCGAAAACGATGGCAACTTTGGGATGTTTTCGTAGAGTTTCGGGTACAATGCGCGTTTGTGCCTTATGGCGCCTCAATTGCAGCAATATGCGCACGCACCTGCTGCACAGGAAGGGTTTTTGAGTTAGAGAGGGTTCGAATGTCCAAGATCAACGACCTTGAGCAAGAGGTCAAAGCAGACGTTAGGGAGGCTACGGAAGCGGTTTCCGCCAAAAACGCCGACAAGCCGTGGTTCAAGCGCCTTTCCCTTACCACGTGGATTTTCATTGCGTTGGCCTTAGGCGTCGTGGCCGGCCTTGCCCTGCAGGGCACCCCTGATATCGCCACCACCTATATCAAGCCCCTGGGCACCATCTTCCTGAACCTCATCAAGATGATCGTGGTGCCGCTGGTCATCTTCTCGATGATCGCCGGCGTCATCAGCCTGTCCGATATCAAGAAGGTCGGCGCCATCGGCGGCAAGACCATCGCGTACTACCTGTGCACCACCGCATGCGCCATCGTCATCGGCCTGATCATCGCGAACGTGTTCAACGTTGGCGGCGGCTACACCCTTACCGCCGACGAGCTTTCGTATGAGGCCAAGGCTGCGCCTTCTTTCATCGAGACCATCGTCAGCATCTTCCCCAGCAACTTCGTGCAGCCCATGTCCGACGCCAGCATGCTGCAGATCATCGTGATTGCGCTGTTCTTCGGCTTCGGCATCCTGGCCGCCGGCAAGAAGGCGCAGCCCGTCGCCGACTTCGTCAACGGCATGTCCGAGGTGTGCATCAAGATCATGCACATGATCATCACCATCGCGCCGTTCGGTGTGTTCGGCCTGATCACCCCTGTAGTTGCAACCAACGGCCCCGACATCTTGCTGCCGCTGCTCAAGCTCATCCTGGTGGCCTACCTGGCCATGATCCTGCATATGGTGCTGGTGTACTCCAGCATGGTGAAGGCCATCGCGAAGATGGGCCCGCTGACGTTCTTCAAGGGCCAGGTCCGCGCCATGACGTTCGCCTTCGCGTCTGCGTCTTCCGTGGGCACGCTGCCCATTAACATGGAGTGCTCCGAGAAGCTGGGCGTGCGCCGCGAGGTTTCCAGCTTCGTGCTGCCGCTGGGCGCCACCATCAACATGGACGGCACCGCCATCTACCAGGGTGTTTGCGCCATCTTCATCGCCCAGGTGTTCGGCATCGACCTGACTATCGGCCAGCAGTGCGTCATTATCATGACCGCCGTGCTGTCCTCCATCGGCACCGCCGGCGTCCCCGGCTCCGGCATGATTATGCTGGCCATGGTGCTGCAGTCCGTCGGCCTGCCCGTCGAGGGCATCGCGCTGGTTGCAGGCGTCGACCGCGTGCTCGACATGATGCGCACCGTCGTCAACATCACCGGCGACCAGTCCGCTGCCGTGTGCGTGGATTCCCTGGAGAAGCGCAAGGAGGCTCGTCAGGCCGCCAAGGCTGCGTAAACTGCGCGCCGCGACAAACGATCGAACCTTTCGGGGTGGTTGCAAGTGTTCTTGCAGCCACCCCGTTTCTTTTATGGTATCATAGAACAAATGTTCTGCATAAGGCCGATATCAACACGCTTTGTCGGGCAAGTTGGTTTCGACCAGAAGGGAGACAAGCAGGTCGCATCGATCGTGGTCGCCGTATCGCTATCGGCGTTCGGCATGCACGGGCTTGCGGTGTTCCTCGTTCAACGGCGTTGTGCGCAACGGTTAACTCGTTTATCAAACGCTTCTAGCGGGTCTCGCTCAGCACGTCGAGCAATTCCTGCTTGGAGTGGATGCAAAGCTTCGAGTACACATTGCGCGTATAGCTTTTCACGGTGTTTTCCGATAGGTGAAGTTCTTGGCTGATGAACGCCTTGCTGCGTCCTTGCGCCAAGTACCAGACCATGTCGGTTTCCCGATCGGTCAAATCGAAACGCGCCTGCAGCGCCGAGCAGCGAGTCCGCAGGCTATCCTCGAACGTTGCGCCTTCAGTGTCACGGGCATCTTGCTCGTTCGGCATTTCCCCGGACGCAGCAGCAACCGATGTCACCTGCGTTTCCCCAGCATCGCATTGCGCAGGTGCAGCTTCCGCCACCACGGTGCGCTCCAAAGCGCCCTTGCGCGCATCGGGCGTGCCGAAGGTGGCGAAGAATCGCCGCGCTTTCGGCTGGCTCCCCCGCAACATCACGGCCATGCTCAGTGCAAGCAGGCATACCAGCGCGGCAATGACGAGCATCGATTGCCCTAGTTGGGGCCCAAGCAGGAAAACCAGATAGCGGCCAGCTTCGCGCGGAAGCAAATGGGCCGCCCAAACGGCGGCGAGCACCAGATACGACGGAATGGAGCTATGGCGGCAATAATCATATACGCCATACCACAGCAGTCCGATCATGAACGTATTCGATACGGTGATGAGCATCGCTCCGAATTGCGCCTGGTCAAGGGACACGATAAGCAAAACGCCGATAACCATAAGAGCGACCTCGAGCCACCACATCGCCCCGAAGCTCAAGCCGCGGCCGCGCACGAGCACCCACCAGATAACGCCAGCGCACAGTATGGCCACGGCGATCTGGTGAGCAAGCTGAAACGAAGGCGCCAAAACGATGGAAGTGCCCTCCGGGAATCCGCGCGCCACGCCAAGTGCGAAATCAAGCAGCGCAACGGCGATAAGAATGCGCAGAGGAAGCGTGTTGCTCTCGTGGTCGTACACGCAGTCGCGCTTCGGTTCGGGGATGACGTCTTGCCGTGCATCAAGCATGTCCATAGCCTGTTTGAACAGCACGAACGACAGAGTCGGCATGAACAAGCCGATGGAGAACACGGCAGGTAGCGGCAGGAACCCCAGGACGAATCCCAAAACCGCGCTGATTCCCAGGCACGCGAACGAGTAGATGAGCGCCTCGCCCTCGTCCAAGCGGTCGAAGAACGTGATCCACATGCCGCCGCCCCATACAATGCCCAATCCCGCAAGCATGGATGCGGGAATACCGAGCGGCAACGTCGGATACTCTATTTGCACAAGCAAAAGCGCAGGCGCCAACGTCATCGCCGTTATCGATAGCACGTCAAGGACCCTTCGGGCGCGCCCGCTTAACGGGATGCGGGAGAACATGAGTATGAGGATGAAGATGAAGGTGACGCGCGTCATGTTGCCGATAATGGTGACGGCGCCTGAATCGGTTGCCGTATATCGATCATACAGGCAGCATTGCGTCCATACGCGAATGGCTATCAAGCCCAAGAAGCAGGCGGCGAACCTGGGCCCATACGTGGACCTGAACTCCTGCCAGCTTGTCGTATGCACGCGCCGCGCGGCCATGGAAATCTCGTCGTTCATGCGCCCCTCCCTCTTTCAAGCGCACAATTATAGCAAGCTTGCTCATCGAATCGGCGCAAGCGCATTGCTTTATATGCGATGCGGGTAGTCGGTTCCCAACGTTTCCCATCCCCGAAGCAAAGCCTCGTGCGAACCCCGCAACGTCACCCGCCCGATTACGTGCAAAAGCCGGAAGCGCGATTGCACGCTTCCGGCTTTCTCATAGGTGCTAAACGCCCTCTTTACGCGAACACGTAAGCGCGCACGCGGTTTCCTGCGCCTGACGGCCGTTGACGTTGATGTCGCACACGGCGTTGCCACCCAAACGGTTGCCGCCGTGGATGCCGCCGGTAACCTCGCCAGCGGCGAACAGGCCCGGGATCGCGTTGCCGTCGGCGTCGAGCACCTCGGCCGCGGCGTTCACGCGCAGGCCGCCCATGCAATGGTGCACGCCAGGCGCGACGGGAAGCGCGTAGTACGGCGCCTTCTCCAGGGGGTTCAGGCTCTTCGTGCGCCCCATGGGGTCGTCCACGCCGTTGGCGATGTTGTCGTTGTACGACGTCACCGTGTTCACGAACGCATCGACCGGCACGCCCATCTTCTGCGCCAGCTCCTCGAAAGTGTTTGCCACGTGGATGAGCCCGCGCGAGACGAACTTCTCCTCAACCGACAGGTTGTTGTCGTGCACCGACTGGTCGAACACGGCGAACGCTCCGCGCCCGGGCTGCGCCCATTCCGCTTCCGACACGCGGTCGCGCGTGAGCAGCTCGTTGGTGAAGCGCACGCCGTCGGTGTTCACCAAAATGGCGCCGTCGCCGCGGATGTTCTCGGACAGCAGCGTCGCGGTGGTCTGCTCGACAGTGGGGTGCACCTGGATCTGGTCGATATCCACGGTATCGGCGCCCACGGCCTGGGAGAACAGGATGCCGTCGCCCTGCGTACCCGGCTGGTTGGTGGTCACAGCTTCGCGAAGCTCGGGGCGGTACTGCGCCAGCATCTCGCTGTTGGCGCCGAAGCCGCCCGTTGCCACGATGAGCGCACGGCAACGATACTCGATGGGCAGGCCGTTGGGGTCGGTGGCGCGGACTCCCGCCACCTTGCCGTCATCCATGACGATTTCCTCGACCTTCGTGTTGCACACAGCCGACACGCCGCGCTGGCGGCATTGCTCGGTCATGCCCTTCACGATGTACTTGCCAACGGCTTCGCCCGATTCGGGGCGATGGATACGCTTGACCGACGCACCGCCCGACGTGCCCAATTTCGACAGCGTGATGCCCATGGAATCAAGCCAGTCGATGGCGTCGCTCGACCCGGCGCACATGTGACGGATGAGCTCCATGTTGCCCTTCTCATGACCGCCCGCGTAGGTATCGGAGGACATGAGGTCGACGCTGTCTTCGATGCCGGCTGCCTTCTGGAACTTCGTGCAGCATGCGTTCATGCCGCCCTCTGCGAAGCAGGTGTTGCCGCCCGCTACCGGCATCTTCTCCAAAAGCAGCACTTTTGCGCCCTGGTCGCACGCGCCCACGGCCGCAGCCATGCCCGCGCCGCCCGCGCCCACCACGACGATGTCGTACTCGCCGCCGTCGATGGTGTTCTGCGCGGCCTCCGCCTCAAGCGTTCGCGGGGTGCCGCAACCCGTCAGGCCCATCGCCATCGCGCCCATGCCGAAGGTCAGCGCGCCCGTGAGGAAACCGCGACGGGAAACATCGTTGCCCTTGACGTCCATAATCGTTCCCCTTCCCTATTTCTTCTCGCGATACGGGATGCTGTCCCAGCCCTCGGGCACATCCTCGGCAGCCTGATAATGGCACTCCGAGCAGGTGATGACGGACTGGCTGTGCATCTTGTGGCAGTCGCCGCAGTCGGTGACGCCGTGCTCGCTGAAGTCATGCGGATTCCAGGCCATCCACTCGGTCTTCTTCTCAAGCTTGTCAAGGTCCATGTTGTGGCACGATTCGTTAAGGCAGAACTCCTGAGTGGCGAACTCGCCGCCGCGGCTCACCAGATGCTGCGTGTCCTCGTCGAACGTGTAGTCGCCGGTTACCCAGTGCATACCCTCGACCACCTGCTCGTCGATCTTGGGTTCGTGACACGTCAGGCAGTCCTTGCCCGCCTTCATGTGCGCGTTGGCAAGCATGGAGCCATCAGTGTTGTAGTAGCTTTCCACATACGCGTTCATGGGCGTGTGGCAGATGCTGTTGCAGAAGCTGGGCTGGTTATGCCAAACCGCGAACCCCCCTACCGCCGCAACCGCCACGGCTGCGACCACGCACACTGTGGCAATGGTGCGATTGCGCTTGTTCTGCGACAACTTGCCCGTGTGCTCGCTTTCGCTCATAACATCCTCCTGTTCCTTCTTTGCTTCCCATTCGCCGCCGAGAAGCGGCTTTCGACAAGCAAGATCGTAGGAGGAAACCCTTTGAAGCTGCACATCCGAAAAGGGTGGTTTAAGCCTGTGACCAGGGTGGTTTTCGAAGGGTGTGCGAAGTGCCGCTACTTCCCCATCATGCTGAGCAGGGCTTCCAACTCGCGTTGCACGGCGTGCTCGGTGTTGGGGCCGATTACCTTGGTGGAGATCTCCTTGATAGCGGAGCGGCCGTTGCCCATCGCGATGCTCGTGCCCACCATGCGCATGATCTCGTAATCGTTCATGGAGTCGCCGAACGCCACCACTTCCTCGGCGCGGGCATGCCGTGCTTCCATCACCTGCTTGATGCCTGTGGCCTTGCTCACGCCGCGCTGCATGACGTCGATCCATTTGCGGCCGGACGGTGCGAACACGAAGTCCTCACCCATCTCGCGCTCCAGGATGTAGGCCATATCCATGACGGCGTCATCCACGTAGATCGATGCCTTGATGATGCTGGTGTCGGGGCGCGGCAGGTCGCGCACACGCAACGGGTTCGGAAGATTCTTGTCCAGCTCGCGCTCGAAGCGTTCCTCGTCGTCGAGCAAATAGGAGATCTTGCGGTCGAACACCACCAGATGCAGGCCGTCGAACAGGTCGGTCACATTCTTGAGCCTGCGCAGCGCGGCATGGCTGAATACCTCGCGGTCGACAAGCTGACCCGCAACCACCACCTGCGCGCCGTTGGAGGCGACAAAGTCCATTTCGCTGCTCACGGGGGCGAACAGCTCCTGCAGCGTGTCGAAGCGCCTGCCCGAGGACGCCACAAAGCCGATGCCCGCGGTTTTCAGTCGCTTGATAAGATCGAACGTCTCAGGCGGCACATTGCCTTCGCCGTCCAGAAGCGTGCCGTCCATATCCGATGCGACAAGCTTGATCATGTTGCCTCCTTTGCCGTGGCGCCCCACGCGCCGCGCGTCTGTTCCATATCCTTCGCTTCGCCGCCATTGTACGGTGCGTTTCGCGGGCGAAAACGCCGGACATGAAACCTGCGCAGGATGCTTACCGGCCGTTGACAGGACGTTGAGGGGCTGTTGACGGAAACGCGTCATCCGTATCTGCAGACATTGAAACGGTTGCCGATACCGAGGCTGCAGCGGCCGTCGGGGACGGTCGACGCGAAAGGGCCATAAGGACTTCCGCGGCCGCAGCCATCACGTCAGTTCATCGAGGCTTGTTGGATCCGTCAGCTTCAAGGCCATCGCAGTTGCCGAAAACCATAGCGGGGCTTTCCTTCTCGACCTTATTCGCACTCCGGGAACACGCATGCCAGGCGACGCACCGTTTCCGATAGCCGTTCCGGCTCGATGCCGGCGTAGTTCAGCACCAGCGCGGTTTCGCCGTTCGAGTACTGCTCAAAACGCTTCGTTGTGCGCTCACTCAACCCGTCGCTATCGCGCAGCAGGTAATCGTTGAACAGCGAGATGTTGAGCCCCTGCTCGGCGCCGCGCTGTCTGACCTGGTCGTGCGTAAGGCTTGTGCGCACGTACAGCAAGAAGTGCGTGCCCGCGTTGCGCTCCTCAACATGCGAGATCTTCGCCAGCGGCGATTGCGCGATCTCGCGCAAAACCGCCTCACGTTGGCGGCGATAGAAGTTGCGCGTACGGTTGATGTGCCGCTCAAGATGACCCTCGTCGATGAAGCGCGCCAGCGCGTACTGCTCGAAGCTGGAAACCGTGCACGAGTAGAAGCTCATGGTGTCCACGTAGCATGCCAGCAGCTTCGGCGGCAGCACCATGTAGCTGATGCGCAGGCTGGGCACCATGGTTTTCGAGAAGGCGTTCAGGTAAATCACCTTGTCGGATGCGTCGTCGGCGAACAGCGGCATAATCAGGCAGCCGCTGTAGCGGAACTCGCTGTCGTAATCGTCCTCGATGATGTAGCGTTTGCGCGCGCGGTTCGCCCACTCGAACAGTTCCAGGCGCCGCTTGATGGGCATGACGATGCCCGTGGGGAAATGGTTTGCCGGCGAAACGTGCACCACGTCGGCGCCCGATTCCTCAAGCTCATCCACCAGCAAGCCCGATTCATCGATGGGGACCGGCCGCCAGGGGTTGCCGAACGCCTTGGAGATGGCGGCGAACTTGCGATAGCCAGGGTTTTCCATGGCGAACGTGGTGGTGGGCCCGAGCATTTGCAGCAGGCGGCCGTAAAGATACTCGCTGCCCGCACCGATGATGATGCAGTCGGGCGAAACGTCCATGCCGCGCGTGCGCCGCAGATACGACGCGATGGCGCGGCGCAGCTCGGGCAGGCCGTTGAACGGGATCGATCGCAACAGGTTGTCGCTGGGAAGCGAAAGCGCCTCGCGCATGTAACGCCCCCACACCGTAGCCGGGAATAACGACACGCTCGTACGGTTAGCCTTCAAGTCCACGAAGTATTCCGGATCGCGGGCGCGCTCGATAGCGTGCGGGGTTTCGGCGGCATTGGTGGCGCTAGCGGTGTCGGCGGAGCTCCTGGCGGTTCCGCGATGTCTGCTGTTGCGTCCTGCCGAAGCATCATCGAATCTCGCATCCTGGGCGCTGTGCGCAGCAAAAACGCCTCCTGCTGCCGCATCCTGCGCACCGCATTCGGCGCCGACGCTCGTTCCATTTTCGCTACTCGAATCTTTGACCTGGGGTGTAACCGGTTTACACCGGAACTCTGAGACGTCCTCCACGAAATAGCCGCGGCGTTGTTCGGTGCGCACGAACCCTTCCGTGATCAGCTGGTCGTATGCCGCTGTGACCGTTGCAACGCCGATATCGAGATGCTGGGCAAGGTTGCGTTTGGACGGCAGCTTCGTCCCGCAGGGGATTCGGCCGCGCGCGATGTCCTCGCGAATGGACTGGTATAGGAATTCGTAAAGCGAACTGGTGCCGCGCGAGCGCAAATCGTACGTAAGCATACCTGCCTGCTGAGATGCCGACATGGGCTGATCCTTTCGCGTACGGCCGCAAAAGCGCGTTTTTCGGTGCGTTTGCAGCGGGAACGGCCGGTTTGAGCGTTTGAACGAACTAGTGCAACTGGTCTATCTGGTATGTAAAACTATCACTGTTCTGGTTCTTTTGACCAAACCAAATACCGATTACACTTTTGTTGCTCATTGAATCCGACCACAACGATTCCTTGGCTGTTGCGGCCATTTGCATGCATGCCAAGGGCACACGAAGACGGGAGACGAACATGGGTTACTTCACCGGCAAAACCATCGTCATCACCGGCGCGGGCTTTGCAGCGCTGAAGAACGGTTCCGCGGGCTCCATCGGGTTCGGCATCGCCACCGCCTTCGCTAAAGAGGGCGCAAACCTTGCCATCACCGGCCGTAACGTGAAGAAGCTCGAAGCCGCCAAGGAGCGTCTTGAGAGCGAGTTCGGCATCCGCGTGCTGCCCATCCAGGCCGACGTGAACGCCCAGGCTGATAACCAGGCCGTCGTGCAAGCCGCCGTCGACCAGGTTATGGCCGAGTTCGGGCGCATCGACGCGCTGGTGAACAACGCCCAGGCCTCCGCTTCCGGCGTCACCATCGCCGACCACACCACCGCCCAGTTCGATCTGGCGCTGTATTCCGGCCTGTACGCTGCCTTCTATTACATGCAGGCATGCTACCCGCACCTGAAGGAGACGAAAGGCTCCGTGGTGAACTTCGCCAGCGGCGCCGGTCTGTTCGGCAACTACGGCCAGTGCGCTTACGCCGCAGCCAAAGAAGGCATCCGCGGCTTGACGCGCGTCGCCGCCACCGAGTGGGGCCCCGACGGCATCAACGCCAACGTGGTTTGCCCGCTCGCCTGGACCGCTGCGCTCGAGAACTTCAAGGAGCAGTACCCTGAGGCCTACGAGGCCAACGTGCACATGCCTCCGATGGGCCACTACGGCAACGTCGAGACCGAGATCGGTCGCGCCGTCGTGCAGCTGTGCGGTCCCGACTTCAAGTTCATGAGCGGCGAAACCATCACGCTCGAAGGCGGCATGGGTCTGCGCCCGTAACCTATTTACGATTCTATCCGGACCTCTCCGGTGGGATAAACGAAAGCACCTCGGGCATCTGCGGTCCGAGGCGCTTTTGCGTTCTCTACTCCCCTAGCGCCTCCGCGGCCTCGAGCCACTGCTCATCAAGCTCGTCGATTTTGGTTTGGAAGTCGTTGATCTGCTGCTGGAACTTGCCAAGCGCCTCGAAATCGGACGGGTCGGCGGCTGCCATGTCGGCTTGCGCCTGCTCGATCTTGCCGCGCAGCGTGTTCGTCTTGTTCTCGCAGCTGCGCATGCGCTTCTTCAGCTCGCGGATTTCGCCGCCGGAAAGCTGCGGGCCGTCGCCGGCAGCAGCGTCCTTCGCGCTCTCGCTTGCCGCTGTGCCCTGCGGCGCCTTTGCGTGCGCAACCGGCTTCGGCGCGCGTGCCGACATCTCCAGGTACTCGTCAACACCGCGCGGCAAGTGGCGGATATGCCCATCTACCAGGGCGAATTGATGATCGGTGACGCGTTCCATCAGGAAGCGGTCGTGCGTGACCAAAAGCAGCGTGCCCGGCCATGCGTCTAACAGCTCCTCGATGGCGGCCAGCATGTCGGTGTCCATGTCGTTGCCCGGCTCGTCCAGGATGAGCACGTTGGGCTCGTCAAGCAAGATGAGCATAAGGGCCAGACGGCGCTTTTGACCGCCGGACAGGTCGCACACCGGCTCGTTAAGGTCGGCACGCGAGAAGCCCCGCTTCTCCAGCAGCTGCGCAGGCGTCATCTCCTTGCCGTCGAGCATCATGCGGCGCGTGTAGTTGCTGATCACCTGACGAACGCGATCATCGCCGAAGCGGGTGAGGTTGTCCAGATGCTGCGACAGCACCGCGAACTTCACCGTTTTACCGATCTTCACGAAGCCCGACGTGGGCGCCTGCACACCCTGGATCACCTTCAAAAGCGTGGTTTTGCCCACGCCGTTGGCGCCGACGATGCCGTAGCGGTCGCCAGGCCCGATGATCCAGTCCACACCGTCGAGCACGGGCGCGGGCTTGCCGTCGAAGCGCACCGTGACGTTCTTCAACTCCACCACCTGCTTGCCCAGGCGCGCCATGGCCATGCGCTTGAGCTCCAGCTCGTTGCGCAGCGGCGGCACGTCGGCGATCAGCTCGTGCGCGGCGTCCACGCGGAACTTCGGCTTCGTGCCGCGAGCCTTCGGGCCGCGCGCCAACCAGGCAAGCTCGCGGCGCAGGGCGTTCTGCCGCTTCTCCTCTGCCAGAGCAGCCAAACGGTCGCGCTCGACGCGCTGCAGGATGTACGCGGAGAAGCCGCCTTCGAACGGATCAACCACGCGGTCGTGCACCTCCCACATGCGCGTGCACACCTCGTCCAAAAACCAACGGTCGTGCGTGACCACCAGCAATGCGCCCTGACCGGCGCGCCAGCGGTTCTTCAGATGGTTCGCCAGCCAGGTGATGGCGCGAACGTCCAGATGGTTGGTAGGCTCGTCAAGTGCCAGGATGTCCCAGTCGCCGATGAGCAGGCGTACCAGGTCGACACGGCGGCGCTGGCCGCCGGAAAGCGTGCCCACCTTCGCATCCCAAGGGATGTCGCTGGCAAGGCCCGCGATGATGTCGCGGATGCGCGCGTCGCCGGCCCATTCGTATTCGGAGATATCGCCCACCACGGCGCGCTCGACGGTGTTGTCGTCATTCAGCTTGTCGAACTGTCCCAACACGCCTACGCGCACGGCGGCGTTGCGCAGCACGCGGCCCTCGTCGGGCTCGAGCATGCCCGCCATCACCGACAGCAGCGTTGACTTGCCGTCGCCGTTGTGGCCCACGATGCCGATGCGATCGCCCTCGTCAACGCCAAGCGACACGCTTTCGAACACCGTTTTCGTGGGGAAATCCACGCGCACTTTCTCGCAGCCCAGCATAAACGCCATAGGTACCAACTTCCTTGCATATATAAGCGCCTTGGCCGCAACCGCGCCGAAAGCGCGAACGCGACCAAGGACCTGCATCGATTCCAACGCATCATGATAACAAATGGCCAGCCAACCATCGCCCAAGCCCCAAAGCGCCCCAACTTCGCCACACCCTCCCGAACACGAAAGCACGCGTTCGCACAACCTTTGACGATGATTGGGACGCTTCCCCCGGTCTTCAAGCCAACGATTGCGACGATCTCTTGCCCAGCTCCGTTATATAACCCGATTCCCGCCCATATCCAAAACCATCAACCTCAATATCGATGTTATGTCCTTATTTTCGCCATTCTGTGCGAAAATAAGGCCGTTTTGGTATGCCCAGCCAACCATCAGTTGCGACACGCAATGCTGCTCGCCTACGACTTGGTCATCACGGCGATGGTCATCCAGGTGCGTTCGTAGGGACGGTAGTAGGTGTGGTATTCCACTAGGTTGAAGCCGTCTTTTTGGCTGAGGTCGGAAATGTCGCGCGGCAGGCTGTTGTTTTGCGCCTGGCCCAGGCAGATGAACGTGCCGTGGAAGTTGTCGAAGATGATCTCCCAGCTCATCTTGCTGACAAGCGTGGGCGAATACGCCATGTACGCACGGTCCCAGTTGCCCTTCTGCCAATCCATATAGGTTTGCGGGATGTCGGGGCACATGACCGACGTGACGCCCATGTAGCCGATATCGGTGGAAACCACCAGGGGCGACTGGCCGCCGCTCTGGTCGGCAACGCGGTTGACCGTCTCGCGGAATTGCTGGATGGGGACGTTGTTGGCCGGGTCGTAGTCGTCGCGCACCAGTAGCGCCTGATTCATCATGGAAGCCGCCAGCGTGACTGCTACCACGCCTGCCACCAGCGGTTTCGTACGCACATGCGACAGCACCGCCGCAATGGCGAACAGCAGCGGGCCGATGGCCACAAACAAGTAGCGGTAATACAAGATCATGGAGTTCATGACCATAGACGCCGTCCAAGAAATGGTGAAAACGCCGAAGTACACCACCAGCGCCGCAACCACCGGCGCAATAGGATCGGACACGAGCCACGCGTAGAAGCGCTTCAAGCGCAGGTGTTTCACGGGGTAGGCGGCCGCTGTCGCGCTCGCGGCTCCGCCCGCACGCTGCGCCTTCGCCGCCGCGATCTGCTGCTTGCGCGCTGCGCGATGCAGCCCGATGCGCCATGCGGCCCAGCGGGCGGCCCACGCGATCAAGAACGCCAACACCACCACGGCGGCATAACCGATGCCCTGCACGAGAACCTGCGGCACCACACCGTAGCTACCGCGCGCCGCAAACGACAAGGGGCTCGTCAAAAACGCGTACGTGGCCAGCTCGATATAGGTGGTCGGAAACACGATCTTCGCCCAGTAGGTGCCACCTACCACGCCCATCTGGCTGGTCACGGCGGTGACGATCCACGGCAGGGACAGCGCTACCTGGGCAACGCAGCCGATGATCAGCACGCGCAGCGGGGCACCCGCGCGAACGGCCTGCTCAGGCAGCGGATTGGGACCGCGCTTGCGATGTCGCCAGGCGCGGGCGCCAAGCGCGAACAGCAGCACGACGTTGATCATGAACGCCGACATGGCGCCGAAATAATGCAGGTACGCGCACGCCAAGCTGGACGCAAAACACGTGATCCACCAGCGTCGCGGCGTGCCCGCCCAGCATTTCAGCCCCCGGGCGGCATCCGCGATGCGCACCGGCGGCGTCGCCAACTGCGTGCCGATGATGCGAATGGCGTAGATGAAGCACAGCATCACGGCGAACGTGGCCCACGAGTACATGCGGATCTCAACGGCCATCAGCGAGATATAAGGCGTGAACAGGGCGAAGAAGCTGAACAGCACGCCGGTCGCCCAGCCGGCGTCGCGGCGCACATGGGTGTAGCCCAGCACCGCCATGGCGATGGCGCCCGCCACGGTGAACAGGCGATATATGGTGATGTTCTGCCCGAACACCAGGTTCAACACGTGTAGCGCCCAATAAATCAGCACGGGATGCACGTCTCCGGAGCTGTAATACCAGATGTCGGCGAAGCTGTGGTTTGCGATTCCCAGCGAGTAGCTTTCGTCGAACCACACGTTGCCATGGAACGCGTCGGCGAGCAGGAAGGCGGCACCTGCGACAAGCAGGAGGATATGAAACGCGCTTGATGATAAACGTACGTGCGCGCCGCGTGAGAGCTTCATGTTGTTTGCCTTCGCCTAGAAACCTGTCATAATGCGCTGCTAGTCTAACATTGCATGCACAAGCGGGAATAACCTGCGTAGAAAAACCCAGGGGCTACCCTCGGGATTTCATAACCGCGGGTAGATAAGGTAAGAGGGGCGAACATGAGCGTCACGTTCCATGCGGACGATTACGGCATCACCGAACAGCAGGCCGCCGAAATCCTCAAGCTGTCGCAGGTTTGCGGCGGCCAGGGCGCGCTGTCGTCGGTCAGCATCTTCGCGAACAGCCCGGCTTTCGAGGCGGCCGCCGAGATGGCGCGGCCTTACGTGGAGTCCGGCAAGCTTGCCATGGCGCTGCACCTCAACCTGGTCGAAGGCCGTCCGTGCGCCCCGGTTACGGAAGTTCCCCTGCTGGTTAACCAGCGCGGCACGTTCGCCAACGATTTCGTCGGCCTTCTGAAACTGTCGATGGGCGCGCAGCGCTGGGCGTTCCGCCAGCAGCTCCAGCGCGAGTGCGTCGCGCAGATCCAGCGTTACCTGACCGCGTTTCCCCAGATGAAACGCATGATGCGCGTGGATAGCCACCAGCATACGCATGCGGTGCCGGCCGTGTTCGACGCGCTTTCCCAGGCTGTGGCGGAGCTGGGGGTCACGGTCACGCACCTGCGCTGCCCCATCGAGCCTCTGAGCCCGCACCGCACAGCCGGCAGCAACATGCCTCCTGTCAACCTGGCGAAGGATGCGCTCATCACGTGGCTGTGGCGCAAGAACCGCGGCAAAATGCCAGCAGGCTGCGAGGTCCCGTTGTTCTGCGGTGTGGTGCTCTCGGGCGCTATGGACACGGTGGATTGGCCGCTTCTGGATGCGTTCGAAAGTCTGGCTGCCGACCGCGGCAAGAACGTCCAGGTGCTGTTCCACCCGGTCAGCGTGCCAATCGAGCAATGCCTCGACCCGGAAAATGCCCCCTTCGCCGCCGCCTGCGCATCCGAGGCCCGCAACCGCGAAGCCGAACGCCTGCGCTACCTGGCCGAAACCCGCTAAACGGCATGCGGGCCGCGGCGGCCATGTCGCGCAGGCACGGTGCTCGGCGCGGTGGCAGCCGTCCCGCAGCCCGCGGGACGGCTGCTACACCATTACAG
>OKVD01000337.1_pt1 | contig 20078 bp, 21 predicted proteins | sample 1606881 | NCBI WGS metagenome assembly OKVD01 (sample SAMN03281011, study PRJEB24777) | human gut metagenome | isolation source: fecal sample PR176 from 1 month old male Indian infant, caesarean delivered... | place: Singapore | collected 2006-01-13
GACAAAACACAGTATCGTCACACAGACGACGATTAACATTATTAAAAACGTTCGTTGTGGCATCGCAGCCCCTCCATTGCCTTTCGGCCGTCATCGGGCTACTATAATGTTGTTGAGGCATTACAGTGGGCCCTGGGTTGATTGATAAAAAAATCGCCTGGGGCTTTCTGCTGCATGCCGTCCACAAAACGCTTTCGGCATACAGCCTCAAGCGCCCGCAGCTATTCTAATTGTTTTCCTGTCCGCCACAATCCTTTTCATGCCGTTATATTTTTTGTATCCGGAACAGGAAAATACCCGGGAATTATCCCATCCGAACGCCTCAGGTTTTCCGTCTACGGGCTTCGTGTTATTAACCCAAAATGCAAAATGCCTGAAATAAGGAGTAGTCATGAAAGACGAAATACAAAGTATGTGCCTCACCCCGGATATCGTTAAACAGTTCAATACTCTTTTGAATACACACTGCCAGTCCTCAGAAGAGGCGCTCGGCATGCTCAGCGCACTGTGTTTTGAGCTCATGATGAAATGTGGTGTTCAGTCCATAAACAGCCTCATGGTCAACGGTATGGGCATATCCATGCAACTCCAGGGGATTGATATTGCCGAAAGGCCAGGCAAGAATATTCACTAACCTGAACAGGGTCTGAAAACGCTGATTTTTCAGCGTCTCTGCAGGCTAAAACTGATGATGTAATGACAACAAAATTTCTGCGTTTGTACCCCACCGATGAAAAAGACAAAAACTCACACCGGGCTTCTCATCATTAAAGATAAAACCCGACGTGTCAGCCTCTACGAAACGCCAACGGCATGGTGTATCAGGGGGCAGGAGTGCTACAGCAAAAGCACCGGACGCCGCTGTGGCAGCCACGACAGTCTGAGCAGACTGCGCCTGGACAGCATTAAGCCTGTTGAATGAGTGGTGGCACCATGAAAGATAACAACACAACCGCCACCCCAGAAGCCTGGAAAATGCGTTTTCTGGCCAACGGGACATCCGGCACATGGTTTTACACTGACGACATTGCAGTCACTGACGCGTGGCTTCGCGCGCACCCGGATGATGTGGAGGTTATCCCTCTCTGCCGGATACAGCCCGGGCAGCATTCCCATGAACAACATATTGAAGAACTCCGCGCAGCCCTGGCCCGGATGCTCCATATGCATCATATGATGCTGGAAACCACACATTACCGGGAAAATATCACCGATGCCCGTTGTATCCGTGAAATGCATGAAGCGCCATTACAGGCGCTCAATATTCTGTCCAGATACCCGCATAAAAAGGACGAGGTGTGACGCATGTGGCTACTGATTTTCTGGCTTTCATCGCCCTTTAATGTCTCTTCCGGTGATGCCCGTCAGCCCACACTGGCGGTGCACAGCCAGGCCTTTCATACCGAACGGGCCTGCCGCGATGCATTGCGCGCCATTAAAAAGGAGAATGTTGGCGAATTTTCTCTGCGGGGCGTTTGTGTTTCTGACGGAAATACGAAGGAGGAGGCTGAGAGCTCATGACGGATATTACTGACAGACATACACTTCGCCGTATGTCCTGGTCGGAACTCATCACGGCAGGACAGGAAGCAGAATTTCAGCGTGATTACGAGCGTACCAGAATAGTGTGGTCATTCGCCTTACATGTTGCAACAACCACGATTAACAAAAATCTGGCCATAGCTCATATTCGACGCTGCGATACTTTGTTGCATAAATCAAAGGCTGTACCCGGAAACAACCCGTGTGGTTCCGGTCAGCGAGTCTGAGACCTCAACATCCCGGGTGATGATTGTCATTCCGGACTGACGCAACCGCTGCACATCTGCGGCAATACGCTGAATACCAAGCCAGAACAGACCATCCAGCGCGGTGACAATTAACCCGCTTTCCAGCGCCAGTTTCAGCCGTGCTGTCGGGGCTTTAACCTGCCCGGCTATATCAGTGAAACAACGCGTCGTCATGCCATAGCTGTCCACCCGCCGTATTCGCGTCGCAAGACTGTAACTGAAGCTATCCGGCACGCCGGATAAGTCATTCTGCAGACTGTATACACATCCCCGCTGCCGCTCATTGAATACGACTTTTTTCTGGCTGAGCTGCCATTCCCGCCGCACGCTGTCAATCATCTGCGGTGTCCGGGTTAACAGCAGACGAAACGGCAGTTCAAAACTGGTCACATAATCAACATTAAGTAAGGCAATCCGCAGCCGCTCCCTGGCTCCTGCTCCGGTATCACGGCATTCACGCATGACATCTGCCCACTGGCGCATCAGTCGCGGAGACTCATTCCTGGCCCTGAACTGATATTTCTCAATCTGATAATCAATATGTTCCTGCATACTGTCACCGGATATCTGTTACTATATCATCATGAATATTAGCCTACTGGAATTCATGCTCTGCGTGAAGCATTACATTACCGGAAACATAAACTCAACTTAACGATATTATTCCGTAATATAAACGCCGCCTGTTTTTCATGAATAAAAAAGGATGTAATAAAATGATAAAATATATGTTCTCTCTCGCTATTATTTTTTCAGGTTCCCTCTGCGCTGCACAGATTCAGGGAAACGTTATCCGCGTTCTTGATGGTGATACACTGGAAATATTACAGGATAAAAAAACTGTCAGGGTCCGCCTGGCAAATATTGATGCACCGGAAAAGAAACAGGATTATGGCCGGTGGTCAACGGACATGATGAAATCACTGGTTGCAGGAAAAACGGTTACCGTCACATATTTTCAGCGAGATCGTTATGGTCGTATTCTCGGGCAGGTTTATGCACCAGACGGAATGAATGTTAATCAGTTTATGGTCCGGGCCGGGGCTGCCTGGGTATATGAGCAGTACAACACAGATCCCGTGCTGCCTGTCCTTCAGAACGAAGCCAGACAACAAAAACGTGGGCTCTGGTCAGATGCTGATCCGGTTCCCCCCTGGATATGGAGACACCGTAAATAAAGCGATGGCAATCTTATCATTCATCTGTTCTCAGCGGGAATAAAAATGGCGAAAACAAAACAGGAATGGCTGTATCAGTTACGGCGATGTTCATCAGTCAATACGCTGGAAAAAATTATTCATAAAAACAGAGACAGTTTATTAAACAGTGAACGTGAATCATTTAATTCAGCAGCAGACCACCGGTTAGCGGAATTAATCACCGGAAAGTTATATGACAGGATACCAAAAGAGATATGGAAATATGTAAGGTAATAATTCAGCATAATTAATTACCAGGAGCAGATAAACAATGAAGCTGATTATTTTTATTCTTATTGTTCTGATTATTGCAGCGTTACTTATCCGGATTATCCTCAGAAGTGTAAATCAGCATTCTCCTTTGCTGATGCAATTGCATGCGGCAGGTATACGGACCGGTGATGCAGAGCGAATACTGTCCGGCGGTGAATACTGGCAACGTCAGAAGACGCTGCTGACAGAAAGGGAAGTCAGTTTTATGAAAGGACTGTTCAGAATTGTGGATATGAAGCGGTGGTATCTGTGTCCGCAGGTACGGGTCGCGGATATCGTCCAGCTGAACGGGAATATCCGGCCACGATCACGCCAGTGGTGGCAGTTATTCAGGATGGTGTCTCAGTGGCATGTTGATGTGGTTATCGTTGAGCGGCGTTCGTTCAGTATTGTTGCAGCAGTAGAGCTGGATGATGCCAGTCATTTACGACCGGAACGCAGACGCCGGGATATTCTTCTGGAAGAGGTTCTGAGGCAGGCTGGTATTCCGTTGCTCAGAAGCCACGATGCCAGAAAACTGCTGCAGATGACCGGAGAATGGCTGAATACAACAGGGGCTGATCAGCAGTCCCCGGAACATCGTAGCTGACGCCTTCGCGTTGCTCAGTTGTCCAACCCCGGAAACGGGAAAAAGCAAGTTTTCCCCGCTCCCGGCGTTTCCATAACTGAAAACCATACTATTTCACAGTTTAAATCACATTAAAGGGCTGCGTTTGGGAAACGTACAATATTGTACGGTTGCGTTATCGCGCTCGGGTGTACTCCCGTGCTATACGGCGTTTTCAGAGGATTTGACCTCAATCGGATAACCTAAATGCAATACTGCAATGGCGATAACTTAAAAGGGATAGACGTTGACGCAAAATCAATCTGTTATGCATATCTATTGGTTAAATAATGCGCTTAACGTTCAAAATTTTTCGATCTCCAGACTGCCCCCGTTCAGCTCGCATAGGAATTATGGGAGAGGATTTTGGCTGAACCGGACAGATATAAACCCGTTACTTTTTATACCTTACAGATATGGTTCTTTTGACGTAATTCTTACCAATTTCATAGTCCGGGTTCCATGTCGCCAGATTATGGACACCGATTGCGGCAGCACTCACAGCTCCCAGAAGTGCTGTTGGTGACCATAGGGAGCCTGCCACCGCAGTGCTTCTGTATTCGGTGTATACGCGGCAGGTTAATTTCTTCTGCTGATGTTCAATCACATACTCCACTATTTTGACGGTTTCACTGATGTCGTTAACATTCGTGATATCAAAACTTTTGCGGTAAAAAATCAGGTCGTGTAGTTTCTGTTTGGTCAAAAATTCTGCGTTGAACGACTCAATCTGTACCGTTTCTGACATCCGTTGTTCCTCTCTTTCTTGGAGTCTGTGAATTTCCCTAGGCACGCGCCTTACGGTCAAACGTTGCACTTTTTCAGGGGCAGTGTATGTCAGAAAAGAATATATTGACTTGTATAAACGATCAATAATAAGAAATTGATCGTCTTAACTGTAAGCGTAAACCGACTGCCGTATGTGGGGGCGGTTTGGAGATCGGACATTTTTGTACTATAAGGGCTTCCCCGAACAGTCAACGTCGGTATTTATGGTTTGTGTCTGCACTACAGTTAAAAATAAAGGGGAGAGACTGCGGTACTATAAACGGCCATAATGAATCGCTATCGATTCGGACCCTGATGAAAGACGCGCGTGAGGCTCTTGTTCGTTAAGCGGATACGTATATCCTGTACAATAATCAGATATACCTCACGGGGTCTAACCCTTTATCATCAACGAGTTGCAGATCAGATGGTCATACGGTTTCTTCCTGCTTTAGCTTGCTGAATACAGCCTGAAATCATCACCGTAATGCAATGATGCCCAGCACAGCCTTGCATTTTTGGCGGCGATGGCCACAACAGCGCGCCAGTATCCTCTGCGTTCGACCAGTGAACAGACCCAACGACTGAATAAGTCAGTCCTTTTCTCAGCGCCAATCAGTACTGAACGAGCCCCCTGTACCAGAAGCGTTCGCAGATACGAATCACCGGCTTTTGTTATCCTGCCTAACTTCGACTTTCCGCCGCTACTGTATTGCGATGGAGTCAACCCCAGCCAGGCCGCCAGTTGCCGTCCATTTTTAAAATCATGTGCATTACCGATACAGGCAACCAGAGCACAGGCAGTTGTGGGACCAACTCCTTTTAGCTTCATCAGCCGCTGACTGCGGTGATCTGTTTTGGCTATGCGGGACAAAATTCGGTCATATTCAGTGATGTTAGCTTCAATGCGATCAACGTGTTCCAGTAAATCATCTACACATTGCTGAACCTGAAGAGGTAAAGAGCTCTTCTGCGCAGAAACCATGTGCCGCAAAGCATCTGTACTTTGTGGGGCAATGACGCCGAATTCTGATATCAACCCTCGAAGACGATTATATGTTGCTGTTTTCTCTTCGATAAAACCCTGTCGGTTACGATGCAGACACTGCATCGCCTGCTGGCTCTCGTCCTTAACTGGAACAAACCGCATATGTGGGCGACGAACCGCTTCGCAGATAGCCTGAGCATCAGCTGCATCATTTTTCCCTGATTTACCGGCCATGCGGTATGGAGATACAAATTTAGCGGCCATCAGACGCGGCTCATGACCATATTGCAGAAACAATCTTGCCCAGTAATAAGCCCCGGAGCACGCCTCCATCCCGATAACACAGGGCGGTAAACTTGCAATCAGCCCGGGAAGAGCTGCGCGGGTTACTCTGGATTTCACCAGAACGGTTTTGCCATTTTGGTCAACCCCATGAACAGCGAACACATTTTTAGCAAGATCGATACCGATAGTAGTGATGGTCATAACGAATCTCTCCAGGCTATGTTTACCCCATGATTGCACAAGAGTTAATCAGGTGCATATCCAGGGGAAGTCCCTTCCATTCGTTAGGGGCATTTTTTAACCGATACTGATAAGTAACTGATTGATTCATCGTGATCAGCTATCGCCTTTAAGTTATTGCTTTTCTCTTATCGCATTTAGGTTATCTCATGTCCCTAAAGGTCTGCCAAACACCGTATAGCGTCCGAGCGCGATAACGCAACCGTACAATATTGTACGTTTCCCAAACGCAGCCCTTAAACGACAGTAATCCCCGTTGATTTGTGCGCCAACACAGATCTTCGTCACAATTCTCAAGTCGCTGATTTCAAAAAACTGTAGTATTCTCTGCGAAACGATCCCTGTTTGAGTATTGAGGAGGCGAGATGTCGCAGACAGAAAATGCAGTGACTTCCTCATCTGGTGCAAAACGAGCATACAGAAAGGGTAAACCTTTGAGTGAAGCAGAACGACAGAGAGCAGCTTCTGCGCGCAAACGATCTGTATGTAAAGAGATCAAGGTTTTCGTCAGACCAGAACTGAAAAACTGCCTTACCAGTCTGTGTGCAGAGGAAGGGGTAACTCAGGCAGAGTTGATAGAAAGGCTTATCGAGAAAGAGGCCTGTCACCGGAACATGATGTGATGGGGTCACATTCTTGCTAGTTTTTTCTGTCAGTGCTAGATTACTGATCGTTTAAGGAATTTTGTGGCTGGCCACGCCGTAAGGTGGCAGGGAACTGGTTCTGATGTGGATTTACAGGAGCCAGAAAAGCAAAAACCCCGATAACCTTCACCAGGTTTGGCGACTAAGAGAAGATTACCGGGGCCCACTTAAACCGTATAGCCAACAATTCAGCTATGCGGGGAGTATAGTTATATGCCCGGAAAAGTTCAAGACTTCTTTCTGTGCTCACTCCTTCTGCGCATTGTAAGCGCAGGATGGTGTGACTGATCTTCAACAAACGTATTACCGCCAGGTAAAGAACCCGAATCCGGTGTTTACACCCCGTGAAGGTGCAGGAACGCTGAAGTTCTGCGAAAAACTGATGGAAAAGGCGGTGGGCTTCACCTCCCGTTTTGATTGCGCTATTCATGTGGCGCATGCCCGTTCGAAGGGACTGCGTCGGCGCATGCCACCGGTGCTGCGTCGACGGGCTATTGATGCGCTGCTGCAGGGGCTGTGTTTCCACTATGACCCGCTGGCCAACCGTGTCCAGTGCTCCATCACCACGCTGGCCATTGAGTGCGGGCTGGCGACAGAGTCCGGTGCAGGAAAACTCTCCATCACCCGTGCCACCCGGGCTCTGACGTTCCTGTCAGAGCTGGGACTGATTACCTACCAGACGGAATATGACCCGCTTATCGGGTGCTACATTCCGACCGATATCACGTTCACATCTGCACTGTTTGCTGCCCTCGATGTATCAGAGGAGGCAGTGGCCGCCGCGCGCCGCAGCCGTGTGGTATGGGAAAACAAACAACGCAAAAAGCAGGGGCTGGATACCCTGGGCATGGATGAACTGATAGCGAAAGCCTGGCGTTTTGTTCGTGAGCGTTTTCGCAGTTATCAGACAGAGCTTAAGTCCCGGGGAATAAAGCGTGCCCGTGCGCGTCGTGATGCGGACAGGGAACGTCAGGATATTGTCACCCTGGTGAAACGGCAGCTGACGCGCGAAATCGCGGAAGGGCGCTTCACTGCCAATCGTGAGGCGGTAAAACGCGAAGTTGAGCGTCGTGTGAAGGAGCGCATGATTCTGTCACGTAACCGTAATTACAGCCGGCTGGCCACAGCTTCCCCCTGAAAGTGACCTCCTCTGAATAATCCGGCCTGCGCCGGAGGCTTCCGCACGTCTGAAGCCCGACAGCGCACAAAAAATCAGCACCACATACAAAAAACAACCTCATCATCCAGCTTCTGGTGCATCCGGCCCCCCCTGTTTTCGATACAAAACACGCCTCACAGACGGGGAATTTTGCTTATCCACATTTAACTGCAAGGGACTTCCCCATAAGGTTACAACCGTTCATGTCATAAAGCGCCAGCCGCCAGTCTTACAGGGTGCAATGTATCTTTTAAACACCTGTTTATATCTCCTTTAAACTACTTAATTACATTCATTTAAAAAGAAAACCTATTCACTGCCTGTCCTGTGGACAGACAGATATGCACCTCCCACCGCAAGCGGCGGGCCCCGACCGGAGCCACTTTAGTTACAACACACAAAACCAACCTCCAGAAAAACCCCGAACCAGCGCAGAACTGAAACCACAAAGCCCCTCCCTCATAACTGAAAAGCGGCCCCGCCCCGGCCCAAAGGGCCGGAACAGAGTCGCTTTTAATTATGAATGTTGTAACTACATCTTCATCGCTGTCAGTCTTCTCGCTGGAAGTTCTCAGTACACGCTCGTAAGCGGCCCTCACGGCCCGCTAACGCGGAGATACGCCCCGACTTCGGGTAAACCCTCGTCGGGACCACTCCGACCGCGCACAGAAGCTCTCTCATGGCTGAAAGCGGGTATGGTCTGGCAGGGCTGGGGATGGGTAAGGTGAAATCTATCAATCAGTACCGGCTTACGCCGGGCTTCGGCGGTTTTACTCCTGTATCATATGAAACAACAGAGTGCCGCCTTCCATGCCGCTGATGCGGCATATCCTGGTAACGATATCTGAATTGTTATACATGTGTATATACGTGGTAATGACAAAAATAGGACAAGTTAAAAATTTACAGGCGATGCAATGATTCAAACACGTAATCAATATCTGCAGTTTATGCTGGTTATGCTGGCTGCATGGGGCATTAGTTGGGGAGCCAGATTTGTCATGGAGCAGGCCGTTCTGCTTTATGGATCAGGAAAAAACTATTTGTTCTTCAGTCATGGTACTGTTCTGATGTACCTGCTGTGTGTTTTCCTGGTATACCGCCGTTGGATAGCTCCGCTACCGGTCGTTGGTCAGCTGCGCAACGTTGGCGTACCGTGGCTGGTCGGTGCGATGGCCGTGGTGTATGTCGGTGTATTTCTGCTCGGTAAGGCGCTGGCTCTGCCTGCTGAGCCATTTATGACGAAACTTTTTGCCGATAAGTCCATACCTGACGTGATCCTGACGTTGCTGACCATCTTTATCCTTGCCCCGTTGAATGAGGAAACGCTGTTCCGGGGGATTATGCTGAACGTCTTCCGTTCACGGTACTGCTGGACGATGTGGCTGGGGGCGCTGATAACGTCGTTGTTGTTCGTCGCCGCGCACAGCCAGTATCAGAACCTGCTGACACTGGCAGAACTGTTCCTGGTGGGGTTGATTACATCAGTGGCCAGGATCAGAAGTGGTGGCCTGCTGCTGCCGGTATTGCTGCATATGGAAGCAACCACGCTGGGTTTACTGTTTGGTTGAAAGTTATATTTTTATTAAACATTGTGCGTTAAAGCCTGGTGTGTTTTTTTAGTGGATGTTATATTTAAATATAACTTTTATGGAGGTGAAGAATGCATACCACCCGACTGAAGAGGGTTGGCGGCTCAGTTATGCTGACCGTCCCACCGGCACTGCTGAATGCGCTGTCTCTGGGCACAGATAATGAAGTTGGCATGGTCATTGATAATGGCCGGCTGATTGTTGAGCCGTACAGACGCCCGCAATATTCACTGGCTGAGCTACTGGCACAGTGTGATCCGAATGCTGAAATATCAGCTGAAGAACGAGAATGGCTGGATGCACCGGCGACTGGTCAGGAGGAAATCTGACATGGAAAGAGGGGAAATCTGGCTTGTCTCGCTTGATCCTACCGCAGGTCATGAGCAGCAGGGAACGCGGCCGGTGCTGATTGTCACACCGGCGGCCTTTAATCGCGTGACCCGCCTGCCTGTTGTTGTGCCCGTAACCAGCGGAGGCAATTTTGCCCGCACTGCCGGCTTTGCGGTGTCGTTGGATGGTGTTGGCATACGTACCACAGGTGTTGTACGTTGCGATCAACCCCGGACAATTGATATGAAAGCACGGGGCGGAAAACGACTCGAACGGGTTCCGGAGACTATCATGAACGAAGTTCTTGGCCGCCTGTCCACTATTCTGACTTGAACATGGGGTTTGAGGGGCAACTGGATGAAAACGTACGATTTAGGGCACTAAAACCGCTGTTGTCCCACCATTCTGGTGATTCCCAAACGTTATTTGGCTAAAAGGGGTCGGTTCCGGCTGAGGGCGAAATGACACCCTAAGCTTTCGGTTCCTTGGGCCAAAGATATTCGCCAGTCAGTAGAATGTGCGCCCAGCCCAATGGGGATATGTGGGGAAGAAATTCAGGGGGAACATCCAACCCTTCGTTCCGCCGCTCCGTGACGGCATGACCAAGATGGACGGTATTCCAGTAAATGATCACCGCAGTCAATAAATTGAGCCCAGCGATTCGGTAGTGCTGCCCCTCTGTCGTGCGATCGCGAATTTCCCCCTGCCTCCCGATACGGAGCGCATTTTTGAGCGCATGGTGGGCCTCTCCCTTGTTAAGACCGATCTGAGCACGCCGCTGCATGTCCGTATCCAGGATCCACTCAATAATGAAAAGGGTCCGTTCAATACGACCAACTTCACGAAGCGCAACTGCAAGGTTGTTTTGTCGTGGGTAAGAAGCGAGCTTGCGCAGGAGTTGGCTGGGCCTGATTTTGCCAGCGGTCATCGTCGCGGCACAACGGAAAATATCAGGCCAGTTCGCAACGATAAGATCCTCCCGGGCTTTTCCACCTACCAACTTGCGTAACTCCCTGGGGGTCGTATCGGGATTAAATACGTACAACCGCTTCGATGGCAGATCCCTGATTCGCAGAACGAGATTGTAGCCGAGCAGGCTACTGGCTCCGAACAAATGGTCGGTGAATCCTGCTGTATCGGCATACTGTTCGCGAACATGGCGACCGACCTCGTTCATCAGTAGTCCATCGAGAATATACGGTGCCTCGCTCACGGTCGCCGGGATCGACTGACAAGCGAATGGCGCGAACTGGTCGCTTACGTGAGTATACGCTTTGAGGCCGGGAACAGAACCATATTTGGCATTGACCATGTTCATGGCTTCGCCATGCCGCGCTGTCGGGAAAAACTGACCATCGCTCGATGCTGACGTGCCCATCCCCCAGACGCGTGACATCGGCAGTTTACCCTGCGCGGCCACCACAATTGCCAATGCCTGGTTCATGGCTTCGCTTTCAACATGCCAGCGGGCAAGGCGTGAGAGCTGCCAGTAATCATGCGTGTTTGTAGCTTCCGCCATCTTACGCAGGCCCAGATTGAGCCCTTCAGCGAGCAGGACGTTGAGCAGACCGATCCGGTCGCGACATGGAGCCCCGGTTCTCAGATGGGTAAACGCATCTGTGAAACCAAGGGCTGCATCAACTTCAAGCAGCATGTCGGTAATCCGAACGGACGGCATTCGGCGATACAGATCCAGTATGAGTGCCTCGGCACCATCCGGCACGTCTGCTGTCAACCTGTCGATCCGCAACGTTCCATCTTCTATGCTACCGTGCGGAATAGTGCCGTTACGGGCAGCCCGGGCCAGCCGCTTAAGAGCGATCGTGAGTCGCGCCTTTCTGTCTGCCAGCCAATCCTGTGGGTTGGAAGGCACGGCCAGTTTTGCATTTTCCTGCGCCGCGATCATCGGCACCAGTACCTGCTTGAGGTCACCATAGCGGCGCGAATGAGCGAGCCAGACATCTCCGGAACGAAAAGCATCCCGGAGGTGAAAGAGTACCGCCACTTCCCAAAGACGGGTATCTCCTTTTTCCTGAGCTCGTAAATGACGGTTCCATTTGGAGCTGGGCCGCAGGAAACGCCTTTCTGGCGATGCAACACCTTTCATCTCTCCGATCGACAAAGCTGCTGCTACCAATGGTCCGGCGACCGGCGCGGCTTCGAGCTTCAGACAGCGCAACATGCGGGGCGCATAACGACGAAAGCGATGGTATCCCTGCCCGACATATGCAAGAGGCTCATCGGCTAGCGTGTTGCTGAGTTGAGTCCCTGTCGCTACCAGTTGAGCGAGCCGGTCCCATGCAACCGAACTGGCGACAGCCATCTCCAGCGGGGTTCCGTCACTGCGGGCCTCAAGCAACGAAGCTCCCAGCGCGGTGAAGGTACGGATCGTATCCGTGAGTGTGGCTTTAGAGCCGGAAATTGTTTCGTCATGCTGGCGCTTCGCTTCCCGCCAGGTTTTTCCTACGATCCTGTCATGGGTTTCGACTATGGCATCAGCAATCGCCGCTTCCCACTCCACAACACAGACGGCAAGGATCGCCCAGCGGCGGTCCGAAGTGATGTCACGCAAACCGTCGGTGAAGTAGCGTTCACCCTGCCGACGCAGCCGGGCAATGCGATGGGCAGGTATGCTGGCCAAAGCACTATGATTGATATTCAGGGTACGCAGAAATTCGAGCCTGTCGAGCAAACGGTTAGCAGCAGCCGAGTTGTTACCAACCTCGAAGTTGCGAAGCCAGATGAAACGACTGATATTGCCGGCGAGCATTTCACTCAGAAGTTTGTCCAGGTGATCGCGAACATCCGCTGTTAAATTTTCCGCAATCCGCGTTTCAATCCGCCGCTCAGCGGCGACCAGAGCATCCGCGCACAAGCGCTCGATTGTCGATACTGCGGGCAGAATGGTGGAAGTTTCCCGACACCGCACAATAAAACGATGAGCAAGATCCTCGTTTGATCTGGCATCTTCGGCCTGGCCGAAAGTCCACTCCCGCAGATCACGGGCACCACGGCCCGTGAAGGTCTTGTAGCCGTAAATTTCGCGCAGCGTGTCCATGTGCTGCTGACGGGTTTGGCGCCGTGTGGCATAAGTGAGAAGCGCATCAGCCGGAACTCCAAGCTGAGCACCGACGAAGGAAAGGACTTCACGCGGGATCATCTCACCAGGAGCCAGTGCACGGCCCGGATATCGTAAGGCACAAAGTTGCAGGGCAAAGCCAATCCTGTTTTCCGGTCTGCGGCGCTGCCTAATGTTTTCCAGGTCATCATCGCCCAGCGTGTAGAACTTCAGTAGCGACAGTTCGTCCGTGGGCAGATCGAACAGCGCTGCTCGCTGCCGTTCGGTGAAAATATGGCGTCGTGACATACAAATTCGTCCCTTTTGAAGTATAGTCTGTTTTGGACAACAGCCAGCCCATATAAATCAGGGCGTTCCGATACAAAAATCCAGGAGGGTTCAATTGGGACATCGTGCCGCCATTTACTGCCGGGTTTCAACAGCGGATCAGTCTTGTGAACGCCAGGAATTTGATCTGCGAGCCTTCGCCGGCTGTGCCGGCTACGACGTGGTGGGAATATTTAAGGAAACAGGTTCAGGAACTAAACTCGACCGGGCCGAGCGAAAGAAAGTCCTGGCGCTTGCCCAGTCCAGACAAATTGATGCAATCCTGGTCACTGAGCTTTCCCGGTGGGGGCGCTCGACGCTCGATCTGCTCAATACGCTACGTGAACTGGAGAACTGGAAGGTTTCCGTGATAGCCATGAATGGAATGGCGTTCGATCTTTCGTCGCCGTATGGACGAATGCTGGCGACGTTTCTTTCCGGCATTGCGGAGTTTGAGCGGGATCTCATCAGCGAGCGGGTCAAGTCAGGCCTTGCTGTTGCGAAGGCACGTGGTAAGAGGCTTGGTCGTCAGGCCGGAGTGCGACCAAAATCAGACCGACTTTTGCCTAAGGTGGTTGCGATGAGGGCCGAGGGACGCAGCTATCGCTGGATCGCACGCGAGCTCGGTATCAGCAAGAATACCGTCGCTGACATCGTGCAACGACACAGAGCTAACGCTTAGGGTGTCATTTCGCCCTCAGCCGGAACCGACCCCGAATAGGTTTCGTCGCGGATGTGCCAGGCTTGCAGCCAGGACAGCTTGGCGTAGGTCAGGCCGGGGCTCGACTCGGCCATCTTGGTCAGCCCGAGGTTGATCGCATCACCGAGGATTGCGGACAGCAGCAACGTCCTGTCTTTGGCCTCGGCCCCGTCCTTCAAGTGGGTGAAGTGGCGGCTGAAGCCCGTCCAGTCGTCCACGTCCATCAGCAGTTCGGTGATCTTGATGCGCGGCAGTAACTGGCTGGTTTGGTCGATCAGCGCCTGCGCCCGATCCGGCACCGCCGCATCCAGCGGGGTGATTTTCAGCCCTGACTCGGTGAGGATGGCATCGGGCAGCTCGTTGTCCTTGGCCAGGCGGGTGACGGTGGCCAACTGCTCGTCCAGCAGCTGCAAACGCTCTTCCAGGTACTGGTCGCTGTTCGGGTTGATCGCCAGGGGCAGGGCCTGCTCGCGCTTGAGTGCGGCGAACTTCTCGGCCGGCAGCAGGTAGTCGTCGAAGTCGCGGAACTGCCGCGAGCCCTTGACCCAGATGTCGCCGGAGCGCAGGGCGTTCTTCAGCTCGGACAGGGCGCAGATTTCGTAGAATTTCCGGTCGAGGCCTTCCGGGGTGATCACCAGCGGCTTCCAGCGCGGCTTGATGAAGGCCGTGGGTGCATCGGCCGGCACCTTGCGCAGGTTGTCGGCGTTCATCTCACGCAGGGTCTGCACGGCTGCCAGCACGCCTTGCGCGGCCGGCCCGTGCTGTTCCCCAACTTTTCGCTCGGCGAAGAGTATGAACATGCGCCGCCGGCGACGAATCGCCAAATCTCACCGTATCTCCCGAGCGGACGATTTCGCACCGGTCTGCCCGTCGAAGGGCTTGCGATCGAACGGGGCGACCTTTTCTATGCATGTCCGCGAGCCAGCGTCTTTTATGGCACGGCGCTCGACGCCGACCTTCGGACGCGCGGCGTAAGCACGCTTGTCATGGCCGGGATAAGCACCACCGGCGTTGTTCTTTCAAGCGTCGCCTGGGCTAGTGATGCGGACTACGACGTGCGTTTGGTCCAGGACTGCTGCTACGACCCGGATCGGGATGCCCACGAAGCTCTGTTGCGTTCCGGGTTCGGCGGACGTGTACAGGTCGTGTAATTTTCGGGCCTCGCATGATCGCGGCCATAGCCGCAGGTGGATTGGTGCGAGGCAGGGCCAGTCCAAGTCAGGGTGCGGTCATCGCGGCGCCTGCAACTCTCAAAAACCCATCGCCGTAGCGGAGGTCTTGTAATCGCATGTCATTACGCACGCCCGATTTATTGTTCACAGCGATAGCACCTGCCATTTGGGGCAGCACCTACATTGTCACCACCCAATACCTGCCGAACTTCTCACCGATGACGGTCGCGATGCTGCGGGCGTTGCCGGCGGGTTTATTGCTCGTGATGATCGTCCGACAGATTCCAACGGGAATCTGGTGGATGCGCATCTTCATCCTCGGCGCACTTAATATTTCGCTATTCTGGAGCTTGTTGTTTATTTCGGTCTACCGCCTGCCGGGCGGGGTCGCGGCGACGGTAGGCGCTGTGCAGCCGCTGATGGTCGTGTTCATCTCTGCCGCTCTGCTAGGTAGCCCGATACGATTGATGGCGGTCCTGGGGGCTATTTGCGGAACTGCGGGCGTGGCGCTGTTGGTGTTGACACCAAACGCAGCGCTAGATCCTGTCGGCGTCGCAGCGGGCCTGGCGGGGGCGGTTTCCATGGCGTTCGGAACCGTGCTGACCCGCAAGTGGCAACCTCCCGTGCCTCTGCTCACCTTTACCGCCTGGCAACTGGCGGCCGGAGGACTTCTGCTCGTTCCAGTAGCTTTAGTGTTTGATCCGCCAATCCCGATGCCTACAGGAACCAATGTTCTCGGCCTGGCGTGGCTCGGCCTGATCGGAGCGGGTTTAACCTACTTCCTTTGGTTCCGGGGGATCTCGCGACTCGAACCTACAGTTGTTTCCTTACTGGGCTTTCTCAGCCCGGGGACCGCCGTGTTGCTAGGATGGTTGTTCTTGGATCAGACGCTGAGTGCGCTTCAAATCATCGGCGTCCTGCTCGTGATCGGGAGTATCTGGCTGGGCCAACGTTCCAACCGCACTCCTAGGGCGCGTATAGCTTGCCGGAAGTCGCCTTGACCCGCATGGCATAGGCCTATCGTTTCCACGATCAGCGATCGGCTCGTTGCCCTGCGCCGCTCCAAAGCCCGCGACGCAGCGCCGGCAGGCAGAGCAAGTAGAGGGCAGCGCCTGCAATCCATGCCCACCCGTTCCACGTTGTTATAGAAGCCGCATAGATCGCCGTGAAGAGGAGGGGTCCGACGATCGAGGTCAGGCTGGTGAGCGCCGCCAGTGAGCCTTGCAGCTGCCCCTGACGTTCCTCATCCACCTGCCTGGACAACATTGCTTGCAGCGCCGGCATTCCGATGCCACCCGAAGCAAGCAGGACCATGATCGGGAACGCCATCCATCCCCGTGTCGCGAAGGCAAGCAGGATGTAGCCTGTGCCGTCGGCAATCATTCCGAGCATGAGTGCCCGCCTTTCGCCGAGCCGGGCGGCTACAGGGCCGGTGATCATTGCCTGGGCGAGTGAATGCAGAATGCCAAATGCGGCAAGCGAAATGCCGATCGTGGTCGCGTCCCAGTGAAAGCGATCCTCGCCGAAAATGACCCAAAGCGCGGCCGGCACCTGTCCGACAAGTTGCATGATGAAGAAGACCGCCATCAGGGCGGCGACGACGGTCATGCCCCGGGCCCACCGGAACGAAGCGAGCGGGTTGAGAGCCTCCCGGCGTAACGGCCGGCGTTCGCCTTTGTGCGACTCCGGCAAAAGGAAACAGCCCGTCAGGAAATTGAGGCCGTTCAAGGCTGCCGCGGCGAAGAACGGAGCGTGGGGGGAGAAACCGCCCATCAGCCCACCGAGCACAGGTCCCGCGACCATCCCGAACCCGAAACAGGCGCTCATGAAGCCGAAGTGCCGCGCGCGCTCATCGCCATCAGTGATATCGGCAATATAAGCGCCGGCTACCGCCCCAGTCGCCCCGGTGATGCCGGCCACGATCCGCCCGATATAGAGAACCCAAAGGAAAGGCGCCGTCGCCATGATGGCGTAGTCGACAGCAGCGCCGGCCAGCGAGACGAGCAAGACCGGCCGCCGCCCGAAACGATCCGACAGCGCGCCCAGCACAGGTGCGCAGGCAAATTGCATCAACGCATACAGCGCCAGCAGAATGCCATAGTGGGCGGTGACGTCGTTCGAGTGAACCAGATCGCGCAGGAGGCCCGGCAGCACCGGCATAATCAGGCCGATGCCGACAGCGTCGAGCGCGACAGTGCTCAGAATTACGATCAGGGGTCTGTTGGGTTTCACGTCTGGCCTCCGGACCAGCCTCCGCTGGTCCGATTGAACGCGCGGATTCTTTATCACTGATAAGTTGGTGGACATATTATGTTTATCAGTGATAAAGTGTCAAGCATGACAAAGTTGCAGCCGAATACAGTGATCCGTGCCGCCCTGGACCTGTTGAACGAGGTCGGCGTAGACGGTCTGACGACACGCAAACTGGCGGAACGGTTGGGGGTTCAGCAGCCGGCGCTTTACTGGCACTTCAGGAACAAGCGGGCGCTGCTCGACGCACTGGCCGAAGCCATGCTGGCGGAGAATCATACGCATTCGGTGCCGAGAGCCGACGACGACTGGCGCTCATTTCTGATCGGGAATGCCCGCAGCTTCAGGCAGGCGCTGCTCGCCTACCGCGATGGCGCGCGCATCCATGCCGGCACGCGACCGGGCGCACCGCAGATGGAAACGGCCGACGCGCAGCTTCGCTTCCTCTGCGAGGCGGGTTTTTCGGCCGGGGACGCCGTCAATGCGCTGATGACAATCAGCTACTTCACTGTTGGGGCCGTGCTTGAGGAGCAGGCCGGCGACAGCGATGCCGGCGAGCGCGGCGGCACCGTTGAACAGGCTCCGCTCTCGCCGCTGTTGCGGGCCGCGATAGACGCCTTCGACGAAGCCGGTCCGGACGCAGCGTTCGAGCAGGGACTCGCGGTGATTGTCGATGGATTGGCGAAAAGGAGGCTCGTTGTCAGGAACGTTGAAGGACCGAGAAAGGGTGACGATTGATCAGGACCGCTGCCGGAGCGCAACCCACTCACTACAGCAGAGCCATGTAGACAACATCCCCTCCCCCTTTCCACCGCGTCAGACGCCCGTAGCAGCCCGCTACGGGCTTTTTCATGCCCTGCCCTAGCGTCCAAGCCTCACGGCCGCGCTCGGCCTCTCTGGCGGCCTTCTGGCGCTCCTGCTGCGGCGTCCGCTCGTGGGCCGTGGCGCGGGTCCGCGCGCCGGCCTCGTGCGCCTGGCGCTCGCGGCCGTCTTCACGTTCTGCCTTGCGCAGATGAGATAGGGGAGCCCGCAGAATTCGGAAAAAATCGTACGCTAAGGTTTTCCGGGCATCCGTAAGGGCCGAAACTTCCCGTCTTCCAGTCTGCGGCTCTGCCGCCAGACGTAATCGCCGGTTAGGTTGATGTGCTCCCAGCCCAGCGGCGACAGGAATTGCAGCAGCTCGCCGTCCACCGGCTTGCCGGCCTCGACCAACCCCTGGGTGGCGCGTTCCAGGTACACCGTGTTCCACAGCACGATAGCCGCCGTCACCAGGTTGAGGCCGCTGGCCCGGTAGCGCTGCTGCTCGAAGCTCCGATCCCTGATTTCCCCAAGGCGGTTGAAGAACACCGCCCTGGCCAGCGAGTTGCGCGCCTCACCTTTGTTCAGGCCGGCATGCACGCGGCGGCGCAGTTCAACACTTTGCAGCCAGTCCAGGATGAACAGCGTGCGCTCGATCCGGCCCAGCTCGCGCAGGGCCACGGCCAGTCCGTTCTGGCGCGGGTAGCTGCCGAGCTTGCGCAGCATCAGCGAGGCGGTGACGGTGCCCTGCTTGATCGAGCTGGCCAGGCGCAGGATGTCGTCCCAGTGGGCACGCACGTGCTTGATGTTCAGGGTGCCGCCGATCAGCGGGCGCAACGTCGGGTAGGCTTGCACGCCCTGCGGCACGTACAGCTTGGTTTCGCCGAGGTCGCGGATGCGCGGCGCGAAGCGGAAGCCTAGCAGGTGCATCAGGGCAAAGACGTGATCGGTGAAGCCGGCCGTGTCGGTGTAGTGCTCCTCGATCCGCAGGTCGGACTCGTGGTACAGCAGGCCGTCGAGCACATAGGTGGAATCGCGGACGCCGACATTCACCACGCGGGTGCTGAACGGCGCGTACTGGTCGGAGATATGGGTATAGAACAGCCGTCCCGGCTCGCTACCGTACTTCGGGTTGACGTGCCCGGTGCTCTCGCCCCGGCCACCCGCGCGGAAGCGCTGGCCATCGGAGGATGAGGTCGTGCCGTCGCCCCAGTGGGCGGCAAAGGCGTGGCGATACTGGTGGTTGACCAGCTCGGCCAAGGCCGCCGAATAGGTTTCGTCGCGGATGTGCCAGGCTTGCAGCCAGGACAGCTTGGCGTAGGTCAGGCCGGGGCTCGACTCGGCCATCTTGGTCAGCCCGAGGTTGATCGCATCACCGAGGATTGCGGACAGCAGCAACGTCCTGTCTTTGGCCTCGGCCCCGTCCTTCAAGTGGGTGAAGTGGCGGCTGAAGCCCGTCCAGTCGTCCACGTCCATCAGCAGTTCGGTGATCTTGATGCGCGGCAGTAACTGGCTGGTTTGGTCGATCAGCGCCTGCGCCCGATCCGGCACCGCCGCATCCAGCGGGGTGATTTTCAGCCCTGACTCGGTGAGGATGGCATCGGGCAGCTCGTTGTCCTTGGCCAGGCGGGTGACGGTGGCCAACTGCTCGTCCAGCAGCTGCAAACGCTCTTCCAGGTACTGGTCGCTGTTCGGGTTGATCGCCAGGGGCAGGGCCTGCTCGCGCTTGAGTGCGGCGAACTTCTCGGCCGGCAGCAGGTAGTCGTCGAAGTGGCACTGTTGCAAATAGTCGGTGGTGATAAACTTATCATCCCCTTTTGCTGATGGAGCTGCACATGAACCCATTCAAAGGCCGGCATTTTCAGCGTGACATCATTCTGTGGGCCGTACGCTGGTAC
>OKVD01000341.1_pt1 | contig 19909 bp, 9 predicted proteins | sample 1606881 | NCBI WGS metagenome assembly OKVD01 (sample SAMN03281011, study PRJEB24777) | human gut metagenome | isolation source: fecal sample PR176 from 1 month old male Indian infant, caesarean delivered... | place: Singapore | collected 2006-01-13
ATCCGCAGGAGAAGCTCGCGGCGCCCGAGCGACTGCGCGGGCATATCGTCAATGACATGGACGTGTGCATCTGCTGCGGCATGTGCGCGCGGCGTTGCCCGGCGGGCGCGCTCGCGGTCGATCGCAAGGGCGGAACGTGGTCGATTGACCCGTATGCCTGCGTGGTGTGCGGTGAGTGCATCGAGAGCTGCCCCAAGCACTGCCTGACTATGGACACCGCCCGCACTCCAGTCGCGGCGGACAAGACTCCCACGGTGGAAACCAAACCGGAATAGAGCTGGGATAGGGGCCGATGGGGCAAATGCCCCACCGGCCCCGCGCTTAAACGAGCGGTGGAGCCGCCGCGAACAAAACTATGCCGGATTACTACGATAAATCGCCTGCCCCCAACCACGCCGCATTTGGCAAAATCAAAACCGCAGGTAGACGGCTTGCAGTTTTGCGAAAAAGTCACGCGTGGTCGGGGATCTCATTTTTATCGTAGTAAACCGGCATAGTTTTGAAATGTCACCATATCCGTAACAGCCCTTGATCTCCCGTGGACGGAGGAAAACGGATCATTTTGGCCCTGCGAGGGCCGCCACGTGACCCCGCCGCCACGAAACCGGCCCATCTACTACTTTTGAGTGGCAACCCCCAACCATAGCGAAAAACGCAAAAACAAAACCGCAGGTAGAACACCTGCGGTTTTTATGAAACGCGGTTATGGTCAGGGGTATCGGGCTAAACGTAGTAGATGGGCCGGTTTCGTGGCGGGGTTTATTAATCAACCCCCTCTGGCTGGAGGAAATTGGGCCATTTTGGCCCGTCCATCTTCGGTCGCACCCGTTTTCCTGCGAAAACGCCGTGTCTCAACTTTGGTGAGACATTTGTCTCACGCCCAAAACCGAATCTGGAACATGTGTCACCTGCCCTAATTGTGTCTCATTCCGTAACTTTAGGCTGATGCAAGGTCTGAGACCGCGAGAAGGGAGACGCGATGAGTAAGTACACGAGGGGTCTCTTGGCGGTGATACTGGCCGTAGTGCTGGTGTTGCCAGCTGCAGCATTTGCCATGCTGCCCGAGGCCAACGCCAGGTCCAGCACAGGAATGGACGGACCGACCATGACCGGAAAAACGGTCGTCGACCCCGATACGAGCGGTCGCTGGGAAATCTGGGCGGCTGGTCATGGCGGCAATAAAGTAACGACCCAACACGTCGGCCGAATCTGGACCGACAAGACGGTCAAGGCAACCGAGGAAAACGAAAAGTCGGATTTCCTGACTACACTTTCGGCCATGTCCTCGACGTCCAATTCAACCGTGACGGTTACCACGCCGCTCGACATCGTGATGGTGCTAGATGCTTCTGGCTCGATGAATGATCCTATGGGTGGCAGAGATTCCACCAAGCGTATCGATGCACTGAAGAGCGCTGCGAACAGCTTTATCAATACCATCGCCAAGCAAAATGAGGGTATCGAGGGTGTCGATAGGCAGCATAGGGTTGCCATTGTTAAGTTTGCGGGTGATGGGATCGATAAGATCGGCAACGACACGTACTATAAAAGGGAATTTGGTAGCATTAATACCTACAACTACTCCCAGGTAATGGCGGGCTTGACCAATTGCTCCGGCGCCGGCGTGACTGATCTTAGGGAAACAATTAAGGCAATTAAACCCGCCGGCGCCACGCGCGCCGACAATGGCCTGCAGCTGGCAGAGGGCATCACTTCTGGTCGCGCGGACGCCAAGAAGATCGTTGTGTTCTTTACCGATGGCACGCCGACAAGCTACAGTGAGTTTGATTCGGGTGTCGCCAACGCCGCCGTGACGGCTGCCAAGAACATGAAGGACAGCAAGGCAACCATCTATACCATCGGCATCTTTGATGGCGCGAACCCCAAAGCCAGTGTCCAAGATTCGAAGACAAGCCAAGAGAACAAGTTCATGCATGCCGTGTCGAGCAACTACCCCAATGCCGCGGCATGGGATACTCATGGTGCACGCGCGGAAAACTCCGACTACTACAAGTCGGCGACCAATGCCGAAGAGCTCAAGAAGGTCTTCGACGACATTTCTCAGGCCATCACATCGGAGCCGCCTTATCCGACCGAAATCCATAAGGGCTACGACGAGACCAAGTCCGGCTACATCACGTTTACCGACGAGCTGGGCGACTTTATGCAGGTCGACGGATTTACCGAAGTCGTCATCAACGGCACGCCGTTTACCGAGGCGAGCAAGACGTTCAACGAAGAAACCAATACCGACACCTACGAGTTCACCGACAAGGCAAAGGACCTGCTCATTACCGTGCAGCGTGCCGGCGATGATAATCCCCAGAAGGGCGATATCGTAACGGTTAATATTCCTGCGTCGTTGATTCCGCTGAGCCACTTTAAGACCGTAGACGGCAAGCTTTCGGTCGACAACGTTAAGCCTATCCAGGTGAAGTATGCTTCGAGCGTGAAGAAGAGCGCCCTCGATAACCTGTTTACGCCTGAGAAGGTCACAGGACTCAAGGACTACATCGAGAACAATACGACTGTCGCCGATGACGGCACCAAGACCGTTAACTTCTACGCAAACAAGTGGAAGACCGGTGCGTTGGGTGATACGGTTGCGAACTTTGAGCCGGCCGATACCAACCGCTACTACTACTTCCAGAAGCAGACTCCAATTTACACCGATAAGGAATGCACGAAGCCTGCGAAGGGATACGAACTGGCTGGCGACGTTACCTATTACTACAAGGATGAGTTTGAGGAGCAGGGCGAGAACAACGAGGCCAAGCCCGCCACCGCCGTCATCGAGTTTATCGGCCGCGACGCTGCGAAGTTTGAGGGCGCCATAGTTCCCGATGAGAACGGCAACTTGGTGTTTAGCGTGGGAACCGCGCGCCTGGCCTTTATCGACGAACTCCACACCACCAAGGACAGCGTGGGCGGCAACAAGACCAGTACCGCGACCGACGTTCTCAACCCCAAGTGGAACAACGTGTCCGCCAAGGCGACTGCGACGCACGTCAATTCCTACCTGGGCAACAACGGCAAGATCAGCTTTAACGTGACGCCGGCGACGGTGGATACCAAGACGAGCTTTGGCCTGACCAAGGTGCTCGAGGGCCGCGACTGGACAGATGCGGACGAGTTTAAGTTTGAACTCTCCGCGACGTCCGAGAATGACGCCCCGATGCCTGCGTCCACGACTGCGATCGTGCGCAAGGCCGCCCCGGACGACAAGGGCAAGGCAGTTATTGACTTCGGCGAGATCACCTGCAACAAGCCGGGTGAGTACACCTATGAGGTCCGCGAGGTCAAGGGCGGCGCCGGTGGCATCACCTACAGCGAGAACGTTGCCACGTTCAAGGTGACCGTGGCGGTCAAGGCCACGGGTGGGCTTAAGGCTGACGTTGAAAAGATCTCGGGCGAGACCGAGTTCAAGAACACCTATAGCGTGAAGCCTGTCGAGGACCAGATCACCGCGACCAAGGTCCTGACCGGCCGCGACCTCAAGGACGGCGAGTTCTCCTTCGAGCTCGTCGAGGGCGATAAGGTTGTTGCTAGGGGCACCAATGCTGCCGATGGCACAATCGTCATGGACAAAATCACTTACGATAAGCCTGGCAATCACACCTACACGCTGCGCGAGAAGCTCCCCAACGAGGCGGGGCTGAGCAACGGGATTACGTACGATAAGACGAACTACACCATCAAGACGAGCGTCATCGACAACGGCGACGGCACGCTTAAGGTGACCCATGCGCTCGAGGGCACCAAGCCGGCACGCTTTGAGAACAAGTACAACACTGCCCCGAATAAGTCCAGCGTCACCGACCAGATCACCGCGACCAAGACCCTGACAGGCCGCGACCTCAAGGAAGGCGAGTTCTCCTTCGAGCTCGTCGAGGGTAACGATGTCGTCGCCAGGGGCACCAATGCGGCCGACGGCAAGATCACGATGGACAAGATCACCTACACTGCGGCTGGCGAGCACACCTACATGCTGCGCGAGACCAAGGTCGACGCCGACAACGGTATCACCTACAGCACCGCGGCCTACACCATCGTGACCACCGTCACCGATGATGGCAATGGCAAGCTCACGGTTAAGCATGAGCTGCAGGACGTCGAGAAGGCTATCTTCGAGAATGCTTACAGCGTTACTCCCGTGAACTCCAGTGTCACCGATCAGATCACCGCGACCAAGTCCCTGACCGGGCGTGACATGACCGCCGGCGAGTTCTCCTTCGAGCTCGTCGAGGACGGCAAGGTCGTCGCCACCGGCAAGAACGATGCCGACGGCAAGATCGTCATGGACAAAATCACCTACGACAAGGCCGGCGAGCATACCTATATCCTGCGTGAGGCCAAGGGCGCCGAAGGCAACGGCATCGCCTACGACGATAAGACCTATACCGTCGTGACTACGATCACCGATAACGGCAAGGGCGAGCTCGTGGCGAAGCACGAGCTGAAGGATGCCAAGACTGCTGAGTTCGAGAATTCCTACAAGCCGAACCCCGGCGAATTTAGCGTCACCGACCAGATCACCGCGACCAAGGTCCTGACCGGGCGCGACCTCAAGGACGGCGAGTTCTCCTTCCAGCTCGTCGAGGGCGACAAGGTCGTCGCCACCGGCAAGAACGCCACCGACGGCACGATTACGATGAGCCCCGTGAAGTACGAAAAGGCCGGAACGCACACCTACACGCTGCGCGAGGTCAACGGTGGAATCACTAGCAAGGGCATTACCTACAGTGACGCCAAGTTCACCATCGAGACGACCATCACCGATAACGGCGACGGCACGCTCAGCGCCCAGCATGTTCTGAAGAACGCCGAGGCTGCAATCTTCAAGAACACCTACAGCGTGACCCCGATCGACACAGAGCTCGACTTTGGCCTGAGCAAGGCCATTGACGGCCGCGACTGGACGGATGGGGACGAGTTTAGCTTTACCATCACCGCCCCCGAAGGCACCCCGCTGCCTGATCCCGCAACCGTAACAGTGAGCAAGGAGGACGCGAAGGGCGGCATCGCCGCCATCAAGTTCGGCAAGATTCACTACGCTGCCGCCGGAACCTATAAGTACGAGATTCGCGAGAACGCGGGCAGCACGGTCGGCATGACGTATGACGCGCATGTCGCAACCGCCGAAGTGACCGTGACCGAGGACGGCGATGGCACCCTGACCGCCAACGTCACCAAGAAGGAAAACGGACGCTTTACCAACACGTACCGCACTGAGCTCGATTACGCCGCGGCCGGCGGTCTCAAGCTCAGCAAGACCCTCCGCGGACGCCCCATGACCGAGGGTCAGTTCACCTTTACCGTGACGCCCGCCGACGATGATTCGGCTAGCGCACTTGGCCTGCTGCCCGGGGCCAACAACTATGAGTCCCCCGCAACGATAGAGGGAACGGTCGGCCAGATTGACATCCTGGCGGGCCATGAGGTCAAATTTACGCAGGCTGATGCCGGCAAGACCTTTACGTACACCGTGGCCGAGAAGAACGACGGCCAGCCGGGTTACACCTACGACGACGCTGTCCGCACCGTGACGATCGCCATCGCCGACGACACCGCCGGCACGCTCACTGCCACGACGACCGTCTCCGGCGGTTCCGAGGGCACGCTGGTGACAGAGTACAAGACCGGCGCGGCTGCGGTCGAGAGCGCCGTGGTCCCGTTCGTCAACAGCTATAGCGCTACGACCGATGCACCTGGTGGCACCGTTGCTCAGGTCGTTGCCGCCAAGACCCTGACCGGTCGCCCGATGGCCGACGGCGAGTTCTGGTTTGGTATCGCCTATCAGGGTGAGCTTGTGGGTTATGAAAATCTCAAGCCCAATATCGGCGGGCACGTGAGCTTTGATGCGCTGCACTACGACACCAAGATGCTTGCCGATCTTGAGTCTGCCGGGCTTGCCCATCGTACCGACAAGGACGGTAAGCTTGCTTGGACCATTAACTACACGGCCTACGAAGCTATACACGGGCTGCCGAACGGCGTTTCCGCTACAACGTGGTACTTTGGCTTTAAGGTTATCGTCGTCGATAACGGTGACGGTACCCTGACGGCAACGGTCGACTACGGTGGCATCGAGCCCTTGTTCGAGAACGTCTACGGCGCCGATGCCGTTGACGCCGCGCTTGTTGGCACCAAGAAGCTCCAGACTGCCGAGGGCCTGACCCCGGCCGACATCACGGGTAAGTTCACCTTTACCGTGACCGCTGACGAGGCGGGTGCCCCGATGCCCGAGCGCACGACCGCAACCAACGACGCAGCCGGCAACGTGGACTTTGGCAAGATCCACTTTACGCTCGAGGACCTCAACCGCGCCCTGGGCGTGACGGACGATGCGGGCGATAAGGCCGAGGCAGACGAGGCCGACGAGGCAGAGGCTGAAGAGGCAGAGGCTGAAGAGGTCAACGCCGACGCTGATGCCAACGCCGACGAGCCCAGCGACGAGTCCGAGCCCGCAGCCCCCACCGCCCCGCGCTCGCACACCTTTACCTACATGGTGACCGAGTCCGGTAGCGCTCCCGGCGTATCCAACGATGCCAACGCCACGCGCAAGGTTTCCTACACCGTGACTGACGACGGCGCCGGACACCTGAGTGTTGTGCGCGAAGGCGATGGCGGCGCTGCCTTCACGTTCACCAACACCTACAGCGTGACGCCTACCGATTCTGTCGTGACCGATCAGGTCAAGACGGTCAAGCGTCTGACCGGACGCGACCTTGCAGCTGGCGAGTTCACGTTTGAGCTGCTCGAGGACGGCGTGACTGTCGCTAGTGGCACCAACGACGCCAACGGCACCGTTACGCTGAGCCCGATTCGCTACGAGGCGCCCGGCACGCACACGTACACGCTGCGCGAGGCTTGCCCCAACGCGCTCGGCCTGTACAAGGGCGTCACCTATGACGGTACGACCTACACCGTCGTGACCACCGTCTCCGACAACGGCGATGGCACGCTGACCGCGACGCACAAGCTCGAGGGAACTACCGAGTCGGCTGGCTTTACCAACAAGTATCACGCCATGCCCACGCAGGTTTCCATCGGCGCCATCAAGGTGCTCGAGGGACGCGAGCTCAAGAAGGACGAGTTTAGCTTTAAGCTCGTTGGCGAGGACATCGAGTCCACCGTCACCAACGATGCCGACGGCAAGATCAACTTCGACAAGTTCGAGTACGACGAGCCCGGTACGTACGTCTACACCATCAGCGAGGTCAAGGGCGACGAGGCCGGTATGACCTACGACAAGTCCGTCTTTACCGCGACCGTCAACGTGGTCGACGACGGCGAGGGCAACCTCAAGGCGAACGTCGCCTTTACCAAGGGCGACAAGAGCGTCGAGGGTATCGTGTTCAACAACACGTACAAGAAGCCCGAGACGCCCGTGCCGACGCCCGATCCCGGCACGCCCAAGACCGTGACGAACATCGTCAAGACGGTCAAGGGTTTCCTGCCCACCACGGGTGACCAGCAGGCCGCTGCACTGCTCATGGCATTTGTTATTGCCATGGCCGGCGTCGGAGCCCTGGTCTGGGGTATCCGTAAGCGCTAGGCACGCTGGCAGCGCCCGGGGCCAAAAGGCCCCGGGCGGCCGGCGGGGAGCCAGAACATAGCCCCCACCCCCACCCCCAGCCGTCACGGAGGTATCTCCCTCCTCCGTGGCGGCGCTTTTGTGCGCAGGGGAGGAAGGGCCGCCACGAAATCGGCCCATCTACTACGTTTATCCCCTTACCCCCAACCATGCCAAAAAACGCGAAAACAAAACCGCAGGTAGAACGCCTGCGGTTTTGTTCAAAACGAAGGCATGGTCAGGGGTATCGAGTCAAACGTAGTAGATGGGCCGATTTCGTGGTTGGCGCCGCCAAATGATCCCCCGGGGACGGAGGAAAACGGATCATTTTTGGCCCCACGCGGCTGGTGGGTGCGTTCGCGCAGGACCGTTCAAACAAAACTATGCCGGTTTACGGGGCCGGATTCCGAATCCCCAACCATACCGAAAAGCGTGAAAATAAAACCGCAGGTAGACGAGTTGCCATTTTGCAGAAAACGCGGGTATGGATGGGGGTCCTGAGTTTAGCCCCGTAAACCGGCATAGTTTTGAAATGGCATTAAATCGGTGGCAGCTATTTTGCTATGCCGGAGCGGTCGGCCGTTGGGTAATTACCCTCGCAGGTAGGCGATGGCGATTTGGGTGCGGTTGCGCAGGCCCATTTTGGCCAGGATCGAGCTGATGTGGTTGCGCACCGTGCCTTCTCCCATATAAGCCGTGGCGGCAATCTCCTTGTTATCGAGGCCGCGGGCGATGAGCTCGGCGACTTCGAACTCGCGGTCGGTCAGGCTGGCAAAGGCTGCGGGCCGGCGGGGCGTGCCCGTCTTGTCGCCCATCCTGTCAAAGTCAACATCTTCGATCGCCTTGCCCTCGAGCATACGTTTGCCATCCATGACCTGCGCCAACGCTGGCGGAATGGCGGCGACATCGGTCTTGATCAGGTAACCGCGGGCGCCCAGCTTGAGCGCCGACACAATGTACTCGTCATCCGAGAATGTCGTCAGAAACACCACGCGTGCCGCGGGGTCGTGCTCAAGGATTTCGCGCGCCGCCGATAGGCCGTCGCGTCCCGGCATCTGAATGTCGAGCAGCGCGATATCGGGTGCGAGTTCGGCGTAGAGTGCCACCGCGTCGTTGCCGTTGGCGCCGGTGCCCACCACTTCGATCTGCGGCTGGGCGCCCAGGATAATCTTGAGCGAATCGACTACCAAGCGGTCGTCGTCGACAACTATGAGCCTCATCGGGCGTCATCTCCTTGCTGTTTGGGAACGGTGGCAAACACGCGCCAGCCGCCGGCGCCGGCACGCGGGCCGGCGGTGAAGGTGCCGCCAAGCGCCTCGACGCGCTCGCGCATGGAAACGAGCCCCATGCCTTCTGCGACGTTGCTGCTGCTCGCCGGGGTCGCGTCTGCGCCATCATCGGTAACGATGAGCTGGTAAAACGACGGATGCTCCATGCACCGCACGGTAATGGTTTTGGCATGGGCGTGGCGCATGGCGTTGGAAAGCGCCTCGCGCAGCACCGCCGCAAAGCAGTTGGCGACGTTGGCGGGCGCATGCTCGGCCAAAACCTCAAGCTCAATCTGCGGACCGCTGTCCGAGCGCGCGCCTTCAACGATGCGTTCGAGCTGCACGGAGAGGTTGGTCGCATTGTCGTTGAGCGCGTGGACGCTGGCGCGCACGAGCTGGAGCGCCTCGTCAACGGTGTATTTGACGTCGGCGAAATCGGCGGCAACGCCGGGCTCGTTGGCATGGACCACGCGCAGGGCTTCGGTTTGAAGCGAAGCGCGCGTGAGCTGGTGGCCCACGTTATCGTGGATCTCGCGTGCGATGCGGGCGCGTTCGGCGAGCGTCGCGAGCTCGACTTCGTAGTCCTGGCGGTCGGCGAGGTCGCGGTTGCGTGCCTCGAGTGCCAGGGCGCGTTCTTGCAGCTTGTCGCGGGTGCGACGCATGCGTTCCTGTTCGCGCTCCAGCTGTGCGGTGCGCAGCGACAGCAACGTGGCGGCGACCGAAAGGATGGCGGTTAGCAACAGCGTTCGGGTGGTGAGCGCGCCGCCGCGAAGGTCCGCGACGAGCGCACAGGCAAAGACAGCGCCGACACCCAGCGCGATCCAGGCGTGCTCACGGCGCACGCGCCGCGCGATGTCATAGAGGGCGAGAGGCGCAAGCGGCACAAACGGCGGCACGAAGACGGCCGCGATGATGTAGACGTAGCTCGCGGCCTCGCTCGCACGGCGGGCGCGGTTTCCCTGTGCGACCTCGGCCAGCGAGGTGGCAATAACGCCAAGGCAAAACGCCGCGACCAGGCGAGCGTCCACAACAAGACCCATGGCGGCCGCAATACAGCACGCCAGCACGATCGATTTGTCGAAAAGCCTGTTCATACGGGTATTGTACGCGAAGCTGCGCGTGGTGGAGGGGCCGCCTGCGCAACCGTGACATTCCTCCCGCGCGGCAAAGCGGGGGGCGTCGGCAGGCCGGCGACCAAGACCCCTCCGCACTCGTGACAAAGCTCACTGGTGCGCGCCGCCCGCTCCTGCGATGATGCAATCGTACCGGGCCACGACCAACAGAAGGGCCGCCTCATGACAGACATCGTCCACGTCGAAAACCTCGTTAAGCGCTATGACGATCTTATTGCGCTCGACCACTTTAACCTGAGTATTGCCCCTGGCGAGATCTTTGGCCTGCTGGGCCCCAACGGCTCGGGCAAGACCACGTCCATCAACTGCATCCTGCAGCTGCTCGCCTACGACAAAGGCGCCATCGAGCTGTTCGGTGAGCCCATGACGCCCGCCCGCTACGACCTCAAGCGCCGCATCGGCGTGGTGCCGCAGCAGGTGGCGGTGTTCGACGAGCTCACCGTGCGCGAGAACATCGACTATTTCTGCAGTCTCTACGTCAACGACCGCAAGCGCCGCCGCGCGCTGGTGGACGAGGCGATCGACTTTGTCGGCCTGGGCGACTTTACCAAGTTCCGCCCCGGCAAGCTCTCGGGCGGCCTGGCGCGTCGTCTCAACATCGCCTGCGGCATCGCGCACAAGCCCGAGCTCATCTTTTTTGACGAACCCACGGTGGCGGTCGACCCGCAAAGCCGCAACGCCATCCTGGAGGGCATCTGCCGCCTGCGCGACGAGGGCGCCACGGTGGTGTATACCAGCCATTACATGGAGGAAGTCGAGCAGATCTGCAGCCGCATCATGATCATGGACGGTGGGCGCGTGCTGGCGCAGGGCACTAACGACGAGCTCAAGCGCATGATTCAGATGGGCGAGAAGATTGTAATCGAGGTCGGCGAGGTTCCGAGTGCGGCGCTCGGTGCCGTCGCAAGCCTGCCGCACGTTCTGGACCTTTCGGCAACGGCGGGACAGCTCACGTTTTCGTGCGAAGCGAGCCCGCACAACCTGACGGACATTCTCGATGCGCTGCGCTCGCATGACGTGCCGCTCGGCCGCGTCTATTCCGAACCGCCGACCCTCAACGACGTGTTCCTCGAGATCACCGGCCGCGAGCTGCGCGACTAGGGGGCAGCCATGTTCAACACCATCATCACCACGGTCAAGACGTTGCTGCGCCGGCCGAGCACGTGGGTCTGGGGCGCTCTCTTTCCTATTGCTCTTTCCACGATGTTCATGTTTATGTTTGCGAACCTCAGCTCCGACGGCACGGTCGACCCGGTGCCGGTTGCCGTCGTGGCGGACGAGGCCTGGGATGCCTCGACCTTTAAGGATGTGGCAGCTTCGCTTGCCAAGGCAGGCGACGACCAGCTGCTCGATGTGAGCGAGTACGAAGACTTGGCTGCCGCGCGCAAAGCGCTCAAGGCCGGCGAGGTCGCGGGCATCTATACGGTTGATGCCGCGGGCACGCCCAGGCTCACGCTGCTATCGAGTTACGACAGCTCGCGCGCCTCGTCGGTGCTTACCGACCGCAGCATCCTTGAAACGGTGGCAAGCTCGTATACGCAAAATGCCGAGCTCATGGCCCAGATTGCTCAAGATGACCCGGCGGCGCTCGCCGACCCGGAGGCGGTTGCGCGCGCTCTGTCGCTCGAGGGCGGAACCCGCCGCGTGAGCCTGACTCGTGCCACGCCCGATGGCACGGTCATCTACTATTACGCGCTCTTTGGCCTGGTCGCGATGATGTCTGCCGAGTTTGCCGCTTTGAGCGTCGTCGATTTGCAGCCTAATCTGTCGGGCCTTGGCGCGCGCCGCTGCGTGGGCGGTCTTTCCAAGACGGCGTCGCTGGCCGGCATTTTTGTCGGCTCGTGGCTGGTCTCCTTTGCCTCGATGGCAATCGCGATCGGCTACGTGCGCCTGGTCGTGGGCGTCGACTTTGGCGGGCGCGAGGGGCTGTGTCTGGTGGGCGGTGCCGCCTCCGCGCTTGCCGCCACGGGCCTGGGGCTTTTTGTGGGCACGCTTCCCGTTAAGGGCGGCAAGGCATCCAAGTCGGGCATCCTCACGGGCTTTGCCACCACGTGCGCCCTGTTCGCCGGCCTCTACGGCGAGCCGGCGATGGCGCTTGCCGACGACGTCGCCCGCGCTTGTCCGGTCGAGTGCTGGCTCAACCCCGTCAAGCTCATCTGCGACATGTTCAATCGCCTGTATTTCTTTGAGGACCTGGGGCCCTTCGCTGTTCGCGCCGGCGCGCTCGTCCTGATGGCCCTGGTGTTTGTCGCCGCCGCTACGCTGATCTTTGGAAGGAGCCGCTATGAGCACCTTTAAGACCGCGCTTCGCATGGCGCTGGCGCACCCGTTCTACCTGCTCATCTATACGGTGTTCATCTCGCTCATGGGCGTATTCATCGCGGCTTCGGTGAGCTGGAACTCGTCGCAGCTTACCGAGTACAAGCCCTACGACACCAACGTGATCGTGGTCGACCGCGACAATAGCGACCTTTCGCGGGCGCTTACCAAGCACCTGGGCTCACGCTTTGACCTGGTCACGGGCGTCGGCGACGACACATACGACCTTGCCGACGCGCTCTCCAAGAGCAACAGCGCCAAGGGCAGTGCCGATTGCGTGTTCTTTATCCCGGAGGGGTTTGAGGACGATCTTGTTGCAGCCGCCCGTGCGGGGGAGGCCCTGCCCAAGCTCGACGTGACCTATGGTTCCGGCACCATGGCGGCGGCGCTTTCGTCCGCCGAGGCCTCGCGGTGGATCTCGCTCGCGGGCGCTGCGGCCGCACTAGAGCCCGCTGCCTCCAACGGCGACGTCGCAAGGGCCGCCGAGCACGCGGCCGCAAAGCGCGCGGAGGTCCAGATCGAGCAGGTCAAGGTCGACTCGACTGCTGCTACCACGCTCGAGTCGTACTTCAACTTTGGCGCGTACGCGATCATCTCGTCGGTCATCGTGTCGGTGGGACTGGTGTTCTCGGGCATGAACGAGCCCGAGCGCGTGCGCCGCATGGATGCTAGCCCGGTCTCTGAGCGCCAGCGCTCGCTCGCTGTGTTCGCGGCCGCCGCCGTGCTCACCGTCTGCATCTGGCTCGTGTCGAGCATGATGGGCGTCGCGGGCTTTGCCAGCGCGGTTGCCGAGGTCGGCGTGGGTCGCGTGTGCCTAGCGCTGGCGGCAACGTTTGCCCTGGCGTGCACGCCGCTGGCTGTTGGCTTTATGCTGTCGAGCCTGGGTGCGCGCGAGGAGCTGCTCAACGGTGTGGGCAACTTACTCGGCATGCTCATGACGTTTTTGGGTGGCGCCTGGATGCCGCTGTCGCTGATGGGTTCGGCCGTGCAGACGGTGGCGCACTTTGTGCCGACGTATTGGGTGAACGACGCGATCGGCAAGGCGCTTGCCTCTGACCTGACGTCTGCCGCGCTGGGCGACATCGCCTGCGACCTGGGCGTCACGGTGCTCTTCGCCGCCGCCATCGCCGCCGTAGGCCTAGCCCTCGCCCACAACAAATCCAGCGTCTAGCCACCTAGTCATTGGGGACAGTCTTTGCCGATCCGCCGGCAGGGCTGGCAGGGACTGTCCCAATATGTCGGCACTTGGGGACCACTCATTGGGGACAGACTTAAATGAGCGATTTCACTCATTTAAGTCTGTCCCCAATGAGTAGGTTGGAAAATAGTTCGCGCACGTCGCTTAAAAATAGTTCGCCCGGGTTTACTATTAGCCTAGAAAAGTAGCAGAAGGCTAACAACGGGGGATAGCATGGCGACAAAGCGTGCCTACGTCCAGGTCAACGGACTCAAGAAACACTACGGCGACGGCGATGCGCGCCTGACGGTACTCGACGGCATCGACACGTCCATCAACCGCGGCGAGATCTGCGTCATGCTGGGGCCCTCGGGCTCGGGCAAATCGACGTTCCTCAATCTCATCGGCGGCCTGGAGGATGCCGACGGCGGCTCCATCATGGTGGACGGCTGCGATCTCACGGCGCTCAAGCCCGCCGATCTGGGCGAGTACCGACGCCGCGAGCTGGGCTTTGTCTTCCAGTTCTACAACCTGGTGCCCGACCTTACCATCAAGGAAAACATCGAGGTCACGGCGCACCTGTCCAAAAACCCGCTCAACATCGACGATCTGCTGCGTTCGCTGGGCCTCTACGAGCACCGCAACAAGTTCCCACGCCAGGTCTCGGGCGGCCAGCAGCAGCGCTGCGCCATCGGCCGTGCGCTCGTCAAAAATCCGGGCCTGCTGCTGTGCGACGAGCCCACGGGCGCGCTCGACTACAAGACGTCCAAGGAAATCTTGCAGCTCATGGAGGACGTCAACCGCACCTACGGCTGCACCATCATCATTGTCACCCACAATGCCGCCATCGCGCGCATGGCAAATCGCGTGCTGCGCCTGCGCGACGGGCGCATCGTCGAGGATGAGCTCAACGAGTCACCCGTCGCGGCCGCCGAGCTCGATTGGTAGGCGGCGCCATGACACCTCTCGCAAAACGTCTCCCGCGCGAGCTGCGCCGCAATATCGGCAAGTACCTGGGCATCTTTTTGCTTATGTGCGGAAGCATCGCCCTCACGTCGGGCTTTTTGCTCGCGGCGCATTCCATCGGCTGCCTCATTGACGACATGCGCGATGCATATACGATCGAGGACGGCCGCGTGACTACCTCCTTCGAGGCCACCAAAGATCAGCTCAAGGCTGCCGAAGACGCGGCTGAGGACGTCGGCGGCGTTACGTTCTACAAGAATTTCTCCATCGACGCCATCATCAAAAAGGCGGCTGGCGACGACGGCACCAAGCGCACCCTGCGCACCTACGCGCATCGCACCAAGGTTGACATTGCGTCCTACTGCGAAGGCAGGCAGCCCAAGACGGACGATGAGGTGGCAATCGACCGTGTCTTCGCCACCAACAACGACCTCGCCATCGGCGATAAGGTCGAGCTTGAGGGCCGCACCTACACCATCTGCGGCATCATGACCCAGCCCGATAGCCAGGCGCTGTTCCTCGACAATTCGGACTTTACGGTGAACACCATCACGTACGGCGTGGCCGAGGTCACCGACGCCGGCTTTGCCGCGCTTGAGGACGCCGGCGGCGCGCCTGCCTACACCTACTCCTTTACCTTTACCGATCGCGACCTCCCCACCGCGGATCGCATCGATGCGGAGCAGGATATGGTCGAGGCGCTGACCGATGCCGATGCGCGCGTGGACGATCTGATCGATGCCGATTCCAATCAGGGCATTGGCTATGCGCGCGACGACGTGGACGGCGACTCCATGATGTGGATGACGTTGCTCGACATCATCATCGTGATCATGGCGTTTGTCTTTGTGGTGCTCACCGACGCCACCATCGAGGAGGAGAGCGCCATCATCGGCACGCTGCTCGCCAGCGGCTATCGCCGCCGCGAGATCGTTCTGCACTACCTCGCGCTTCCCGCCATCGTGGGCGTGCTCGCGGCGCTTTTGGGCACCGCGCTCGGCGTCGCGTTCTTTACCGAGCCCATGCGCGGCCTCTATTACGGTTCGTATAGCCTGCCTCCCTTCCAGGTGTACTGGAGCTGGGAGATCTTCGTGAAGTGCGCCGTGGTTCCCGCCGCCGCGCTCATCCTCATCACGCTGGTGGGCCTGCTCCGCAAAATGGGCAAGACGCCGCTGGAGTTCCTTCGCCACGAGGCGAGCGGCAAATCGGGTACCAAGCGTGGCCTGCAGCTGCCGGAGCGCATGGGCTTTGTTTCCCGCTTCCGCCTGCGCGTTTTCCTGCGCAACCTGGGCAACTTCGCCACGCTCTTCGTGGGCATCGCGTTTGGGTCGCTGCTTTTGCTCTTTGGCCTGGCGATCCTGCCCACGATGACGCACTATGCGGACAACCTCGAGACGAGCCTGGTCGCCGAGCATCAGTACACGCTCAAGGCGCCGCTGGAGCTCGAGGGTACTGCCGAGGAGCGCGAGCAGTGGTCGGCACTCGAGCGCTTGCAGTCGGTTGACGGCGCGCTGCTTTCTGCCGCCCAGGATGCCGATGACGAGCTTGACGGCGCGGCCGATGCGGCGCAGACGGCAGCCGATGCCGCGACCGCATCTCCGTCTGCCGAGAGCCTGACCGCAGCGCAGGATGCGCTTGCCAAGGTCCAGGACAAGAAGGATGCGCTCTATGCGCGCCTCGACGACCTGGCCGATGCCCTTGGCTGCGACCGCGACGAGGCTATCGACCTGATCGACAAGGCCTCTAAGATCGACACTGACAACGACGATATCCACCCGGTCAATACGACCGACAACGGCGCGGGCGCAATCGCGCAGGCCGAGAAATATGCCGTTTACCAGCTGCAGTACGACCGTGGCGACGGTAATGGCGAGGAGACGATTTCTGTCTACGGCATCTCGTCCGATTCGCGCTACTGGAAGGGCCTCAACATCGGCGATGGCCGCGTCGTCTTTGGCGGCGGTCTGCTCGATAAGTTTGGCTGGAGCGAGGGCCAGAAGGTCACGCTCAGCGACAAGTACGAGGGCGAGCATTATTCCTTTGAGTACGCGGGCAAGGACTGTGCCTGGGGCTCCAAGTCGGACATGAACATCTATATGAGCATCGATGACTTTAACGAGCTGTTCGACAACGATGCCGCCTACTTTAACGGCTATGTGAGCAACGAGAAGCTCGACCTCGACGCGCGCTACTTTGCCGGCGACACCACGCCCGACGACATGCGCGCCGTGGGTGACCAGTTCATCGGCATGATGAGCAAAATGATCGGAATGATGATCGGGCTCGCGGTGTTTATCTTCCTGCTGTTTATGTACCTGCTGACCAAAGCGGTGATCGACCACAGCGCCCGTTCGATCAGCTACATGAAAGTCTTTGGCTATCGCGATAGTGAGATCTCGCATCTGTACATCCGCTCGATCACGCTGTGCGTGGCGGCGTCGCTCGTGCTGAGCCTGCCGGTCATTATTGGCTCGCTCACGGCCATCTTCCGCTCGATGCTGCTCGCCTACAACGGCAATATCGAGATCTACGTGCCCGCTTGGTCCATGGCTGCATGCGTCGGCATTGGCTTTGCGACCTACCTGGTCGTGGCGCTGCTACACACGCGCTCTATCAAGCGCATCAGCCTGGCCGAAGCCCTCAAGGTGCAGGAGTAGTCATTGGGGACGTTCTTAAACGACTAGTCGTTGGGGACAGTCTTTGCCGGATCGCCGGCTCGCCGGCCGGGCGGCAGGCACTCATTTAAGTCTGTCCCCAATGAGTGCCTAACGACTCGGTGTTGTGCTTGACTTCGACCCCACTTTAACGGGTACCATCCTCTATGTCTGTAACGCCATATAGACCGAGGGGATAGATCTATGACCGCAACCGCACCCGCAGCACCGGCAAAGGTGTACTTCACCAACCTGCGCACGCATGCTCGCGAGAGCCAACTCGACAAGCTCAAGCGCCTCATCCGTCGCGCCGGTATTGAGCAGATCGACTTTGAGAACAAGTTCGTCGCCATTAAGATTCACTTTGGCGAGCTGGGCAACCTGAGCTTTTTGCGCCCCAACTACGCCCGCGCCGTCGCGGATGTCGTGAAGGAGCTGGGCGGCAAGCCCTTCCTCACCGACTGCAACACGCTCTATGTGGGTAGCCGCAAAAATGCGCTCGAGCACATCGACACCGCCTACCAGAACGGCTTTACCCCGTACGCCACGGGCTGCCAGATCATCATCGCCGACGGCCTCAAGGGCACCGACGAGGCGCTCGTCCCGGTCGAGGGCGGCGAGTACGTGCGCGAGGCAAAGATCGGCCAGGCACTCATGGATGCCGACATCGTGATTAGCCTCACCCACTTTAAGGGTCATGAGCAGGCCGGCTTTGGCGGTGCCATGAAGAACCTGGGTATGGGCGGCGGTAGCCGTGCCGGCAAGATGGAGCAGCACGCCGCTGGCAAGCCGAGCGTCGATACCACCAACTGCGTTGGCTGCCGTGCCTGCGAGAAGATATGCGCGCACAGCGCCATCACGTTTGACGGTACGCGTGAGCGCGAGCTTGCCAACGGCAGCACTCGCACGGTTCACGTGGCTGCCATCGACCACGATCGCTGCGTGGGCTGCGGACGCTGCATTGCGGCGTGCAACCAGGACTGCATCAAGCCCGACTATGATGCCGCGGCCGACGTACTCAACTACAAGATCGCCGAGTACACCAAAGCCGTCGTCGACGGCCGCCCGAGCTTCCACATCTCGCTTGCCATGGATATCAGCCCCAACTGCGACTGCCATCCCGAAAACGACACGCCTATCGTCAACGATATCGGCATGTTCGCGAGCTTCGACCCGGTCGCCATCGATCAGGCCTGTGCCGATGCCGTCCTGGCATCCGAGCCGCTGCCTAACACCGAGCTTACCGACAGCGCCGCCAAGATGGAGCACAACCACGAGCATCTGGAGGGCGAGCAGGCCAAGGATCCCTTCTGCATCACGCATCCCGACACCGACTGGCGCGCGTGCATCGCGCATGCCGAGAAGATCGGCCTGGGCACGAGCAAGTACGAGCTCATCGAGGTCAAATAGCGCCTAGCTATTGGACAAAACAAGCGCATTCGTGGCGTAATTCAAGCAAAAACCGCCCGCGAGCACAGCGCTCGCGGGCGGTTTTCCGGAAGTATGCGGCAAATTTCGAGACCGCCGAGCACACGACGTTTTTGGCAACAAAACCCCTGATAAATTGTTGATAAAACTGCGGTCTGGTCGGCAGTTCCAGATTTTGCCGCATACTTTCGAAAATAGGGGGTCAGATAAAGCCCCGGACGTTGCTTTTTGCCTAAAAATTCTTTCCGAGGAAGTCGTCGACCGTGTTCCAGTAGAGCTCGGGGTTAACTTGCGCACTCTTGGCGTGGGTGGCGCCATGGATGGTGAGCTTTTGCTTGACCTTGCTGGCGCACGCGTCGTAGTTTTGGTCGAGCATGTCGTACGGCACAAAGGTGTCCTGGTCGCCGTGGATAAACAGCATGGGAACCGTCGCGTGTTTGAGTTGCTCCACACTGCTCGCCTTATGAAAGTCGTAGCCCGCGCGCACGTTGCACACCAAGTTTGCTACATCGAGCAAGGGAAAGCTGGGCAGCCCGAACACGTCCTTGAGCTGCAGAGAAAACTCGTCCCAAACACTCGTATAACCACAGTCCTCGATAATGCATTTCACGTTTGCGGGCAGAGATTCCCCCGCGACGTCCATGGCGGTTGCCGCACCCATCGACTCGCCAAAGACCAGGATGCGCGCCTCGGGGTCAGCCTGAACGATCCGCCCAATCCATGCAACGACATCGAGCCGCTCGGGCCAGCCCATGCCGATATAGTCGCCGCCGGAGCGCTCGTGGGCGCGGGCGGCGGGTGCGAGTACGTTCATGCCGCGGTCGTGGAATCGTTTGACGTATCGGGCCATGCCGATGGGCTCATCGGTGTATCCGTGTAGGCAGATAGCGTAATTGTGCGTGCTCTCTGGGGCGGCAAAATACCAAGCGGCAAGTTCGGTTCCGTCATCTGCGGTGAGGCTGCTGCTCTCGCGGTTCTCTTTAAACCATGCCCGCGCCTCGGTTCCCTCGGCATCCGGCTGCTCACTTTCTTTGTCGTCCTTGCCGTCCTGCATCATCTTCATGGTGTATGGCGCGCGGGGATTCAGCGCGAAGTCAAACAGAAAGTTGCCGGCAAATCCGAGCAGCGCAATGACAACCACCAGTGCAACGATGCCGGCTATCTTGAGCTTTCGATGGGAATGTGCGTTTTGAGCCATGCGGTATTCTCCTATAAGATGTTAATGCATCAACATTTAATGCAAGCGCATTATGGACGTTCGCCGTTGATGCGTCAACAGGCAAAGAATGGGTAAACAAAGGGTCACGTATGGTGCAAATTTCGCACGCACCCAGACGCTTTGATATAGTGTTGAGAACTCTTTACGTTGGAGGATGTAACCGGCATGT
>OKVD01000343.1_pt1 | contig 19679 bp, 16 predicted proteins | sample 1606881 | NCBI WGS metagenome assembly OKVD01 (sample SAMN03281011, study PRJEB24777) | human gut metagenome | isolation source: fecal sample PR176 from 1 month old male Indian infant, caesarean delivered... | place: Singapore | collected 2006-01-13
TTGACGATGACTTGAAGCGCGGCGCTTCCGAGGTGGCGGATTACTACGGCCTTGACCTCTCATCGGTTACGCGCGCGTTTTACAAGCAGATGGTGAACACGCGCCGCATCCCCCTGACCTTCGCCCCCGACGAGCCCAGCATCGAGAGCCTCGAGGCTATCCGCGAGGGCGACGCCTTCCTGTCCTCTGGCGAGAAAGGCCGCTTTGACAACGCAGCCGATCTCATCGCGGCAGCGATGGCCTAATGAGCAGGCTCACGGCGGATTTCTCCGCTGCATTCTCTCGCGACCTCAAAAAGAAGGCGAAGCGGCGCAATTGGGATTTAGCTGAGCTGCAGAAGCTCATCGACCTGGTGCTGGAGAATACCCCCGAGTCGCTGGAGACTCTCAAGCGCCGCCACAACATGCACCGCCTGAGCGGTAGTTGGGCCGGGAGGAACGAGTGCCACGTGGCGAACTCCGGCGATTGGCTGGTGATATGGTCGGCCAACGACGAGGTCGCCTTCTTCGAGCGCACTGGCGGTCACGACGAGCTGTTCAGGTAGGAGGGATTGGCAAGTTGCGATAATGACGGACTTTCTCGTTAGAGGGATTGGCCCAACGGTTGGGGGCGTCTCGGTTCCCGGGAGCGCCGCTCATCCGGCAGCCGCCTATCCCCGGCAGGATTCCGTGGACGGCTAATCGCACAGCCTGGCGACCTCAGCTCCGCATTTCGCGCAGCAACCCTCGATGAGCACGCAGCCGTGGCGCATGCGCAGCGTGTATCCGGGCGCGAACTCCGTCGTGCCGCAGTTATGGCAAAACGCGTTGACGAGCAGCAGCTTGCGGATGCGCTCGGGGATCTTCCTCCACTCCCGCAACGCCTCGATCTCGGTGACGCCCTTGCCGCGGCTGAACCCGTCTTCCTCCATCTCCTCGGCGACGAACCTGGCGATCATCTCCTCGCTTACGCCGTCGGCCCTCATCTGCCGGGCCATCTCCTCGTATTTGTCGGCCATAGCGGCCTCCTGTCCGATTAGTGGTGCATCTGCTTGATCAGGAAAAGCCTCTTTGCATGGGCTTGGCTCGCTTCAGCGGCCTTGTGTCTTGGTGCTATGGGAAATGTTGTCGTCTGGCTCCAAGGCGTCGTTTCCTTCTGCTGCAGCCCAGACGAGCGACGAAGGGCTCCATGTTGAAGCTCCATGCTTCCAGTGCGTGCCCAGCGCCGGCTCATAGAGCTTCGCCGCCAGCTCTTCCGCACTTACCATGTCGGGCGCCACGTCGTCGACCTTCGCCTGCCTTGCCATCTTCGCGTAGGGTTTCCCGTACACTGCGGGCCAGGCATCGGGAATTTGGAAGCGCTCGGGCAGATTTCGGGCAAGCACGCTCTGACCGCCCTTCAGGACAAAGGGCGAATCCGGGTCGCTGAAGACGCGGCACAGCAGCCGGTGGAGGTAGAAGCCGGCGATGGCGCGGTTGGCGTCTAGCGGCGATTTCTTGGCCGCCTCTTTGACGGCCATCCCGTGCGCCGCGGGCGTCTTGTATCTCATGATCGGCCTTTCTGATCGGATGCGGAGAGGGCTCTTGCGAGGGGCTCGAGCAGGGCCGCTCGCCGTTTGTTTTCGCCGAGCTCGTCGAGCAGGCTGCCAAGCTTCGCAGAGTCGATGAGACCTTGGGCCGCGGCGTCGCGGAAGGCGCCTTCGACAAGCGACGGGTCCTCGCAGTCGAGGCACAGGTCGGCAAGCGTTCTCTCGGCGCGGGTGACAGGCAGGCCGCCCATCCAGGCCATGTCGCCTTCGTCGACGTTTCTCACCCCAAAACGCGCCGACTCGATTTTTGAGTTGATGCGCTCGGGCGCGTAGATGCGGTAGGGGGAGAGGTGGAAGTCCCCGATTCCCAGGAGCCATGCAGCCGTAGAGCCGCCGACGGCCACGCCGTCCCACTTAGCTTGCCGCTCCCATGAGAACGCTGTCGATGCCGTGAGCTTCCAGATCGCGGCCAGCTCGTCGGTCTCCGAGCTCGGCGCACCGGAGAGGCGATACGCGCCGTGGGCGACGCGCTCGAAGCGCCCGACCTTGCAGGCGTGGGAGAGGGCGTTCCTGCTGATGCCGAGGCGCTGTGCCTGGGCAGTGGTGAAGACGCCCTCCGATGCCGAGAGCTCGTCGATGGCTGATATGTTGTTCGCATACTTCATGTTGCGATTGTACGAAAAATTCAGACATTTGCAACATCGAAGTGTCACACGCCGACTATGCGATTGAAGCAGGCAAATCGAAGGGGGAAAAGCCGCGTGGATTCCGGCCTTATTGAAAATTTCGCCGCGCGATTCACTCAGATTTGCCGTTTCGCCAAATCGCTGGGTTTGTGTATGTGTCGACGTCGACGCGAAGAATCGTCTCATTGGGAATCTGTCCCAATGAGACGATTTGCTATCCGATTTGAAGGCAGCTTTTCGAAGCTGGTTCATCGCCGATGACGGTTGGAATGAGTTGCAAAAGTCTGGAGGTTCAAACTCTAGAAAACAGATAGTTCAGCTATCTAGTCGGAGCATTTCTGCAGGTAATCTTGTTTTTTCGTCTTGACAAAAGGGATGAGCGTCGTGGGCCCGCGCCCCGCGCTGCCGAACGAGGTTGCAACCTACAACGACTACCAGAGCCAAAGGCTGCTGGTGAAGCCCGGCATGACATGCTATTGGCAAACCCGCCGCAACCGCGACTCGATCACCTTCGACGAGTGGGTTGACCTGGATTTGTGGTGAAAACCTTGCGGCCGGCTACAAGGATCCCTTCGTCGGCTGGTACGACAAGGAGAAGGTTCATTACGACAAGGACATGGCGGACGGTGTGTTGGACGGCTACGACGCCGATGGCAACAAGGTCGGCAACTGCGGCCATTACTTCAACATCTTGGAAACCGGATACACCCACTACGGATGTGCGTCCATCGCTTCCCGTTGGTTCCATTTGCAGGATTTTGACAGTATCGAGGGGTTCAAGCGCCTTGTCACCGACGACGAGTATGTCGAGGGGCACGAGATCCTGGGGGTGGGTCCTAACGGCGAATACTATCGCGAGGATGGCAAGCCGTGGACCTGTCACTGGGAGATGGTCACGCCTGACGACTATCTGCGCGAGAAGTACGGCGACCGCTCGTACTCCGCTGAGGAGTATTACTCCTTGTTCATGAAGTACTACAACAAGGTTTACGGCACGCTCGACCCCAGCTATCAGCAGGCCGTTGACGACGCGAGGGCTGCGCTTGAAGCCGCGCAGACAAAGGCGAGTGCAGCGAATGCGGCTTCCGCCGAGAAGGCTGCCGCGGAAACGGCGGCCAAGCAGGCGGTGGCTAGCGCGCAGGCGGCCGTTTCCGCCGATGCGCAGAAGAAGTCCGCTGTGCAGATGGCTCTGTCGGATGCGCAGGCGCAGGCGGGCGATGCTCAGGTTCAGCTTGATGCGGCGAATGCCGAAGTTGCCGGCAAGCAAGTCGTCGCGGATACGGCGGCGAAGCGTGCTGCATCCGATGCGGCGACTTTGGCGGGTGCCAAGCAGGCTGCCTCTGCTGCGAACACTCAGCTCAAGGCTGCGCAGGAAGAATTGTCCGATGCTCGCCAGGCGCTCTACGACGTGTCGTCGGACGAGCTCAAGGCCGCGCAAAGGCGCGTTGCTGCCGCTCGGGCGGCGCTGGCTTCTGCTCAGGTAAACGCCAATGCGAAGAACGACGTCCTTGTTGCGGCGCAGGCGGTGGCGGCGAAGCATGCCGCCGAGGAGTTGAACGCCCAGGCCGCGTTCGACAAGGCGGAAGCCGTCGCGTCTACGGCCCAGGCAGCGGCGCACGAGGCTGCGACCAACGTTGGCGCAGCTCAGGTTCGCGTCGATGCGATCAAGCCGCTTGTCGCCTCCGTGAACGCCGCGCAGGCTGCTTCCGACGCAGCGGCCAATGAGCTCTCCGCCGCAAAAACCGCGGAAGCGGATGCGCAAGCCGCGTTTGATGCTGCGCAAACCGGCGCAAGGCAAGCTGCAGTTGACCTTGCGGCAGCGCAAGAGCGCGCCAGCCACCTGGGGCGTTTTGCGCCTGATGCCGCTGCGCGCTCTGCGGCAAGCTTCGAAGTCGCATGGCAGGCGGGAACGTTCGGCAGCGAATGGATTTCCGCAAACGCCGCCGACCTTGAGGCGATGCTTGTTGAAAAGCGTGCTGATTACGACAGGGCGCTGGCTGCGAAAGCCTCGGCCGAACAGCGCCTTGTCGGCGCTCAAGAGAACCTTGCCGTGAAGCAGGCGGCATACGACAAGGCTGCGGCAACGCTGAAGCAGGCGGAGGCCGAACTTGCCGATGCCCAGGCTTGGTACGACCGTATGCATCCGGCATCGGCCCATCAAACGATCGAGGCTGAAGCGGCTGCGTATCTCGCCGTCGATGCCAAGGTGGCCAACGCCAAGCACGCCGCGAATGCCGAGGGCGACGGTTTTGCGCTTGCGCAAACCGGCGATTCGATCGGCGAAGTGTTCTGGATCGGCGGCGTGGCTTTCGTGGCCGCGGGCGTTGCGATCGGCGCGTCCGCCGCGAGCTGCCGTCGCGCGGACGCTGAGCAGCGCGCTGCCGCTGCGCTTCGCCAAGCCTCGCAATCTATGCCCGGCTGCATTTCCGCAGCCGGGCCTTCCGAAAGGACTTCAACATGCAACAACCAGCCATTATGCGAAGAACATCGCACGGCACCAACTGGACCACGCCCGAAAGCGAGTTGTTCGCCGAGCGCGCCGTTGCGATCAACGGTCCGATCAACGCGGAAACGGCGATGGCGGCGATTTTGCAGTTGCGTTATCTGGATCGAAGCTCGAGCGACCCCGTTACGCTGCTGATCAACTCGCCAGGCGGGTCGGTTTCCAACGGCATGGCAATCATCGACTTCATGCGCGGCATGCGCTCCCCGGTGCGTACGCATGCGCTCGGCGTCGCCGCAAGCATGGCGGCGGTCATCCTAGCGTGCGGCGAACCCGGCTTTCGGCCAGCTGCCCCGCATGCGGACATCCTGGTGCATCAACCGGTGTCGGGCATTAGCGGGCGGGCGAGCGCTATCGAAATCGCCGCCCGTTCCATCATCAGGAAGAAGGAAATGTTAGCAGATGTGCTAGCTGAAGCTACGGGGCGCGAACTTGAGGCTATCGAGGCCGCAACCGATCGCGATACCTGGTTGACGCCGGACGAGGCGAAAACGTTCGGAATCACCGACCGCGTTTCGGTAGACTGGAATTGCGAAGGAGGTGCGCTGCGATGACCAGGCGCGTTGGGTCGACGCACGATTTGCCCGGCACCATCCTTGCGGAGGGCGTCACGGTGAGCATCGATATGTACGAGACGCAGCTCAACAACAACGTGGTCGTTTTCGGGACGCCGGGCGGTGGCAAGACGGAGGGGGTCGTCAAACCCAATGTCATGCAGCTGAATTCCAGCTACGTCATCACCGACCCGAAGGGAAATCTGTGCGACGAGCTTGGCCCCATGCTTCGGGCGGCAGGCTACAAAGTGCAGCGGCTCGATCTGGTGCGTCCGGGCATGTCGAACGGTTACAACCCGTTTGCGTACCTGCGCAACGATGACGACGTCGACTTCTTCGTTGAGGCACTCATCAACAGCACCGGTCGTTTTTCGCGCGATCCGTTTTGGGATGATTCGACGGCAGTGCTGTTCAAGGCCCTTATCGGCTATCTTCGCGCAATGCGGGAGATTGCCGAAAATGATGACCCTATCACCATGCGCGAGTTGGTCGATCTGCTTGATGAGGCGTTTTTCGCGACTGACGGACGTGGTGCGAACTGCAGGAACGCTCTCGACGATGCTTTTGAGCGATTGCGAACCGGTATCAAGTGGGATCGGGGAAACCCTGTGCGGACCCACTCGCCTTATCGAGGCGAAGGAACCAAGGCATGGCAACGCTTCAAGCAGCTTGCCCCTGCCGTTGAAACCACGCCTGCATCTATATGGAAGCCGCCGGTAAGTTGACGCATCTTGCCAACTCCGGGGTGCTGAGCATCCTTGATGGCGATTACGACCCCATTCGATTCGAAGACATCGGAAAACGCAAGACCGCCCTGTTCGTAGTGGTATCTGATACGGACCGAAGCCTCGATTTCCTCACGTCCATCTTCTACACGCAGCTTTTCAAGGAGTTGTGTCGCGTTGCCGATGGGATGCCGGAAACGGGTTACCGACTGCCGGTGCCGGTTCGCGTCATCCTTGATGATTTCGCCAACCAGGCGCCCATCCCGAACTTCGAAACCATCATCGCCGCGGTTCGCAGCCGTGATATCTGGATCACCCTCATCTGCCAAGCCACGGCGCAGCTTGAGGCGCGTTACAGCGCGCCGGCGCAGACCATCGTCGGATGCTGCGATACGGTGCTGTACTTGGGCGTGAACGATATCAAGACGGCGCGCGAGTTGTCGGAGCGCGCGGATATGCCGGTGAGCGAAGTTCAGTCGCTGCCAATCGGCCAGGTGATGATCTTCCGGCGTGGTTCGGCATGTCAGATTGCGCAGCGATTCAGCGCCAGGCAGCACGTTAACGGCAAATGGCTGGAAAGCGGGAAGCGGAAGGAGCGGGTGGCAAAGCGCGAGGAGGAGCAGCGGATGCTGAACAAGCTCGATGATGCGCTGACGAAGCTCGCCCTTTTTGCAGATGGCGGGGAGATCGAAACCTAGCGGAAACGATTGGAGGCAGGTGTGGCAGAAACGGAGAAAACCAGGAAGCGCTCGGGGATTGAGCGGGTTTTGGGCCAGTCCATCGGCGTTGACCCTGAACAATGCGGGCTGCTTTTGCTGGCTGGCCCGGTTGGCTCGGGCAAGACGTACTCGTCCATGAGCTATATCGCCGACCAGCTTATTGCGTTCGGGGCGAAGTGCAGGCGGTTCGTCTTCGTGACGAACGTGAAGCGGAATCTTCCCGTTGACGAGTTGCTGCAAATCCTCGACGAGCGCGGCCACCCCGAGCTTGCCGCATGCGTGGTGAAGCTCGACTCGAATCAAGGGATGTTCCAAAGCAATATCAACGCCGCAAAAAGCGTTATGCCAAGCGCCCCGTTCTCCTATTGGAAAAAAGGACCCAAGAAGCCCGGGTCGAAAGAGCGCACGGTCATCAAGGTCGAATTCGACATTCGGAACCTTCCCGAGCTGCAAGAAGCGGAGAGGCTGCAACGGATTCTCGAGGAGACGAGGAACCTCCCTCTGCATGTCGGCGCCGCGCGGCGCAAGGCGATCGAAGGTGCTGAGGAGGAGGCGGAGAAGGCCGAGAGCAAACTTCGACGCTATATTTCGTCGGTATTTGCATCCATGTGCAAGCTTGACGAAGGCGGCTACCGCTTGATGACGCGGCAGGAGAAACGCGAACTGGTCGAGCAAAGTGCCTGGTGGGAATGGTTAAGAGTGCTGTATCCATCGGTCCTGACGCACAAGAAGCGCGTGCTGTTCATGAGCGTGAACAAGCTGTTGGTGAAAAATTCCCCCATCATCGAGCCGTCGGAAAGCATTTGGGAAAGCGACTTGCTACGAGGCTCGGTTGTGATTATCGACGAGTTCGAGCTATCGAAGAGCGTCATCAACGATTTTCTGATTCGTGAAAGCGTTGGCAAGATGGCCGACATGGTTAGCATGTTCCGCATGCTTATGGGCCGCGCGCTCGAGGGTCGCCAGATCGACGGCAAGGGCGGCGACGGCAACGCAGGTGCGGCGTTCACGAGCGAACTGTTCCGCAGCCCCTCGGACAAAATCGGCTGCGGGCCTGAGCTTCGTGCGGAGTTCAACGGCATCGTGAGTGCTGCGGAAGAGGCCTATCTCGAACTGCACCTGGACAAACAGTTCCGCCTGAGCGATAGGCTGCGCTACAAGAACCAGCCGTTTCTCTTCAACGACTTCCAAAGCCATATCGTCGATGTCGAAGATAGCTCCTGGTCGGCGATCCGTTTCCTTGAAAGCCAGAACACCATCGAATTCGGTTCGGGCGCTCCGCCCTATGCCGGGGGTGGGGTTTCGATAGCGGGGCTGAGCGATGCCGATTCCTACTCCGTCCCATTGCTGCTGAGCAGGCTCGAAGGGCTTGTCAGGTGGATCGTCAGCTGGATCGCCCGCGTTGCTGAGAACTACCAAGCGGTTGTGGCCGAGGATGCCGATCAGGGAAAGCGTCCCGAAATCAGTTTCGACCAGGCTGTCGGCACGGTGCTGTCCGAGCTGAACATGATGGACGAGGTGCATGGCGAGTCGAATCCGGCGCGCCGCCGCGTTATCGAGATGGCGCATGAGGAGCGGGCGCGTTGCGCGGCGGTCGATGATGGGGCAACGGATGATGATCCGGCAGATTTGAGCTTGTATCGCAAAGGCTTCAGGATTCACGCGTTCACCGAGTCCGCGCAGCACGACACGTTGACGCGCATGGAGCGCTGCGCGCTTTCCTGCACGGCAGAGCGCAAACTTATCGAGTTGAGTCGACACAACTTCGTGGTGGGCATTTCTGCGTCCCTAGATATACCGTCTGTCCTGGGCAATTACGATATCGAGCACATCAAGGCGGCTCTCGGCGACCGTTGCATCATGCTGGATGCGGACCAGCGACAGGGAATCGAGGAAGACTATCAACGCAGCGTAAGCCGCTACGATAGCGTCGAGATTCGCGTCAGCAAGATTTCCGACGTGGACCTTGAGGGGGAGTACAGCGAGAAGGCGTGGCTTGCCGTGTTCGATGATACGGCTATTGCCCGCAAGGCCTTCAACAAGGTCGCGATGGATTTTTCCGCTGATGACGGGCGCTCGACGTTCGGGCAGCGGCGAGTGCTAAAGGTTTGCGCCGCGTTCAAGGGGTTTTGGGAAGCCGATGATGTTCGCGCCATGCTCTGCGTTTTGAACGCTCTGCCGAAGGCCGGTGGAGGCGAGTTCGACCTGCTAAAGCTCAAAGACATGTTCGGGATGGTCTTTGATCAGCTAGGGATCGACGGCGACGTGGACGATGCGTTTTGCGTGCTTGGCGGTGGCAACGAGGAGTTCGAACGTGCGAAGAAGCAGGCGCTTTCGCGCTTGGCGGCGGGCGAGAAGCTGTTCGTGATCACGGCGTATCAATCTGCGGGCGCGGGGCAAAATCTGCAATACAAGATCCCCGAAGGTGCAACCCCCGTTCAAATCAACGATCGCTCCGCATCTGGGGAAATGGATTTCGATTGCCTGTACGTGGAGGCCCCAACCCATACATCCCCGGTGATCACCGGCAACGAGAAAGCGGACGAATACCAGGTGGTGCACCATATCTTGGGATGCGAGTACCTATACGAGAATGCCGAAATCAGCAGAGGGGCGTTGCTCAGGAGCGTTTCGGAGGCGTTGCGCGCGCTTGGCGGTTCCGGGTTGGATTACGGCTACAAGGCGACCGATAGCGCGCGGCTGTTCGGGGTGAAGCAGGTGTATCAGGCTGTGGGCCGTTTGAGCAGGACGAACATGAAGATGCCGGTGATAAGGCTGTTCGCCGACGCCCGTCTTATGGAAGGCGTTCCCCTAGGCGTGCTGAAGTCGTGCGGGCTTACGTTCACGCCCGAGTTCAGAGCGATGGTGAACGCGTTCGATGAGCCGATTCCCCAGCCTTCGAAGGGCGTCAAGCGCTTGCAGCATAGGGCGGCGCGCGCATCCGACAGGTCGCGGGCGTGCATTAACTCGCTTTTGGGTTCCGGCTGGCGAGCCGATGCTCGCAAGGCGTGGTTTGACCTGGGAAATCAGGTTCTCAAGTACCCGACGCTCCCCGACGGTTGGAGCGAGGTCCCGTATATGGAACGGTGCTATTACGTCGAGCTCGACGCGAAAAGGACATCGTATCGCTACACCGCAAAAGATGATTTCGCGTCGGTCGAAGTGCTTTTCGACCCGCCCGCCGGCGCAAAAAGTTTCGAAGTGAGCGAGAAGGCGGCGCGCCTGGACGCGCTCATGCGCATCCCTGGCATGCGGAGCTATTTCGAGCAGTGCGGATACGCTACGAAATGGGAGGCCTCGACAAGGATCATGACCCCCATCGTCGCCGAAAGCATCTACAAGGGGCGCCTTGGCGAAGTGTGCGGGCGTTTCGTTCTCGAACAAAGCGGCATTGCGGTTGCGGATATCGACGACGCTTTCAGGTTCGAGAAATTCGACTTCGTGCTGCCTGGCACGCTGGGCGATCAAGAGGTGTTCATCGATTTCAAACACTGGAAAAAGCACTCGGACAGAACGGGATGGGACTCGGAAAAGCTTATCGATTGGGTGTTCGCGAAGATGGAGGCGATCGATGCCAAGAAGGCCATCGTCGCTAATGTCTTGCCTCCTGACGAGGGCGATTATCGGGAGACGCACCGCTCAAAAGACGGGCGAAGGCTTCTTGTGGTGCCGGCGCTCGTCAAAGGCGACTGCTCGTTCGATGAAACGGCGATTCAAGCTATCAGGAGGTTTGCCGATGGCATTGCTGACTAACAAGCTGAGCATTTCCTTGGCGCACGAGGAGTTTGACAAGCGGTATGACGTGTTCGAGGTGACGAAAGAGGGCAAAGGCCGTCTTTCTTGGTCGTCGCACGTTTTCGAGGCGTTTAGCGCCCCGTATATCCTCTCGATCCTCGGTCAAGGCGGGGACGACCCGTTCTATATCCTTGCCCCAAAAGGCCTTGTGTCGGTAAGGGGGCTCCGCGATCATTTCGAGAAAAGCTACGGCGGCGTTATCGAGGACGAGGATTTAGAGCCGGCCGACGTGGCAACAAACCTGCTTCCAAAACAGGTGCCAAGCTGCGACGTGCCGGAGCACGTTTTGGCGCAGCTGCTGCTCAACGCGCTTTTTGCGGGCAACAGCGGGAACAGGCCGTCCTTGCAAAACGTCACCGGGCATCTCTATTGCTTCAAAACAGGCAGGGATTGGGTTAAGAAAACGAAGAGCGGGCGCAATCTGCACATTATCGGGCTGGAGCTCAAGGTGACGCCGGAATCATTGCTGAAGGTGAATGTTAGAACATTCACCAGGGCAAATGCCGCCGGTCTGATATTCGACGACAGGAAGAAAAGCGAGTTCCCACGGTACGTGGTCGACTTCGATGGCCCAACCATGCGTCGCGTTTCCCCAGGTGAAAGCCCTGAGGCCGACAACGTTTTCATCCAGAAGCAGTACGAGGGGAAGAAAAGCAAGATCCCGTTTTTGAAATACGGCAATCGGAAGGCTTTTGCGAACTCGAAATGCGGGGTTATCCAAGAGGTTGTCGAACGGTTTAACGAGACGTATGCGGGCATGGCAAACATATCTTTTCAGGCGATCGACGATTCTAGGCGCGCCCCCGTTCCCAAGAAGCTGATGAAAGTCGATTACCCCGCATGGTTTGCGCGGGACGAGTATGTGGTGGTTGACGTTGCTAAAGACGCTGCAAGCAGGAAGGCGTGCGAGTTTGTCGCCGATTGGCTTGCGTTCGACGAGCATCTCGGAGCGCGCCCGCGCATCGTGGACAGCGCCATCGCCGGTGCCAACAACCTGCTGATTCTTCATGAGAAAGCGTATTACAAGGACCTGGGGATCGACGACCCCTATGCCTCTTCCGTGCTTGAAGGCGCAGCATGCCAGCATTTGACCGTCGAGACCGTGCAATCCGAGTTCGGTAAGCCGAAGGAAGACAGCGGCATGCGTTTCGTCATTCCGAAATGCCTGGTCGATGCCGCGGTTAAGCGCGATATTTGCGATGCTGCGATGCGCTTGTACGATTGGAGCGCGCTCGAGTGCGACGGGCCGCTGGTTTTTGCGTTGTACGGGCCTGAGACGAAGGAGGAAAAGAAGGAACGCGAAAGGGGCAAGTCGCCAAGGCGTTACTCGTTCCTTGAGGTGAGCCCGATGGGCGCATTGGCCTTCTATCAGGGGTGTTCTGACAACGTGGCATCGGGTTCCAAATGGGATAAGCTCGCAGACGTGTTCACGAGCGAGTGGTCGTATAAGACGGAGGGCTTTGTAATCAACGCCGCCGGCGACATCGACGCGATCGAGGTAACGGATGGATTTCCCGTCCCTGACCTTGTCACGATCAAGCGCGCCGTGGAAAGCATCGACTGGTCGCTGCCGAAAAGCGATGTGCTGGAGGCGATATCGACTCTTACGGAAGACCCCGCCGTCGATGTTGCGCTGCGGGCGCTGTGCGAAGAGGTTTACGACATACCGGATCCTCTGGTGAAGGCGCCGAAACTTAACTCGTTGGTTGTGGATGCTGCAAGGCTGATTGATAGAGATTATCCGGCGCGGCGTATTCGAGAGTTGGTTGACGCTCGGTTGGAGGAGCGGTTCTCAAGGCGTCTTTTGACCGGCGTGCCGCGCGACAAGGAAGCGCTTGCGACAACGTACGAGCCGATCGTCAAGATGCATTGCGTTTGGGAGGACGATTCGCTGCTGTATTGGGTGAGCAATTTCGATGGCCTAAGCCGGACGGGTCGGGAAAACGGCTGCGTCATCAGGAGCGTTCGCAGCGTCAACGGCGAGAATCCGTTCTTCACCGATTTGCTCGAAACGCTCGTCGTGCCCATCGCGCGTCTCGGCAACGCCTCGGTGCTGCCTCTGCCCTTCAAGTACCTCCGCGAATGGATGCGAACGCAGCAGCAGAGCGAACGAGGTTGAGTGGGGGTGCGCTTGCAATGATGGCGGGGCGGGGGGCGGACCCGCCCCGCCGCGGGAGCGAACAGGGGACGGAGGGGTGTTCGGGGGAAGACCTGCGCTTTACGCGTTTGCCCATGCGCATGAACGCACCCCCGTCCCCTGTTCGCTTCTTTTGCCGGAATCGGCGGGTTACTGCAGGTAGACGCTTCGCAGCGTTTCGACGATCTGTTTCGCCCCAACGCCGCTGATTTTGAGTGCTTTGGGGTCGACTGGGTCCGACTCGTACGCCTCTATGAAATGTTGCATGTCCGCGCGAATCGCCTCGCTCATGGCGGGGCGCTCTCCACCCGTGAGCAAGACGGCCAGACGGCAAATGTCGTTTCGATGCTTCCTCACACTCTTTTCGTCAACGGTCTGGCCATCTGCTCGTCTTGCTGAAAGGTCGAGCCACGCCTTGGCCTTGAAGGGGATCAGCCCTTCAACCGACAGGATTGTGATGCCGTCGGCAGAAGTTCTGTTATCAATGAGCAGCCGGTAGTATTCCTCATCTAGCAAGATTGCCGACAGACTGGATACCTCGTCGTCGATATGTATCGGCGCGAGACCGGATTCGGCGTCGCGCAGGTCGACGTCGGTGCGTGCAAACAATTCCAACATGGCGGGGAAGGAAGGGTCCTTCGGCTTAGAAAACCGGTAGAATTGCGGTTTGCCGATGCTCTTCTGCTTGTTCTCGTACCCGCCTTCTCTGATAAAACTCCAAAAGGTTCTGCCGAACTCGGGCGTCAGCGCCTCTACCAGAAGGACCAAGTCCAGGTCTTTGGTCGCTCTGAAGTTTTGTCCTGCTTCGCCAAACAGAAGGTCGCATGCTCCGCCACCGATGAGGACGTATTCGCCCTCGTGGTCCTTAAAACGCTCCCTGAACTTATCGATTCCCCTCATCAGCGCCTCCAAGCACTTGATTTATCACGTTCTCGACCTCGCCCGCGACTCGCGGGTCGTCCCTTTCGTGGTCCGAGAGGGATAGGATAGCCGAAAGCGGATCGATTGCGTGCTCGACTGTGGTTGCGGGTTCGTAACGCATCACCTGCACCACGCATGCCGGGTCGTCGGGCTCCGTGGGGTCGACAAGGTTAGCAGCCGTCAGCTCCAGGGTGCGCTCTTGCGCCTTCGTTGCAGCTAGGGTTGGCCAGGGGTTGTCTTGCAGCATCGACAGTTCGCATAGCGCTGAGATTCCACCCAAGGGAAGGATCGCTTCGGGCATGCGATTCAGACGGTATTCCCTGGCGATTGGGTTTGTCAGGTAGGGCTCTAGTTGCTGCCATAACGCTCTTTTGTCCTTGCCGGGATGCAAGATGCGTCGGCGCCCTTCGACGGTAACGAGCGAAGGGACGGCGGCTTCGAGCTCGTCGAAGGCTCGTGAGGCGGTCATCTTCGCCGCGCCAAGAAGGTTTGCTGCCTGGGTGACGCTGACGCCATAGAGGTCATCGTAGAGCATCATAAGCGCGAGGCGTTGGGCTTGGGGCGATAGCGTTTCGGCGACCATCGGGCGCTTGCTGTTCGCGCATCTGCTTTCTTTACTCAGTGCGACCCCTAGGAATGGCAGGTAGATTTGCTTGCCTAGGGCGATGAAGGGGAGGCCCTCCTCGAGCATGCGCTCGGCTCTGTAGCTTGTCGGGTTATCCAGAGCGAATGCTACCGGAATCTTCAGGGATCTTTCAAGCGCATCGTGGTGTTTCGCCATGGTCTTCACTGCTTGGTTCTCGCGGGGGAAGGCCATGATGAGGGGCGCGCCGAAGGCGGTCCACTGCTCCAGGGAGTACAGGCCCCTCAGGTAGAGGGGCAGTGCAGAGACTTCGACGGGCTTGCTTTCGACCTCTGTGTGCAACGTTTTCTCGACGTAGTCTCGCATACCCACCTCCCTTTATAACTGGATAATTGCCAATGTAACATTTACAACGTTACATATCAAATTATCTAGGTACATTATGAAAATGGTTTGGCGGCTTGCGATATTGCGGTGCAGCGTGAACAGGGGACGGAGGTGTGTTCAGAATCTTCCTGAGCACACCTCCGTCCCCTGTTCACGCTGGCCGTTGTCGCGCGGCTTCGCCCTTTCGCCCTACAGTCCCCAGCGGGCGTATTCTAGGTAGCCGGCTACGCTGTAGTGTTCTGCCCAGTCGTCGGCCGGGGAGCCTTCTCCGCCGACGATTCCCAGGAAGCCGTTCTCGACTTTTTCACCCTTCTCATTCACTACCAGGGCGTACCAGTGGCCGTATTCGTGCGTGGGTTTGCGCAGCTGGCAGGCCAGCGTCAGCTTCGGTTCGTCCTTTTTGCGGAAGAACGCGCCTTCCTCGTTGAGTTTCTTGATGAGCGTGCCGTCAAGCCGGAAGCAGATGAACGGTGCTTCGAACGCGTCGGTGAGCGCCTCGGCCTCGCTGTTGTACACGTAGCAGAACAGCGCGCGGTTGCGCGAGCGGGCGAGCAGGTCCACCTCGCTGTCCTTGAGCTTGAGCTCGACCACGGCGAACGCGCCGGGGCGGTTCGGGTTCTCGCTTACGGTGGTCACCGCCGTCTTGACCTGGAAAAAGAACGTTTCAGGCGACGTGCCTGGCTTCTCAAGCTGCTGCTTGAGGTTCAGCGACACCACGTCGATGCCCATGTCAGCGGGCGGGCGAAGCGCATCCAGGCCGTTGCGGTACAGCGAACTCATCAGCTGGTACTCGCCGGTGTATCCGTTGTAAAGCAGGTTGTAGAAATCTTGGGCCACGTGCCCTCCTCTTCTTGGTTCGAACGGTTAGATTCTAGCGTTGGGCCGCGCGATCTTTTGCGAGAAGTTACCGGTTTTGACCCATCGAGCAGGGTAGGGAAGCGGGTGTTCGGCTTGGAGTGCGCTTGCCGCTTGCCTGCCGCTTTTAACCTCGCAGGTATGGGGCGAGGGTGTTGGCGCACTCTTTAACCATGAGGTTTGCGCGTTCGAGGACTTTTGTGCGTAGGTCGTCGTCGAGTAGGACGATTTGCGCGATGAGCGCCTTCGCGATTTGCAGCTCGTCGAGCCAGGGCTCGTCTTCCCAGAGGTCCTTCAGCGCGTCCGTGGCGTCAAGGGCCTTGGCGTATTGCGCGTCCGACGACTTGGCCAGCGCGCCTTCCTTGTTGTTGCTGATCTCCCAGACGAAGGCGCACGCGGGGTTCCCGACCTGGGTATGCGCCTTGACCAAACGGTTGTCCGGATGCGTCGCCGCTCGCGGGTTGGTCCGCGCGAGGCATGCGGCACGACTCGGCAACGCGGCCGAGATTTGCCCTGTGATCGCGAGCAGCTCCTCGGCGTGCGCGCAATACACGTTGCAAATCTGGAATGGGGTCCTGCGCTCGGCTTCGGCAAGCTGCTCGTCCGGTGTGCTCCACGCGCCGTCTACGCGGGCGGCGTTTGCGTGGGCGATGCGCTCGCTCAGGCTTTTGCGGGTGCTCGTTTCGTTCGGATTTGCGAAGGCGCTTACCTTGTTCGGGTCCGGGGCGCTCATTTCGCAAGGGTTTTTGCGTACGTTCATTTCGTTCATCTTCGCTCCTATCTTTAAGTCGTTGCATTTTTAAGCCTTTTATCGAATGCTTATGGATGCAATGCAGATTCTGGCGGGCAGGGTTGCCGACATGCGGTGTGAGAGCCTTGCTTCTCGTAAAGGAGTCTGGCAACCTGCCCCATTCGGGCGAGGCCGCGGATAAGCTGGATGAGGATGGCCCCTGCGCCATTCCTCGGATCTCTTCTAGGAGGTTGCGGTCCCGGGTGCGGAAGCAGGAGCCCGCCGCCGAGCAGGAGGGGGATCCCATGATCTACGCAGGCGTCGACATCGCCAAGGCGGACCACGTGATCGGCGCCGTCGACGAGACGGGGGCCGAGGCCGCCAAGCCCATGGCCTTCAAGAACAGCGAGGCCGGCTTCGAGAGGTGCATAGCGTGGCCGGAATCCGTCGCGCAGACGGAAGACGACGTCTTCGTCGGCATGGAGGCGACCGGGCACTGCTGGATGGCCTGCTTCGCCCACCTCACGGCCGCCGGCTACAGGGTCTGCGTGGTCAACCCCATGCAGGTGCATGCCATGCGCAGGCTCAAGGGCCTCTCCGGCGTGAAGAACGACCGCATAGACTCCCTCCTCATAGCCGAGACGCTCGGGCAGGGCGACTACGACCAGACCAGGCTCGCCGCCGACGAGGTGCAGGCCCTCAAGCAGCTCACCCGCTACCACCAGGGGCTCAAGCGGGAGCTCGCGACCGTGAAGACCCAGGCCATCTGCGTGCTCGACGCCTACTTCCCCGAGTACGCGGGGCTGTTCTCCGACATGTTCGGAGCAGCGTCGCTCAAGGTGCTCTCCGAGTGCCCGACCCCCTCCGAGGCGGCCCGCAAGCGCGCCTCGTCGATAGCGAAGATGCCGTCGGAGGGGTCGCACGGCAGGCTCGGCGCCGAGAGGGCCGCCCGGATCAAGGCCGCAGCCCGGTCGTCTGTCGGCATCAGGCTCGGCGAGGACGCCGCATCGTTCCAGATCAAGACGATGGTCTCCCAGATCGAGTTCCTGAACGCCACGATCGCCAAGGTGGAGCGGGAGGTCGGGATGCTGCTCGAGAGGATCGAGCCCAACATCACGACCATACCCGGCGTCTCCACCACGACCGGTGCGCAGATCGTGGCGGAGGTCGGCGACGTCAAAAGGTTCAAGAACGCCGCATCGATCGTGAAGTACGCGGGCCTCAACTCCGGCGTCGATGAATCGGGCAAGTTCTCCGCCGAGGGCGTCCCCATAACCAAGCAGGGGCCGCCCTACCTGCGAAGGTCGCTCTGGCTCGCCGCGAACCGCGCACGCCGGTTCGACCCCAGGCTCAAGGCCTTCTACGACAAGAAGCGGCGGGAGGGCAAGCCCCACCGGGTGGCGGTGACCGCCGTCGCCAGGAAGCTGTGCCACGTGGTCTATGCGGTCATGCGCGACGGGGAACCGTACGATCCGGGCAAATAGGCCGAGCGAGACATCCTCGCTCCCACATCGCATGCGCGATGCGACTCATTGCGCCCAAAAGCATTCGGTATCCGGCTGTCAAAGTGCGAATCCCACTAAATTCGAATCTCTCAATTTCTCATGGTTTTGCCCTTGACTTCATATAGCTGGTCTCCTTCCTTAGGCTGCTGCGCCGGAATCGCCATCTAGGTTGTCGCTGTCGAATAGCGTATCGACTCAGATCTCGTCGTCTGGTCCCGGCGGGGGAAGGAAGTCAAGATCGTCGTCTTCGCAGATCGAAAACGCTTTGTGATTCTCCGGCACCTCCCAGGTTGCAGCTGCTTCGCCATCGGCGGCAGCTTCGAAGTCCTCGGGAGCTTCCCAGGTTGCGGATGCCTCGCAATTCGCAAAAGCTTCGCAGCATGCGGGCGCTTTGAGGTTCGCGGCGAGTTCGCGATTTGCGGACGATTTGCGGGTTGCGGTAGCTTCGCAATCCGTCGCCCCTTCCCAATTCCCGGGCATCTCGCAACTCGCGACAAACTCCCGATACCGCGGATGCTGCTCGAGCGCATAGGCGGGCTCGCACACGCCACGGCGGCTTCGCTTGAATAGCCACCAGTTTCCGGCCGGCGTCTCGAGAAGCGTCGAAGGCAGCTTGTTGGCACGCAACGCGAAATACTTCGCCGTCCGCTCGTCTTGGAAGCCCAGTACCAGGTGACGGTCGCAGTTGCCGATGATCGAGTTCGCCACCGCCTGGTCGTAGCGCGCCTCAAGCTGGCTGACCGTTTGGCAGATGATGGTGCAGCTGACCTCGCGGCTGCGGATGACGGAGAGCACGTCGTCGAAGCCGGGCAGCGTCAGGTTCGCAAAATCGTCCAACATGAAGCGAACGGGCACAGGCAGACACCCGCCATCGCAGCGCGTGTCTGCGAAATCGCACAGGCTTGAGAACGCTTGGCGAATGAAAAGGCTGGTCAGGGGCGCCAAACTGCGGTCCATGTCGTCCATGGTCACGAACAGCGTGCGCCGTTCGCGCCCAAGGTCGCAAAAGTCGATTTGCTGCGCCTTGCGAAACGACGCGAGCGCGCCGTCGAACGTCAACGGCAGCAGGTTTGCGGCGATGATGCCCATAATGCTCGAGTGCATCTTGTCGGCGCGCGCCGTGCTCCGTGCGCGGCGGAACAGCGAAGCCGCGTAGCTATCGGGGTCTTGCTTGGAAAGGTCGGCGAACAGCGCTTCGGCGTTGCCTTCGCACGCCTGCTCGTACACGCTCACCACCGACGCCATGTTCCATTCGCGATCGGGCAGCGCCTCGAACACGTAGGCGATGTAGCTGGCAACGTAGTTGGCCGCCGCGCCCGTCCAGAACGGGTCGTCGCCCATGTCCGCACGAGGGAACAGCGCGCTGGCGATCGCGATGATGTCCTGCGCAAGAGGGCGACCTTTGCGCCAGCGAACGTGGTGAAGCGGGTCGTAGCCGATCTCGCCGTCCATGGTGGTGAAGTCAAGGCGGTCGACGACGTACCCATGGGCCCGCAAAAACGGCGCCATCTCGTCATATAGGCGGCCCTTGGAGTCGAGCACGATGTAGGAACCCTCGTACTGCAGCAGGTTGAGCTTCAGGAAATTGCGCGTTTTGCCCGATCCGGAACAGCCCAGAACGAGCACGTTGTTGTTGAGACCGGTCGCCCACGAGTCCATGCTCACGGCGTGTCCGGAGGTGAGGATGAGCTGCCCCGCGTAGGCGGCGCGGGCATTCGCAAGGTTGTCTATCATGGCTGCTTTCGCTTTCTGCTACAGGTTTGCGCTGGTGAATGGGGGGGGGTTGGGGAAGGGGCGAGGGAGGGGAGGGGGTGAAACGCCGTGGGGGGGGGGGGGGCGGACGGGGGGGTGGAGCCGCCCATCAAGCGGCGTGTGTTCTGTGAGCTGTGGGTGGGGGGGGAGTGGGGGTTTTGTTCGGCGTCAGGCCCTTCGTTGGCAGAGGCCCCAACCGCCACGAACACAGGGGTCTGATCGTTGGCCAGAATCGCCTTCAATTCCTCGTCCGTGTATTTCTTGACACCGCCTTTGAACAGATCCGGTCGGCCGGCATGATGCACTTCGAGCACCTGCCG
>OKVD01000386.1_pt1 | contig 18218 bp, 19 predicted proteins | sample 1606881 | NCBI WGS metagenome assembly OKVD01 (sample SAMN03281011, study PRJEB24777) | human gut metagenome | isolation source: fecal sample PR176 from 1 month old male Indian infant, caesarean delivered... | place: Singapore | collected 2006-01-13
GCTTTATTGTAGGTGGGCCAGTTGGTGATTTTGAACTTTTGCTTTGCCACGGAACGGTCTGCGTTGTCGGGAAGATGCGTGATCTGATCCTTCAACTCAGCAAAAGTTCGATTTATTCAACAAAGCCGGGGCCAGTCTAAAGGCCAAAATCTCGTTAGCAGAAAGCGAGATGCTCAGGTGTTCAGATGGCTTTGAATTCGTCTGCGACAAGAGTGAAAAACTGCGGGTCACGTTCGCGCTGGACTTCTGCGACCGTGGGGGCATAGACTGGGCAGCAATCACGGGAGGTAATGACAGTTCGACGGTGCGGGATGTGATTCTGAAAGCGCATCGGCGACATGTTGCCGGACACACCAGTGCAGTGGCTGACGGACAACGGTTCAGCGTATACCACGTATGAAACGCGGAGGTTCGTGAAAACGATGAAAGAAGACTATATAGCGTTCATGCCAAAACAGGATTGAGAACAGCACTGTGAAACCTTGCAGCAGCATTCAAGCATAACAATGAAAACCACCCGCACAGCGCGCTGGGATATCACTCTCAAAGGGAACAACTGTAGCAGTGCACATCGTTAATTTAAGATACAAAAGCTGTCCAGAAACGGCGGGTCAAGATCAGGACGAGTAGGAGTACGCCTTCGCGGAATAGCGTACGATGCCTGGTCTTATGCAACGGTAGGACGCGGCGCTGAGCGAGCGCGTCACGGCCTTAAGAACGCAGATGCAGAGTTTGAGCGAGCAGCGCAGCATCATAAAGCGCTAAAGCTGAAACGATCGCAGTGGTAGCAGACGTACAATGGACCGACACTGTGACAAACCGGTTAAAACAGGGCTTTCAGCTAAGTTGCATCGAAAACCAGTGCCATTCACACGACTGCATGCTATGCAGTCGTGCTGAACACGTCCGGAGCGGTGTAGCTAAGGGCTGCTATGGTAAATGCGGCATTTTTTAATTATATGGAGTGTATTTTTATGAGAATTAAAAAGCCTCACCTTCGTCCGATAGTCATAACCTTGTCCGTTGGTGGTATTTTTTTGACTTCTATTTTTATGATAGTTGTCATTATGTTTTATCAACACGAAAATATAGAAAAAGATTTGCTTGATGCTAATTCATCGTACGCTATGAAAATGTCGGATGTAATGAGCAGTTATATTGAAATGGCTCAGGGCGAACTAGCATATGGTGCTAAGAAAATTGAATCAACGACTGATGTCGAATATCTTAAAAATGAGGCTGATAGGCTAAGATTGCAGTCCGGCATGTTTAATTCAGTTATTGTTGTTAGTAATGGCGCTGTTGTTCTGGCAACTTCTCCAGAATCACTTGATTTAGTTGGTGTTCACTTGAACTCAAGTGTCAGTAAATTGGCTATTGAGGGCAAAAAGGCATTTATATCGCAACCTTACAAATCAGTTGCTGGGAATTTGATTATTTTGTTGTCACATCCTATTTATGATAAGAGTGGTAATTACATAGGGTATATCGGCGGGTCTATATATCTAAAAAAACAGAGTTTATTTAGCGATGTTTTGAGTAGGCATTTTTTTAATGACGACACTGAAATTACCATCGTTAGTGATGATGGTAATGTGATCTTTAATAAAGATAACAGTGTTGTTGGTCGACCGATGGTTATGCCTGATGATTTGAAATCAAAGTTAGCTTCGTCTGAAAGAGGCGATGGTACCTTTTTTTCTTCGGGGCATAAGTATCTTCTTGGTTATGCTCATATGAAAAATACTGACTGGAATGTGTTTGTTTATAGTCATGCTGACAACGTGACCACTATTCTTATTAATTATGCTAAAAATGTGCTTGTTCTGCTAGTTGTAATAATAGTTGTGTTTTCAGTTGTTTCATATTTCATTGCATCCCAAATCTCAATTCCTTTAGAAAATCTTGCTATATCTACCAATGCTAAAGATATAGAGTCCTCGCTGACTTATATCAAAGGTATCAATGCTTGGTATGCCGAAGCTGACCGCCTTAAAAAGGCACTTTTAACGAATGTAAAGGTAATGATGAAAAGGGTTAACACTCTAAATGAAGTGGCAGTAAAAGATCCCCTAACCGGTGTAAATAATAGATTGGGGTTTTCGAATAAAACAAAGGATTACACGCAAGGCTCAGGGGCTTCAGTTATTGCTATTGATGTTGACTTTTTTAAAAAGATAAATGATTTCTTCGGGCATGGGGTCGGAGATGAGGTGCTTATTTCTTTGGCTCATGTTATTAATTCTTGCTGCCGAAGTGAAGATATTGTTTGCCGGTTTGGTGGTGAAGAGTTTGTTATTTTTCTGCCGAATACTTCAGTGGTAACAGCAGAGCGTATTGCGGAGCGTATCAGAAGTGTTATTGAAAGTACTGTTTTTACTAATGACTTGCGTGTCACCATATCTGCTGGTGTAGCAACGCAAACTGATCCCCTTAGTGGGATCGACTTTTTGCTGAAAAATGCTGATGATGCTCTTTATCAAGCAAAGGGAGAGGGGCGTAATAAAGTGATTGTATATAGTTTTATTTGAGTTTTGGGTAATGCTCCCAACTTACTGATTTAGTGTACGATGGTGCTTTTGAGGTTCTCACGTGGCTTACATTTGAATCGCCACGGATAATCTAAACACTTCCGAGCCATTGATAATACTGGTTTTCATATCCTGTCGGTGACATCTGATTGCTCGACCCATGTCGACGCTTACTGTTATAAAAAATTTCGATGTAATCAAAAATTTCGCTGCGGGCTTCTCCCGCCTTCCGTAGATCTTTTCTTTATGCGCTCTCGGTTCAGTAACTGAAAAAGTTTTCTGCAACCACGTTATCGTGACAGTTACCGCGACGGCTCATACACCCTTCCATGATTGCCGTGGTTCCGCGTCGTCTGGCCTGCAAAGATGATTATCTGGTGATTGTGGATATGCCACTGGAAGTACCATGCTTTACGAAAAGCATGGCCTGGAATCGCGATCCGGCGCATCAATGGATCCGGGCGTTGTGCGTTGAGGTCAGTCAGGATGATCCATTTAGACGGTATCAGAATACAGGGCGACTGTCGGTAAGATATAAAATTACTTATTTTCCTGATGCCGGATAGATGTAAGCAACACCCCAAACCAGATTCATTACTTGCAAAACGGAGGTAGTCCATAGATGTAAAAAGTGGGCTCAGAAATGCCCATATTTCGGCAGACTTCCCCGACGCGAGTGCCGGTTTCGGCCTTTTTCAGCGCAAACGCAATCTGTTCTTCAGTATAGCTTGTCTTTTTCATGGCGAAATACGTGAAATCGCTATTTAGCTATTTTTTATGAAGAATGATGATCCGAGATACTTGAAAACCGTTGTTGCCCTTTGAAAGCATCCCATTTTGAAAAAATCTTGAATTCAAAATGTTGAAGACAAAATCGGATGGAAAAAGTTAACTTATCTGGTATTGTCAGTAAAACCGGCAAAGGATTCAACTTACCAGGGGTGGTTTGTTGAATATGGAGCAGTAGCAGCCCCTTTGCCGGTTTGTCAGCCTATCATGCTTGCATCACTTTCCTTCCTGCACCTAAAGACATCCACATACGATCTGCAAATAAGAAGCTCAGGTTTCATTATGGGAATGAACTTCTTTTAACGATAAATGGATCTCGCCAGATGCATGAAACGTGACACTGTCACATTTAGATGGATATGATTTAATTACGTTGGTTATAGTTACCATGGTAAATATCAATATCGATAAAATAACATCAATTAATTATAAAATTTATACATAATAAATAAAACGAGGTTTCAGTATTTTGCTATAAAAACAATAAAAATGTATGGATTCAGGAATAATGAGAAATATGCTCATTTTTCCATCGCTTCAAGAGGTATGCAACATCCTATTTACAGTTAGAATAATAACGATTATTCCATGTGTTATTGTTATGTTAATAAATATGGTGGGGGTAACCGGCTTCTAAATCAGTCCAAAAGTTACTTTTCAAGTGGTTTTCGTTCAGGTTGCGCTACGCGAAATCTGAAGAAAAACGGAGGGGTGAGTACGTCAGATTTCACGTAGCGCGCGGCAAAGTAAAAGAAAATATTCGGATAATTTCTGCCCGGTTAAGGATAAATGATGAAATCGCAGTATGAAGGATAACAGGGCTGAATCCCTTTACAGCGCAAAAGTTACTTTTTGCACTTTGAGGGTGTGAGGAACGGGAAGGGGATCGGAATCGTCCATGATGTCGGGCCTTGTTTACCATAGTGTGCATCATGGTCCTTTTGTTTGACAGTCTTGCGGGTCATGACGCCAACTTAGTGCTGCTGTATACTTCGCCTTTTGGATAAGTGATGGCATAGGTTGATGTGGTTTATCCCCGTTGCTCTGAAACTCAAGGGGTTATCCGTAATGGTCACTCAACGTCAGGTGCTCAGCTCTATCGCTGCAAGCTCTGCCTGAAAACCTTCCAGTTCAGCTTTCAGTACAACGCCGCTAAACCCGATACCCATCAATCCATTATTGATATGGCAATGAATGGGGCCGGGTGTCGTGACACTGTACGAGTCCTTGATATCAGCCTCAATACTGTCCTCCGCCATCTAAAAAACTGGCGCCGAAACAGGTAGCGCAACACATTGAGCCCGGAGCAGAAGTTGTTATCTGTTGTGAAGCTGATGAGCAGTGGTCATTCGTACGTTGTAAGGGCAATCCACGCTGGCTCTTTTATGCCTATGACCGCATCCGAAAGCGGGTTCTTGCTCACGTCTTTGGCCCCCGAAATGCGGTGACGTTAAAGCGGCTTCTGGCGCTGCTGAGCAAATTTAATATTGCCTTCTACATGACCGATGCGTGGCCGGTATACCGGACGTTGCTGGACTCAGCCAGCCATGTAGTCAGCAAGAAATATACCCAGCGAATAGAGCGTCATAACCTGAATCTGCGGACTCACCTTAAGCGCCTTACCCGAAGGACAATCTGCTTTTCAAAATCAGAAGATATGCACGATAAGGTCATCGGATGGTATCTGACAATCAACCATTACCACTAAACCAGCGTCACGCCCCTTTTTTGGTTCCACGCACTTTTTGAGATTTCCGGGGTTTCAGCCATCAGCCGGTATTCTTCCGGCGTCAGGTTATTCAGGGATTCGTGGGGGCGCTCGCCGTTATATTCGACCAGCCAGCGCTCTGTAATTTCCCGTGCTTCATTCAGTGTTCTGAGCAGATAAAAATCCAGTATTTCCGTTCTGTATGTCCGGTTGAACTGTTCGATAAAGGCATTATGCGTTGGCTTGCCGGGCCTGATAAACTCCAGCATCACACCATGCTCTTCTGCCCATTGTGCCAGCGTCAGCGAGACCAGCTCCGGAGCGTTATCCATCCGCATCTTTAGCGGATATCCGCGGTTTGCCACGATCCTGTCCAGCACTCTCACGACTCGCTGCGCCGGGATATTCAGGTCAATTTCGATCGCCAGTGCTTTGCGGTTAAAATCATCCACCACGTTGAAGGTCCGGAAGCATCTGCCGCACACCAGCGCATCGTGCATAAAATCGATGGACCAGCTCTGGTTCATCGCCTCTGGCGTCACCAGCGGAACCGGATTGCGCACTGGCAGGCGCTGTTTTCCCTTACGGCGAAAATTCAGTTTCAGCAGGCAGTAAATCCGGTGAACGCGCTTATGGTTCCAGCTTTTGCCCTGCCTGCGCAGCACCTGAAAAAGCTTTTTAAATCCGTATCGCGGATAGCGTTCAGCCGCCACGGTCAGCGCCATAATGACTGGCTCATCACGTTGCGTATCCGGCTGATAACGAAATATCGTCCTGCTCAGCGACAATATCCTGCATGCCTGACGTAAGCTCATGGCAAACTGCGCGGTCAGATAGCTGACCAGCTCACGCTTTATCGCTGGTTTTAAAGCTTTTTTTCAATAACGTCTTTCAATGCGCGGCACTCGAGGCTCAGGTCCGCAAACATCTGTTTCAACCGGCGGTTTTCATCTTCGAGGTCCTTCATCTTTTTGATATCAGAGGCTTCCGTACCGCCGAACTTCGCTTTCCAGTTGTAGTACGAGGCCTCAGAAATTCCGGCTTCGCGGCACACATCTTTGACGGTGCGTCCGGCTTCGACGGACTTCAGAACGGCGATGATCTGGTGTTCGGTGAATCGGGCTTTGCGCATGGCGATCTCCTCCAGGAACATAATCAGTATGCAGGTAGATCTATAAATGTGAATGGTCCGCTTTACCGGGATGCTTACACGGCGAGAACGACATTGCCCATCCCACGGGTTTTCTTGCGAACAGGTCGAGAACAACGGCGAGGTACGCCCAGCGCTTACCCGTCCAGATATAGGTCACATCAAGGCACCACACCTGGTTTGGTTCCGTTACAGCGAACTGTCGTTCAAGATGGTTCGGAATAGCAACGTACTCATGACTGCCACGCTTACACCGGTGAGTCGGCTGCTGGCAACTGACCAGCCCCAACTCTTTCATGAGCCTGCCAGCAAGCCAGCGCCCCATCGGGTAGCCTCTCTGGGTTGCCATTGTGGCGATGCTTCTTGCTCCGGCCGAACCATGGCTGATGCCATGCAGCTCAAGTACCTGGCTGCGTAATACAGCCCGTCTGCCGTCTGGCTTTTCAAGACGGTTTTTCCGGTATTTGTAGCTGCTGCGATGAACCCCAAACACATGGCAGAGACTGACCACAGGATAACGCGCCCTGAGTTTCCCGATTATCGAGAACTGTTCAGGGAGTCTGACATCAAGAGCGCGGTAGCCTTTTTTAATATTTCGTTTTCCATTTCAATACGTTGTATCTTCTTCCTGAGTTCACGTATTTCGATTTGTTCCGGCGTTATCGGGGAGGCTTTTGGCGTTTTTCCCTGACGCTCATCACGCAGTTGTTTGACCCGTTTTGTCATCGTGGAAAGACCAACATCCATAGCCTTAGCAGCGTCAGAGACGGTGTAATTTTGGTCGACAACCAACTGAGCGGATTCGCGTTTGAATTCAGGACTGAAATATCTTCTTTTCATTGGAGCACCTGTGTTGTTCTGAGGTGAGCATATCACCTCTGTTCAGGTGGCCAAATTCAGTAAACCACTTCATTGCTATGGCCAGAGAGATCGAATGAAGCCTTTTTAACTCGCTTTGAATACGTCTTGCACCCAGATTCCGCAGTGTTAGTAACGCCAGGATCAGAGCGATTTCGTCGGGGCCAGTCTTAGTTGCTGGTGAGTGTTTAGGACGACGGCCGTGGCTTTCCAGACCAGCTATACCCTGTGCCAGATATCTGCGCCACCATTTACGTAATGTGGGTCGAGAAATGCCGCAGCGACGACATACAAACCCCGCATCACCAGACGTCTCATAGAGTTTTACACACTGTAACAGCTGCTGAATTCCCCTGTTCATAGTAAGGTATTATAGTGAAACGATGTCTGTGAATCACACAGGTAAATACAACAATGCATTAGCCATCTATAAATCTAGATGGCTATTGTTTGGTGTATTTTTTGTCTCCGAAGTGATTTACTTTAGATTCAGCTCTTTGATTCGGGTTCAAGTGGTCAAAACAACGGCAGCATCAGCCCAAAGGCTTTCAAACTGGCCTGGTCGTGACTACGGTCATAGGATCAGTCCATCCTACTGCTCAAGTTTTTCTAGAATTAAACAAGCTTCACGATTAAGAGTAATGAATTCCTGCCAGCTATATTGCTGTTGGTAGTTAAGCTGATACTGTTTTTCTACCTGGCAAATAAGCGGACGTGTTTTATAAATCGCGCACAGCTTTGTCTCCATCTGATAGTGACGACAAATGCCGTCACCACGATCGAGAAATTGCGTTTCACTGGCGCGATTGACGTGGCGACAACAAGCGCCGCACTGGTTACAGGGAAACGCGGGCGTTAGCGTCATAGCTTACTTAACCAGCTACGCACAGAGCGGGTATTCCCTGCTTCAAACGGTAGCGCAATATTACGGCGCTCAACCTCTGCACGCAGCAACAAACCGCGCTCAATTTCACTATTCACCTCGTTAAGATGCAGCGAGAAACGCGATAACGCAGACGTATCAATAGCAAACTCTAACGCCGAAAGCTCCAGTAGATAACGATCGAGTTCAGCATTCACCTGCTGATAATACTCTAGTGCTTTCTGATGCTTATCTTTAAACGTATCCAGAAACGTCCAGACCTTTTTCATCAATGCGCTGTGTTCAAGGAAGTAGTTCATCACCAGCGTCAGAAGACCAGTCGCCAGCGCGCCGCAGAAAGCCGCCAGTTCCGGACCAAAAGGAAAGACGAGCATCTTGGCTAAAGCTTCATTAACCACCACACCCGCAGCCACGGCCACACCCGCAGCCACCAGCTTGCTCACTGCTTTAGCCAGCTGCCCCGGCGCTAACCCCTCAGGGTTAAAGACCATAACTTTAAAGGCCTGTACCAAATTGTTCCACATCTCACGAATCAGGCGCACCATCATCTTCTTAGTCGTAAAGAAGATATTGAAGAGCGTCGTCGTAATGCTGGAGAGCACGCCACCGATGGCACCGTCTTTAAAGGACGCCAGGAAAGTGCTGAATTTACCCTGCACTCGCTGCCAGACTGCGCGTAATGCCTCCGCCGCATCTTGCAGGAAGTCTCCGGCATCGAATGAACGACGATGCTTCTCGAACATCACGGGAATGCGCTCGCGGAACTCAAACCAGGTCTCTGCCAGAACCAGCCCCAACATCTGCCGCGTTCCCATGCGAAATGCATTGTTCATTGTGGCAGTGGCGACATTCTTCGCAAACTTGCTGCTGGTATAATATTCCTGATTGATCGTACTGTTGTATTTTCCCCGCGCCTTTTTGTCAGCCTCTTTCATCCGTTCAAAATCGGCGGCTGCTTTATTTTCCAGCTTATTCAGTTGTTTTTGCTCTTGCTCGGAAAGCGTTGGTTGGCTGCGCAAACGGGCAATTTCCTGCGTAGTCACAGCATGCTGTTCTTGTAGCGTTTGCACGAAGGCATCCATCGTTTTCGCCTTCTTCGCCTTATTCAGCGACTCATTCGTGAAGGTCAGATTTGATGAATCATTAGCCAGGTCGGCACCATCGCATTCGGCAAGGATACGCCCTGGATCGTTGTGAATTTCATGGGCGGCAATAATATGGTCGAGATTCTTTTTATCATTAGCCGCAAATTTCTCACCAGTGTAGGTATCGGTCAACGTACCGACCTCGTGCGCCTTTTTTCCCGCCCGGTTGGTGGCAATGTAGTTTTCGTGGCTATGGTAATGATGAGAATCATACCCTTCGCGTTGCTCGTACCGTTGACGCTCGGCATCGGAGGCATACACTCCCTCGCGAGCGTTATGAATGGTATTCACATCGCCGCCGTAGTTATCCTCCAGCAAGAGGAAATCCAACCCAAAAGAGGTAGCCAGACTCTTGACTACCGTCTGATGTAACTCTTCACCCCAGTCAAATCTGGCTGTGTTCATTGTGCTCGCCCATAGCAATACCGGGCAGATTCGCCCGGCGAGTCGATTAAATACGAGAAGAAAATGCGTCAAACTCAGAATCAGAAGCCGCCAGTTTTTCGTCCAGAATCTCTTTGTTCAGCAGGTTCATACCGTTGCTGTCGGTCTGCAGTTGGATCACGCCATCTTCGATAACGGCTTCACCGTTTTCCTGCGTCACCGGCTTGAACAACGGCGTGGTGATCACGTCGGTCATTATGGCGGCTAATTCATAACCATGGTCGATAATCGCCATGATCTCTTCCGACTCACTAATCTCGGTAGTGATATTCTTCTCATGACGTTCAACAATGACGGCATGCATAGCTTTCAGCGGCTCAAAGTAGTGCTGAATAAAGACGCTATGCATACGGGTGATTGATTCGTAAATGCTATTTACATACTGCTGCACCTTCGTCAGCTGCGCTTCAGCCGCATTCATTTTTTCCACCGCCGCGGTCACTTCACGGGAGCTTTGATAAGCATTGTTAAGCGCCTTTTCGGCATGGCTATCGTAAGCCCAGCCCGCAATAGCAATCAGCGGAGCCACCACTGCACCGCCAAGCACCATCGCGCCGCCCGCCATCCCCCAACCACCTGCGGCCAGGGAACCACCACCAATCGCCGCCATTGTGGCGTTATACGCCGCCGCACCAGACAGGGCGGCAATCGGCGTACCGGTAGAAGCTGCGGCAAACGCCATCACGCCGCTGTACACGGCAAAACCAGCGGCAGCACCAGAAACCCCGGCACCGATGACCGTCGTTAGGTATTCCGTGGCGGAAATCGCCAAGTTCTGAATTTTATTGATGTTATGCTGTGGTACCTTCAGCCGAAGATCTTTATGCCCATCTTTCGCCATACGCGCCAGCAGATCGTCGGCAATCGTTTTAAACTCATTGAAATCTTTACCGATTTCCAGCTCTTTTTCACCCAGTTCGGCCAGTTTTTTCGACGTTGTTTCATTTGCCAGATCAAAGCTCTCTTTATGCTTATCAAAGCTACGCTGCGCGCGATCTAATACATCATCAGCTTCCGATTTTTTCTGGTAGCCATCATAAGCTTTTTTACCGCCAAACGCCGTTGCCGCTGCCGCGACGCCCAGAATAATGAATGGTAATGCCATAGATAATAATCTCCTGTGCAATAAGTCGTTGTTACCCGCTACGCATCACATTCCTGAACAGAAACGGAGTCGCGATCGGCAGTGATGTAGTTATGCAGCAAGTTGATGACCGTTTTTTTCAACCATTCTGGCATTCTGGTTCCAGAATTTCTATATTCGGTAACCAGAATAGAATTAGTGGAATAATTTGACTCTGATGTGCTGCCTTGCAAAGCAAAGTCACGCCATCATTCTCTTCGCGAACCAATTCTTGCTGAGGCAGTAAGTCTCGTCTTGAGAAGTAGCCAGCAATACTGTGTTTAATACGCACCCGCACCTCAAACGTCCCTTCACTCACCCAAGGATCGCGATGCTCATCAATTAATGACAGTGTGGGAGTATCTACAGCAAAATGCTCTTTCCGGATATCCAACCACCGAATTTTACTTAACGAAAAAGACTTTAGTAGATTGGCCCCTATATTTCCATACACTTTTTATCACTTAACCCATGACTGGTTCGTCGCCGCAGATATCCCAGTGCACTATGCGGATGCCATTCGTTATAATGTTCAAAGGCTTCCGCAAGGTTTTTTACCGCTGTTAACCCGTCAGGTTTCGCCATGATGCTGATGTAGTCGCGCTTCATCGTTTTCACGAAGCTCTCTGCCATGCCGTTGCTTTGCGGGCTGCGTACTGCCGTATGTTTAGGCTCCAGTCCTACCATTCTGGCGAACTGACGCGTCTGATGAGACCGGTAGGCCGAGCCGTTGTCCGTCAACCATTCAACGGGGGAGGCCGGCAGGTTGCTGCCGAAGCGTCGTTCCACCGCACCCAGTATCACGTCCTGTACGGTTTCGCTGTCATATCCACCGTTACTGGCCGCCCAGTGCAGTGCTTCACGATCGCAGTAGTCCAGTGCGAACGTGACCCGCAGTTTTTCGCCATTATCACAGCTGGACCCAAAGCCGTCAGAGCACCACCGCTGGTTACTTTCCCCGACGGCCACTTTCCCTGTATGCGCCCGTTTCGAGGGCGGTATTGCAGGTTTACGCTCAAGCAGCAGCGCATTCTGACGCATGATCCGGTATACGCGTTTGGCATTGATAACGGCCATGTCGTCAGATTCAGATTGTCTGCGCAGCAGTGCCCATACCCGACAATAACCATAGGTGGGTAGAGCGCCGATAACGGTATGGATACGGGCCAGCACGTCAGTATCATCAGGCTTGCGCCTGCGTCGGCGATCCTGCCAGTTCTTCGTCCGACGGGCCATGGCATGCAGTTGCGCACGTGAGACCCGGAGGCAACGACTGACAAGGCTTATTCGCCATCCTCCGGCAACAAGGGCACGTGCGCTATCCACTTTTTTTGTCGGCCATATTCAACGGCTTCTTTTAGCAGCTCGTTTTCCATGGTTTTCTTGCCCAGCAGGCTCTGTAGCTCTTTAATTTGCTTCATCGCAGACGCCAGCTCCGATGCGGGTACAACTTGTTCTCCAGCAGCAACGGCGGTAAGGCTGCCTTCCTGATACTGCTTACGCCACAGGAACAGCTGACTGGCAGCAACACCATGCTGCCGGGCAACCAGAGACACAGTCATACCGGGTTCAAAGCTCTGCTGAACAATGGCGATTTTTTCCTGAACGCTGCGCCGTCTGCGTTTCTCTGGACCTAAAACATCAATCATCCGGACTCCAGTGACTAAATAGCTGCGCGGAATAGTAGATCACTGAAAGGGAACTCAGCCCGGATTGTGCGATCTGATCAATCGCCAAACCAACCAAAACCACCAACCGGACTGAGCGATGCCGATCATAGCACCAATACCCCGTGGCGAACGACGCCTGATGCAGAAAGCTATTCATAAAACGCGCGATAAAAATCATGCCCGCAGACTCACGGCCATGCTGATGCTTCATCGGGGTGAACGGGTCAGCGATGTTGCCAGAACTCTCTGTTGTGCCCGTTTATCCGTTAGTCGCTGGATTAACTGGTTTACGCACTCAGGTATTGAAGGCCTGAAATCCTTACCCGCAGGGCGCTCCCGACGCTGGCCTTTTGAACATATCTGCACCCTGTTACGTGAGCTGATAAAGCATTCTCCCGGCGATTTTGGTTATCAACGTTCACGCTGGAGCACCGAATTACTGGCAATAAAAATCAATGAGATAACCGGTTGCCAGTTACATGCAGGAACCGTTCGCCGCTGGTTGCCATCTGCGGGGCTTGTATGGCGCAGGGCCGCGCCAACTCTGCGTATCCGTGACCCACATAAAGATGAAAAGATGGCGGTAATCCACAAAGCGCTGGATGAATGCAGCGCAGAGCATCCGGTATTTTATGAAGATGAAGTGGATATCCACCTTAATCCTAAAATCGGTGCGGACTGGCAGTTGCGCGGACAGCAGAAACGGGTAGTGACGCCGGGGCAGAACGAAAAATACTATCTGGCCGGCGCACTGCACAGTGGCACGGGTAAAGTCAGCTACGTGGGCGGCAACAGCAAAAGTTCAGCGCTGTTTATCGCTCTGCTGAAGCACCTGAAAGCCACTTACCGGCGGGCGAAAACAATCACGCTGATCGTTGATAACTACATTATCCATAAAAGCCGCGAAACCCAGCGCTGGTTGAAAGCAAATCCCAAGTTCAGGGTAATTTACCAGCCGGTTTACTCGCCGTGGGTGAATCATGTGGAACGGCTATGGCAGGCACTTCATGACACGATAACCCGTAATCATCAGTGCCGCTCAATGTGGCAGTTACTGAAAAAGGTCCGCCATTTTATGGAAACCGCCAGCCCATTCCCCGGAGGAAAACATGGTCAGGCAAAAGTGTAGCGGTATTAGGCGCAGCTATTTAGTGACGGGTAACGGGATTCAATATAAACGGTAACTGCACCTCATGCATATCACTGGAAAGGTTGTGCACCTGGTAGCTTGCTTGGATAATCAAGATAGCTTTGCACATCCTTGTTAGGCGTGTGCGGGATATCGTACTCATCATCTGTATCAAAAATAATATCGTGGTCAGGCCTTCCAAAGAGGGCGACCATAATTTTTAAAAAAAGCCTGGATATAATACTCATATCAACCTGTGAGTTATTGTACCGAAACAGGAGTTGCAGAAGGCTGTGTTTTGTCAGATGGTTTACCGGAGCCAACTGCTTCTTCTGGTTTTAATGTCGGCTCACTGCCAGCATCAGCAGAACTGTTACTGTGACCGGACTGAACATGGGCTTTAGTTTCGAGACTGGCAATATAAAGTTCCACCGATTTAAACCGCTTAATGCTCTGGATGAATGGCAATGCGTCGTATTTTCCATTCACGCTGTTTTCAGCGTTCAGTATTTTAGTGATGTTGTCCATCGCAACCCGCAGTGAGCTCAGGAGTTGCATGATAATTCGGTCATGAACCTGTTGTGAAATCTGACCGTATAACCACAACTGATGTGCCTGACGAGTCAGGACGTTGATGGTCTGGATAATATCCAGCAATTTATAGGTCATTGGGTGGTTCCAGCGAATTTCAAATTCACCATAGTCAAACCCTTCGAATGATGAACCATCCAGAGGCAGTCTGGCGACATTTTTGTCAATCTGCTCTTTGAAGATATTTACATTACCCGACAGTTCATCGTAAACACCGGAGAGCCATTTCTGAACTTTAGTGCTTGTCGCCTGGTCACCTTCTACCAGCCGGAAAATATTATAAATTGCATTGGGAATGGCGTTAAACTGGCGCAGGCAGGCTCTGTTTTTTTCATGAAAGTGCGTATAGAACTCACTTGAAAGTGGCTTTAATTTTGAAATGACCATCCCTAACGGGCGGTTACTGCCAGCGTTACGTTGATTGCGCGGTTCAGTTTTTGGGGATGCGTTGTCAGCCATTATATTAACCTCTTCAGTTTTTCCAGTCTTTTGATGTCGGCCAGTTTTCGTTGATGGTATTCCGCGAGTAGTTCACGGATCGGTTTAATTTTGTTTTCTGTTTCCAAGATCATCTCCAGTTCCCAATCCAGGGCATTTTTAAAACAACTAACGCTGTATCCTCCGAGTTTAGGTTTAACAACCACGCCATGATGTTCAATTTTGTTTTTGAACCTAGGCGAAAAATCTTTCCACACAATTGTCAGTTTTTGCGATGAGCCGACCTTTCTAAACACCGGTGCGAATCGACCGGGCATGAATTTCCCCCCGTTTGCATACGTGGTCTGGGATATCAACTGATTTCGTGCCTTCCAGGTCTCCCAGTATTCATCCAGAATTTTTGTCGCTTCTGATTTCAATAACTCGATATAGCGAACCGAGTTTTCGATAACGATTTCCTGATGTGCCGTAATTATCGGGTTCATATCAACTCCTCCATTCTCACAGACTACAGGAATCCAAAAAGATTTTTCTGAACTAACAAGGGTGTTTGCATTTTTTTTGATTTTTTTTGTGCTCATGTCGTCGGCAAAAAAGTAACTTTCTTGTGAGCACGACCAGCAACCTCTGCCTGAGGCCCCACACAGTGTGCGTTCCACCTCCCGTAAAACCACTTCTCGCAACCGTGGAGATGGAAAAGTAACTTTTTTGCGAACCAGTAATAGTTACCCTTATACATAAGTAACTTTTTGCGTAATAGTTACAAATGATGGAGGATGAAAATCTGTTGTCCATTGGTCACTATTCCGGGAAAAGTTACAAATGAAGATTTTTCCCCATTGGTAACTTTTTTCAAAAAAGATACTAATGAAAGATGTCGCTTATCGACGGTTTTTTCAAAAAAGTGCCCAATGATATTGGTGAAAATTCGGATGTTCTTACACTTGGAACTAAAACGAAGATAGTGCTTTATACTATTTGTGATTAATCCTTTTCTACTCTCCCTCGGATTGCTATGATATAATAAAACCTCTTTTAGTAACCGAGGTAGCGCGATTTAAAAGTATCCTGAGTGCGTAAAAGCCTTGCCACGCCTGGAGTGTATGAGGTTGGAGGTTAGGGAAGAAGGGGATCAACGAGTTCTTATAGAGATCCTCAATTAATGACCGCCAATGTCAACGCGTTAATTAGTCTGTCGCCTGGGAGTCTGTACGCGTAGCCACGCTTCATCCCCCCCAAATCACGCGTCACAAAGCTGCCAGCGTAACGTTTGGTAATGACCTGGCAGACATAACAGATGTCGAGAAGATAAAGCATGGACTTCTTGTTAACCTTGGTAAAAACATAGCAAGACGGGTTTCATCACTTTGTGCATCCGCAATGCGAGTCTACACGAACGAAAAACACAAGCCGAGCAGTCAGCTTTTCCACTGCATAAATTATGCTTGTGCAAATACTGTACTCGTTACACTTTTTAGATTAAAATCAGCCAGTTAATATAACACATGAGGTTTATGATGGCTGGCCAGTATGAAAAAGCAATAACGATAAAACAAGCGATAGATTCGATTAATTTACGCCACTACCTTCTGCCTGCAATTCAGCGAAAGTTTGTCTGGAGCAGCCGGCAAATATGTCTGCTATTTGATTCCATCATGCGAGACTACCCGATAAACTCTTTCATGATGTGGGATATCCGTAGTATCAGTATTAAAAACGATTACAAATTTTATGAGTTCCTGAAAGAATACTGTCAGCGATTTAATGAAGAAAACCCATGTGTACCAACAAATGCGGGATTTCATGATTTTAAGGCGGTGATTGATGGTCAGCAGCGTCTCACATCTTTATATATTGGACTGTGTGGAACGTATGCGTATAAACGGCCCCGGGTGTGGTGGCCTTCGGCACAGGATGATCGCATCCTGCCGCCCAGAAAGCTTTACGTCGATTTAACATCGCCACTTGACTCAGACGATGAGCCCATGATGAGGTACAACTTCAGGTTCCTCACCGACAAGCAATACACTGATTCACTTACCGATAATAAACATCATTGGTTCTGCCTGCACGAAATATTCAAATACGAGCAAATTGATTCTCCGGATGATATCTTATTTAAAGTTGTCGTGCCAGAACTCGAAAAAAGAGGACTCATTTCCAGTGAATTCTCCAGAAAAACCCTGCTTAAACTTTATACCAAGATAAGAACTGAGAATCTTATCCACTACTTCAATGAGAGCAGCCAGGACATTGATCATGTGTTGGATGTTTTCATCCGCACGAATAGCGGGGGGACAAAACTTGAGTTCTCCGACTTACTGATGTCAATAGCTGTAGCACACTGGCAGGGTGATTTCAGAAGAGAACTGGATGAACTAACAAAAAACATTTATCAGAATAATGAAATGGGGTTTTATATTGAAAGAGACTGGTTCTTAAAAACCAGCCTGATGCTTATTGACTCTGACGTCCGGTTCAAAGTAAAAAATTTCACCTCAGAAGAGGTCGGTAAGATACAACAACAATGGTCTGAAATAAAATCCTGTATCAAGGAGACTTTTGTTCTTATCAGGCGATTCGGCATCAATCCACAGTCACTGATATCTAAAAATGCAGTCATTCCTGTGGTCTACTGGCTTTACAAAAAGCAAACCAGTGGACACCCATTATATACAACGATTAATCTCCTGAATAAAAACCACAATGAACGCTCAGTAATTAGTCAGTGGTTTTACATGGTACTTCTGAAAGGGATCTTTGGAAGCCAGGCAGATGCGCTACTCACGAGCATCAGAGACGTAATGAAGAATAGTCTTTCAGATGTTCATTTTCCTCTTGAGAAGATTATTGACAGGTACAAAGGCTCGAATAAGGACCTCAGATTTGACGACGAATACATCGAAAGCCTTCTCAATATCAGATATGGCGAAGGTCGCTGCCGCGCACTATTGCATCTTCTGTTCCCTGAAATGAATCCGACTGAGGTGTTTCATATTGATCACCTTCATCCAAGAAATCATTTTTCAAATAAATATCTTGAGAAATTAGATTATATTGCGAATTCACCGGAGAAACTCAGCTTTTACGAAAATCCGGAACACTGGGACACCATACCTAATCTTCATTTACTGAATCACTCTCAGAATATAAGTAAACAGGATACATCCCTGAAACAATGGCTATCTCACTCATCTAACAACTATACTCCATCAATGCTGTTAGTTTCAGATGAAAATATTGAGTTCAGTCGCTTCCAGGAATTCTACAATGAGCGAAGAAACGCCCTAAAGCAAAGACTACTGAATCGGGTATTTCTTACAACAAAAATAGATTCATCACCATCCACAATAGATACGGATGAAGAAATTCTCACCGACTGAACGTTCAGCCCCGATAGTATCGGGGCTTCAGTATTTATCGTCAGCGCAACGTTGGTAATGACTCCAACTTACTGATAGTGTTTTATGTTCAGATACTGCCCGATGACTTTGTCATGCAGCTCCACCGATTTTGAGAACGACAGTGACTTCCGTCCCAGCCTTGCCAGATGTTGTCTCAGATTCAGGTTATGTCGCTCAATGCGCTGAGTGTAACGCTTGCTGATAACGTGCAGCTTTCCCTTCAGGCGGGATTCATACAGCGGCCAGCCATCCGTCATCCATACCACGACCTCAAAGGCCGACAGCAGGCTCAGAAGACGCTCCAGTGTGGCCAGAGTGCGTTCACCGAAGACGTGCGCCACAACCGTCCTCCGTA
>OKVD01000408.1_pt1 | contig 17324 bp, 20 predicted proteins | sample 1606881 | NCBI WGS metagenome assembly OKVD01 (sample SAMN03281011, study PRJEB24777) | human gut metagenome | isolation source: fecal sample PR176 from 1 month old male Indian infant, caesarean delivered... | place: Singapore | collected 2006-01-13
GAGTCCTACCGCGTCCGCCATGCCCTCATGCAGGAGGGCTAGCCGCTCAAAAAGCGTGCGCGCTTCCGATGCTCAGGCTGCTCAATTTCCGATGCTCTTTTTGCTCAAATCCTCTTGACGAAACACAGCCCAGCGGTTGCACGCGAGGATGACAAAAGAAAAGCCCCAACCCGTTAAGGGTCAGGGCTAAGAGCTGGGTGCTACTCGTCATCGTCCTCGTCATCGTCCCCGATAGTGAGGAACTCAAAAGTAAGGTCGGACAGGCTATGCCCGGTTAACAGGTCAGGGTCAAGATACACGCTGGTCCATGTGTAGTTTCCCGTCGCACCAAAACCGAGCAAATTAGTTTGAATCTCGACTGAGCCGAGTTTCACACTCAAAAACTCAATGCGCAAAATGTCGGCGTGGGCAAGAGCTACCAGAACCCCGCCGCCGTACAGATAGCAATCCACCTCGATGCCGCCGTTCATGGTCTCGCCGCGCTGGAACGGCTCGACCCCCTCAGGGACAGGCCAAGAGCGAGGGGTTAAGTGACCAGACCAAGGCATTTCTGTTGCAGACATTTCATATCCTTTCACTAGCGGCGATGAGTAATCGCCTTTCACTACATGTCTAATATAACGGCGATTACTCATCGCCGCAAGTAGAAATTAGAAATTTTTCCCGGAGCTGAACCTACAACAGTTCGGACGGGTCGCTATGGCTGGGTGGGATGCCCAGCGGAAACACCCGAGGGTGCCGAGAAAGCGGCATCGAGACGGGCGGCAACGCCCTTGTCAGCATCGGCGTATAAATGTCCATAGGTGCCCAAAGTGGTCTTAATGTCCTCATGACCCAGCCTATCGCGGATAGCCAAGGCGTTTTCGCCTAAAGCAATCAATAGAGCGGCGTGAGAGTGCCGCAAGGCATGGACGCGGATACGGTGAACGCCAGCCATAGGCGCATGGCGCTCGATGATATGCTTAACAGTATGCTTGGTGAGCGGGTCACCGCCCCAAGACAGAACGAACTCGGTGGAGACGTTGCGCCGCTGCACCTCATGCCAGCGTCCGAGGTATTCCAACGTGAGCGAATCGAGCGCTATAACGCGCTTTCCCGCCTTAGTCTTGGGCGGCGTAATCTTCCAGTCGTGGGCGTTGCGGTAGTACATCGAGCAGCCCACCGACAGGGTTCCCGCGCCGAAGTCGATAGCCGACCAGCGCAGGGCTTGGGCTTCACCCAGCCGAAGCCCCGTCATGTAGAGCAGCCAAAGGCACGTGAAGCCGAAAAGACCGTAATAGTCGGACGTATCGAACGTAGCCGCCACCCGCTCGAACTCGTCACGCGTCCAGAAATCGACTTCCCTGCGGGCTTTAGGGACGTTGCCGACAGTGCGGGCGGGGTTGCGCTGCAACAGCCCGATTTTAACCGCCATATCCAGAACCATAGCGAAATACCCGTAGACGAGACGCGCATACGCGGGCGAATACCCCGAAACAAGCTCATTCTGCCAACGTTTGAGCGCGGGCGCGTCAATGTCGCGCAGCCGACAGCGATCCCAACGCGCGAAATGCTTTCGCGACATCTGGGAACGCACGGCGAACGTGCTTTCACGGGTTCTAGCCTTGTAGTCTGGAACCCAGTACGTGCGGAAGAACTCGCCGAAACTCATTGTCGAGTTGACCTTAACGGCGGTCTTGGAGAAATCAGCCATATACGCATCGTAGGCGGCTTTCGCGTCCTTCTGGGTCTTGTAGCCGCGCCCCCAGTGGCGTACGCGCTTGCCCTCCGCATCGGTGCCGAGGTTCGCCACGAAATACCACGTACCGTTACGTTTGTCGCGGTATACGTTACTCGTCTTGGGCATCATGCGCCCCCACGGGGTCAACGCCGATAATGTCGGCAACGGCGGCGGCGGGAACGCGCCCCACCTTGCGGGAGCCGTAGAACCCGAAGCCGCGCGACACCATCAGGCGCTTGGCGGCTCGGATTATGTCCGCAGACTTCGAGGGCGTGAAGCCCAACGCGATTAAATCGGTCTTATCGACCATCACACAGCTAGCCATAGGCTACCAGTCCTTCCCTATCTTCGTGTACCGGACTTTTCGCGGGGCGTATCCACCGCCCTCACCGTAAAGGTCTGGTATCAATTGGTCGTATTCCTTCGTGAAAGCCACCGTATAGCCCTCGAACGAAAGAGGTTCGAGCGTGGTGAAACGCTCTTCCACGGGCTGAATAAGGTTCTGTGAGCGAAAGAACTTCTTCTGCTTGTAGGAACCCTCGTCAACGTCCTTGCTGAAATACTTGGAGATATAGCGCCCAACGTTCATACGCTGGTCAACGTCAACGCGGTTAATCTTGACGAAACCGTGACCCCACACCTCGCGCAGCTCGGACAGCCTGATATACGGCAGACCGAACAGGACAACGTGGTAATGGATAGCCCCGCGTTTCTGGGCTTCCCACACAGCCAGATACCTTATCTGCATCTTGTCCGTTCTGTAGACGCGGCGGTTCAACCGCCTAACGAACTTGGAAAACTCGCGGTTGCAGTATTTAATGTCTGTTACGTTATCGGCGAACGTGAGCGTTAGGAACTTGGTCGAATCATCGAAATTGCAGTCGATAAGGCGGGCGATTTCCCAACGAACGCCCTTGTAGTGCCTTTGCCGCCGTTTCGCGGCATCGTAGTAGGCGGCTGCATCGCGGTTGCGCTCGCGTTCGCTTTCATCTTCTAAATCATCATCGCGGCGGGCTTCTGGGTTCATGCGCCCAGCGGGAGCCGAATACTCCCAAACCTCAATCGTTGTGGGCGTCTCGATGGTCTTGACCCATTCGAGCGCCAACTGGTATATACCACCTTCCGCACATCCGCGAAAAACTGGGGTTCACCAGCGGGAACCGCCCAAAACGGGCGAACTTTCGCGGAAAGATGTTGTCATATATATCAAGTAAAGTACGGTCGGGCTTCGCCCTCCCCGCCACGGGTTCGGGGTCGCTCCGCTCGGCTGGCGCGTCCCGCGCCGCCGACCCCGCCCCCGTGGCGCTATACCCTATGCGTCTTGAATATCTGCGGGCTTCTCGGCGGTTTCGCCCTCGGGGTTCACGGGAGATACCCCGTTACGGCGTTGAGCGGCGATATAAAGCCGTTTTAGCTCTTTCGGGTAGTCGACCTTCGAGTAGTCTGCAAACGGGGCTTTAAAAGGTCTTGGAGCGTCCCAGCCGTCAAGCATGATATAGCCCGTGCCCTTTTCCTCGATGGGCGCGGCATCGACCGAGCAGCCGAAAGCCATCTGGTAGCCCTCGCGGGACAGCGTGCCGAGGGACACGCGAGCGCCCAAGTTGTCGCGTATGTCGGTCGATATGGTATCGGCGCGGGGCTGCTGCATCGCCAGAATCACGAACACGTTAGCGGCGCGGGCTTTCAGCACCAGCTGGGTCAGGTTATCCCAGACTTCCCCAAAAGTCTTTTTGTCAGCTCCAGCCTTGAACGCAGCGACCTCATCGAATATCAGGAACACGGGGTTAAGCCCGTAGGTAAAGGCATTGGCACCGAAACGGAAACGCTCGGGGTCTTGCATGTACTCGTATCGCCTATCCATCTCCTCGCGGCAAAGGCGCACGACCTTGGCAATCTGGGCGGGTGATACGCCAACGCGGTCAGAGCCTATGACATGCGAGAGAGAAGCCAGCTCGGCGTTTTTCGGGTCGCAGATATACACCTCACCCGCAAACCCGTTACCGTTGCCCAGACGCAGGAACTCGGCTATCAGGTAGTAGATGAACGTGGACTTGCCGCCGCCAGTGCCGCCGGCTATTAGCATATGGGGCAGGTGGGCGAAGTTCCACGACAACTCACCCGTCAGCGGTATCGCATCGAGCCGACCCGTAGGCTCGGAGGACAGCAGGCGGGGAACGGCTTGGATACGGGCATCCTCGACAACGCGATACACGTAGTCCCAAGAAGCTATGCCATGCGTCTTGGATTCGAGCCTACAGCCCAAGGCGGCACCCAGACCGAGCTTATCCAACTCCCCCGTTCGCCTGCACCACTCGGCATCATCGAGGGCGCGGACGGTGAGGGTCGAGCCGCGGGAGTAGACGCGGACGCGCATACCCGAGACGCGGGCAGTCTTGCCGCTCTTTGTATCCACGACTTCCTCGCGGTAGAGCTTGGCATCGTTGAGGAAAGCCGAGACGGGAATCACAGCCCACGCGCAGGGGTAGAGCCTGACATTGAAGCCGACAGCCACCAGAAGGAGCCACGCGCCGAGGGCGATCGAGAGCGCGGCGGGGACGAGCAGCGGCAGGAAGATAAAGCTCCTGCACACGAACGAGAGCAGCAGATAGGCGATGAAGAACGGCAGGAAGGAGTTTATACCGAGCAGGAGGGCGGGGAGCAGGGCGGGAACTAGGGGCTTGCGGGCACTCACCAGAACGCCGCGCTCCAAACGCCTATCGTCACGGGCATCGAGACGGGCGGCGAGGGGCAGGAAGAACCGCGACACCCAGCGGTTAGAGGTCAGGAAGTCATACAGCACGGGAGACACCCCCGAATCGGCTAAAGACGGCACGGGAGCCGTCAGGGTAGACGGAAGTGACGGAGACGGAGAGCGGCAAGCCGTCACGCAGCGGGGGCGCGACCTCGTAGGCGCACCAGAGGGCTACGGGTTCGCCGTCCGCGCCGACCTCGACACCGTGACCGACAAAGGAGCCGAGGACGGAGCGACCGCCGACCGAAGCGGAGGTGACGGAGATTGACGCGGCATCGGGCGAGGACACCGCGAAAAGCAGGGCGGGGGTCTTGCCGCCAGAGGGGACTAGGCGCAGCGAGAGAGCGGAGCCGTCCGAGGACTCGAACCTATCGAACTCGCGGGCGTTGACGGGCACGGCGGCGCTACCCCGAACCAAGGGCGCACAGCACTCGAAGGGCGGGAGGGGCGCGGACGGGACGGCGGCGCTAACGCGGGCAGTCTCGGAGACGAGCCAGCCGAGGACGAGGGCGTAGAGAACCGCGACCGAGACGAAGAACACTCGGAGACACTTGGACATGGCGCACCACCTAGTAACGCCCGAACAGGTGGAACGGGTCAGGGTTGCCAACCATAGCCGACAGAACCCAGAGGACGAGGGCGAGCAGCAGAATCAGCTGGGCGGTCTGGACACCACGAGCAAGCTCGGGCATACGGTGGCTAGCGAGCCAGTCTGGGAGGAAATACCAGACATTCGAGAGCGTTGCGACTATCCCCTTAAAGACGGCGATAAAATAAGCCATAGTAACGGCTCCTTAATCGTAAACGGGTTCAGTTGAAAGAGAGCCGCCCCGCGCTCGGGATTGGCGTTTTGAGACGCGGGGCGGCAGCTGGAATCGGCAGCGGTCAGGGGGTCGTTACTCCTTGCCGCGCGGCTGGTTCGCCAATCGGCAGGCATCAGCGGACGCGGTGACGGCGATACGACCGTTACGACCGACATAGGGACGGGCGTTGAGGTTGGTAAAGACCACCTCGGTACCCGTGGGAATCTCGTCCTCGGGGTCGAACAGGAGCACGGGAGCGCCCTCTACCAGCACGTTCAAATGCTCATAGCCGTTTTGGAGGTCAACCACATCGAAACGGGTTCCCTGCACAACGTCCGTGCGCTGGTTCGTGGCACGGTCATACTCGTAGGCAATCGAGTTGCCAGCGAGGAAGAAACGGTGTCCGTTCAAATCGAGCTTGTAAGCCATGATGAATAGCCCTTTCTAGGCGATAGCGAAGTTATACGTAACGTTGCCAGTGACGGAATCGGAGTACCAAACGTCCTGCTGGGTGCTAAGGGTGTCCTCGGAATCGGAGCCGTTGATATGCAGCACGCCCTTGGTATCGGTCGTGCCGTTGCTAATGTCCTTGGCGGCAAACTCGGTCTTGCCCTGCGTGACGGTCAGCATATACGGCGCTTGGTGACGGTCGGTCTGGGCGCGAGCCGTGACCTTCTTGCCGTTGCCGATGATGCCAGCGACATTGACCTTATATTTGGCGCTGATGGTGTTAGAGCCAGCGCCGATACCAGTAACGGAAATCGAGGTCGGGACGGTAACGACATACTTGCCCATGTCATGGTCAGTGCCGCCCTTGTCCTTCCAAGTGCCGTCAGCCGTGAGGGTGACGGGAACGGTGGCTTCGGCGGTACCCTGCTCGGAGCTTTCGACAGCGTTGTCAGCGCCGAGATTGACGGCGGGTGCGGCGAAAGCCGAAAGCGGGCTACCGATTACCGCAGCCAGCGCGAGGGCGGGCATGAGCTTTACGGCGGTCTTGGGGTTTAACATGACAGTCTCCTTTCTTGGAGGGTTTCGTTCCCGCGCCTATCGCGGAAACCTTTCTATGACACGCTTTCGGAACTGATCGAAAGCGGTATCACCTAACGGTGAGGGTGAAGTCGAACGAGGTCGAGCCAGCGGGAGTTTTGCCGTCAGACGAGAGAAGCGAGCGCCAGACGGTGCGGGCATTATAAGTACCAGCGGGAACTTTCTGGGTGAGCTTGATACGGTCAACCTCACACCCAGGGCGAATAAACGCACCGTACCCCGTTTTATCAGGGGCGTTATAAACACATTCGGTGTCGGAATCATATTTCCCGTCATGGTTCAAATCGACCATGATAGTCGGGCTAGAGATAATCGGATTGCCCGATTCCTTGCCGCGGGAATACTTGCAGGTCGAGGGGAGCGAAAGACGGAAATCTTGGGTCATGGAATCTGCAACCCAGCGGCTATCTACGCTCGCATCGTAAGCGGCGTAATCGACCGAGACAACGGGCTTGGACGTAGCGCCAGCCGTGCCCGTCATGCCCACGAGGAAATCGGGCGAACCCGAGGGCGAGCATAGCGAGAGGGACAGACACAGGAGAAGGGCGGCAAGAAGCAAGGGCAGCAGGAGCAGCCATTTACGGAAGTGGTAGACGCGGGCGTAGAACTGGAACCCGTCTTTATCTCGTGCTGCCCTCACACAGCCCCCCGAACGGGATAAAAGGCGTTTGCGGTCGGTCTCCAGACGGGCTGCGTGCCAATACTTTCCCGCCTTAACCCAAAGGAGCGGTTGATGAGGGCGACCGTTATAAATACAAAGCAGGGCGGGGTCGGTCTTGGGCGTGCGGCGGCGTACCGCGAAAGCATGTATGTAAACCAAAGGCTCATCTTCAGGGTTAGGGTCAGCCACAGCGGAGAGCCTTACACCACCCGCGAGACGTTCGGAGGTATCGCCCTCGAAATCATCGACAACGTGGGCAAGCGGGGCGGGGTCGTAACGCAGGCGCATCAAAACACCTCGGCATCCGTACCGTCAGCATCGACAGCGCCATTAGGAAACAAATCATCGAAGATGGAAGGGTCAAACGCGGCGGGGGCATCATCGGAAACGGCATCGCCTGCAACTATCAGCACATCGCGGAAATCTTCCTCATGGTCGAGGGCGTAGGAAAGTCGCAAGGCACCTCGGACGGCAAAGTTCTTATAAACACCCCTGCTGTCAGAACTGTACGCTGGAAGCGCGTTCATGGCATCGACCAGCCCATCAATACGGGAAAAGAGGGAAGCGCCCGTTAGCGTAGTGCTATACCGAATATCGCAATCGAATGACGAAGGAATATCGAAACGTTCCTGCGGGAGCGCCATGAGGACAGGCCAGAGTACCGTGCCGCCAGAACACTCGAATTGAACGCGGCGGTCGAGGGCAAACGCGAGGGCGGTGGAGTCCGTGGGGCGGTCGCTCACACCATGAATGATGGCGCTACGGCGCACATCTTGGAAGAGCGGTAGACACTCACGGGCGAGCTTGAGATTTTTTTGGCGAATCTTGATATTGGGCATGATACATCCTTTCACTAGAGGCGATGGGTAATCGCCTTCACTACATGTCGATAATATAACGGCGATTACTCATCGCCGCAAGTAGAAATTAGAAATTTTTTCCAGAGCTGAACCTGACCCAAACAAAACCATGCCCGAACCGCGTTTACAACACCGCCCCTTCCAACACCCCTACGTTGTTCTGATGGACTACGGGGCATTGAAAGCGGCGGCATTGAAAACGCTAGGTTATCCGCACGATAGCGGCAGATAGGTTGCCGCGAGGTTGCCAAAAGAAAAGCCCCCGACCCGTATTCGCAGGTCAGGGGCTTGGAATCACCGAATATCAGTTATTCCCACTCGATCGTCGCGGGCGGCTTGGACGTAATGTCATAGCACACGCGGTTGGCACCCGGGACCTCGGCAACGATGCGGCCGGAGATGCGGGCCAGCACGTCGTAGGGCAGCTTGGCCCAGTCGGCGGTCATGGCATCGCTGGACTCGACGGCACGCAGGATGATCGGGCGCTGATAGGTGCGCTCGTCGCCCATAACGCCGACGGACTTGATGTCGGGCAGGACCGCAAAGTACTGCCAGCAGCTGTGCTCGGAGTTGCGCTCGCCGGTCTGCTCAAACAGGCGCTGGTTGTAGGCGTCGAGCTCCTCGCGCACGATAGCGTCGGCGTTCTTGAGGATCTCGAGCTTCTCCTTATCGACCGCACCGATGATGCGGATGGCCAGACCCGGGCCCGGGAAGGGCTGACGGAACACGATGTGACCCGGCAGGCCCAGTGCCAGACCAAGTGCACGGACCTCGTCCTTAAAGAAATGATCGAGCGGCTCGATGAGGTCGAAGTGCACGCCCTCGGGGAACGGGATCAGGTTGTGGTGGCTCTTGATGGTGGCCGTCTTGCCGCCCGTCTTGCGAGCGCCGGACTCGATGATGTCGGGGTAGATGGTGCCCTGAGCCAGGTACTTGACCGGCTTGCCATCGGTCTCGAGCTGCTGCGCCACGGCGAAGAACTCTTTCCAGAACTGCGTACCGATGATGCGGCGCTTCTCCTCGGGCTCGGTCACGCCAGCCAGAAGCTCGGCATAGCGGTCCTCGGCATGAACATGGATAAAGTCGACGTCAAACTGCTTGGTGAAGACCTCCTCCACCTGCTCGGGCTCGCCCTTGCGCAGCAGGCCGTGGTTGATGAACACGCAGGTCATCTGCTTGCCCACGGCACGGGCGCCCAGGGCGGCCACGACGGAGGAGTCGACGCCGCCGGACAGGGCCAGAATCACGCGGTCGTCGCCGACCTTCTCGCGGAACTCGGCCGTCATGGTCTCGACCAGGTTGTCCATGCTCCAGTTGGGCTCCAGGCCGCAGATCTCAAACAGGAAGTTGCTCAGCAGCTGCTGACCATACTCGGAGTGCTTGACCTCGGGGTGGAACTGCGTGGTGAAAATCTTGCGCTCGACGCACTCCATGGCGGCAACCGGGCACACGTCGGTGCTGGCGGTAACGGTAAAGCCCTCGGGCACCTCGGAAACGGCGTCGCGGTGGCTCATCCACACGGTCTGCTCCATGGGCGTAGAGTTAAAGAGCTTGGCGCCTGCCGTGCGCGTGATGGTGGCGCGGCCATACTCGCCCACCTCAGAGTGGCCGACCTTGCCGCCGAGCGTCACGGCCGTGATCTGATGGCCGTAGCAAAAGCCCAGGACGGGAAGGCCCAGGTCAAAGATGGCGGGATCGATAGACGGAGCGTCCTCGGCATACACGGAAGCCGGGCCGCCGGAAAGGATGAGCGCAGAGGCGTTCATCTCGCGAATCTCGTCGGCCGAGATGTCGCAGGGGACGATCTCGGAATACACGTTGAGGTCGCGGACGCGACGGGCAATGAGCTGACCGTACTGCGCACCAAAGTCGAGTACGAGGACCTTTGCGGAAGCCTTTTGATCCATGGTTCCCCCTCTTGTTGGCGGGGAGCCGGTGCCCACCCGCGTGAATGAACGAAAATAACCTCCATAGTGTACACGTTATATGGGGTTTCTCGCCCCTCGCAGCCATCAGCGCACGGCAAACGCACGACCTGGGCCCCTATTTGACAGCAATTGAAGTGTTTTCAAACGTTACAGATGATGTAATACGTTTGAACATTGGACGCCCTGTGCCACAATACTGCCGAACGACTCCGCCCTCGCGGCGGCAAATACGATAGGAATACCAGCATGAAGCGCATCCTTCTCATCGCCACGGGCGGCACCATCGCATCGACCGAGGACGGCAACGGCCTCTCCCCCGCCCTGACCGGTGAGGAGCTCGCCCAGAGCGTCCCCGAGATCTCGGGGCTCTGCGAGCTCGACGTCGTGCAGCCCATGAACATCGACAGCACCAACATGCGCCCGAGCGACTGGATGCGTATCCGCGACGTCATCGTCGAGGGTTATGCCGACCACGACGGCTTCGTGATTCTGCACGGCACCGACACCATGAGCTACACCGCAGCAGCGCTTTCCTACCTGATTCAGGACAGCCCCAAGCCCATCGTGCTCACCGGCTCGCAAAAGCCCATGGGCAACCCATTTACCGACGCCAAGCTCAACCTGTACCAGAGCCTGCTCTATGCGCTCGACGAGCATTCGCACGACGTCTCGATCGTGTTTGGCGGCGTCGCCATTGCCGGCACGCGCGCCCGCAAACAGCGCACCATGAGCTTTAACGCGTTCATTAGCGTCAACTATCCGCCCATTGCCTACATCCGCAATGACCGCATCGTGCGCAACGGGCTTCACGGCACGCATCAGGGCGAAAACCCGGTGCGTTTCTACGACAGCATCGACCCGCGCGTATTTGTACTCAAGCTTACGCCCGGCGTAAACCCGGGCATCCTCGACGCCCTTGCCGATAGCTACGATGCTGTAATCCTTGAGACCTTTGGCATTGGCGGTATTCCCGAGTTTGGCGAGTCCGGCGATTCGTTCCAAGAGGCAATTTTCCGCTGGGTCGATTCGGGTCGCACCGTCGTTATGACCACGCAGGTCCCCGAAGAGGGCCTCGATCTGGGCGTTTATGAGGTCGGCCGTGCTTACGCCGATCATCCGGGTATTTTGCGCGGCGACGACATGACCACCGAGACGCTCGTGGCCAAGACCATGTGGGCGCTCGGCCAGTCACGCGATGCGGCAGAGATTCAGCGCCTGTTCTACAGCCAAGTCAACCACGACCGCATCCCGATGGCGTAATTCGGTTGTCGACGGGTATCCCCTATTCGATACCCTCGAGAAGCTCTGACACCGTCATGCCGAGTGCGGGCGCGATCTTAAATAGAACCTTGAGCGTGAAATTTGCCGTCCCATCTTCGATTCGGTCGAGGTAGGGTCGGCTGATTCCTGTCGCCACACAAAAATCAACCTTGGAGATACCAAGGTCCCTGCGTGTCTCTTCGACCCGCCTGCCAAGAATCTGTTTCGCACGTTCGTCCATGCAGCCGAGTTTGAAATGGAGGCGAACATAAACGTAAACTATAGTTTACGTTTTCCCGAATACACAGGAGTTTTCTATGTCGGGATCTTCGGTCCGCATGTACCGAGCCACGCTTCGCACAAACAGCGCACCGCCCAAGCTCGTCGTCGTTGAAGCAGAATGCCGTTCGCCCGATGAGCGCACAGCATTTGCATTGCTATCAAGTCGCGTCGTCGCCGTTCTGGTCCCTTGCCCGGCGCAAGGTGAACTTGCCATTCAATGCCAAACGCACGGCTGCTCGCTCAATCAGGTTGCCGTAATCGCAACCAGCCAACGCGGCCTGCCGCTCCTTTTAGAAGCCGGCATAGCACTCGCCCTTCGCGGCGCCGGATACGAAAACGAGGCCGCCGCCGATGTAGTCTTTCAACCACGGTCGAGCGGCGGCCTCGCAGCAGCCATTGAATATGCGTGCAGGCTCGTTGCCTAAAAGGACAAGCTAGAAACCAAAGCCAAAGCCCGTTCCGGTAATCGCCGAGTACATAAAGTAAACGTTGATCACGTTGAGGAACACACCCGTGATGCAACCGTTACGCAGGTAGCGCTCGCACACGATGCGCGCCATGGCGGCAGAGTCCTCATTGTTTTTAGCTTGACGTCCCGCCGTAAAGTATGTCACCACGCTCAGCAGCAGGTTGAGCACCGGCAGCGCCAGTAACTCGTAGCTCTTGCCCCAGCGCGTCACCTCGCCGGCGGCGTTAAACTTCGTTGCCACCTCGGGGCCAATGTTGGGGATAACACACGCTGCGACCACCAGCGGAATCACCGCAAGCACGAGCAGCGCGATACCCATGTAGCCAGCTTTTTTGCCGTATTTGAACATGCGCGTCGTCCTTACACGTTAAAGCGGAAGTGCACGACGTCGCCATCGGCCATGACATAGTCCTTGCCCTCAATACGCAGCTTGCCGGCGGCCTTGGCGCCCTGCTCGCCGCCGAGCTCGATGTAGTCGTCGTAGCCAATGACCTCGGCCTTAATAAAGCCGCGCTCAAAGTCGGTGTGGATGACGCCGGCAGCCTGCGGGGCGGTCGCGCCCTGACGCACCGTCCAGGCCTTGACCTCCATCTCGCCGGCCGTAAAGAACGACTGCAGGCCGAGCAGCTTGTAGGCAGCCTGAGCGAGCACGTCCAGGCCGGGCTGCTCCAGGCCCAGGCTTTCCAGGTAGTCGGCGGCGTCCTCGGGATCGAGCTCGGAAAGCTCGGCCTCGATCTTGGCGCAGATCGGCAGCGGCTTGACGCCATCGATGGGCGCCAGGTCCTCGTTGAGCATGTCCTCGTCTACGTTGGCCACATACAGGATGGGCTTCATGGTGAGCAGGAACAGGCCCTTGGCGGCGGCACGCTCCTCGTCGGTCATCTCCATGGATGCGGCGCGCTTGCCTTCGTTGAGCCAGGCAAGCAGGCGCTTAGCGACCTCGAACTTGGGCATGAGTTCCTTGTCGCGCTTGGCCTCCTTCTCGAGCTTGGGCAGCTGCTTCTCGAGCGTGGCCATGTCGGCCAGGATGAGCTCGGTCATGATGGTGTCGGCATCGCCGGCAGGATCGACGAACTCGCCCGTGCGGCCCACCTCACGCATGACGTTGGGGTCCTTAAAGTAGCGCACGACCTCGCAGATGGCATCGGTCTCGCGGATGTTTGCCAAGAACTGGTTGCCCAGACCCTCGCCCTCGTTAGCGCCCTTCACCAGACCCGCGATGTCGACGAACTCGACCGTCGCCGGCACAATGCGGCCCGGGTTGACGATGTCGGCGAGCTTTTGCAGGCGGCTATCGGGCACGTCGACGATACCCACGTTGGGGTCGATCGTGGCAAACGGGTAGTTGGCGGCAAGACCGGTCTTTTTGGTAAGCGCGGTGAACAGCGTCGACTTGCCCACGTTGGGCAGGCCCACGATACCGATGGAAAGGGACACGACAGCTCCTTTTGGTACAAGTATTTCAAACTGCATAAGTATAGCGCCGCCGCAGCATCCGGGCGAACCCGGACACCGCGGCGGCACGAATGAAGCAGAGATAGAGGTCGCCGACTAGTCCGCGAGCTTCTCCACCTGATCGAGCATCTTATCGAGCTTGGCCTTTGCCTCGGCCTTGACCTTCTGGGCTTCTTCGTGGGCCTTCGCCTTCTGGGCGGCCTTTTCCTCGGCTTCGGGATCGACGACGACCAGATTGGACGCGTCGTGCTCAACCAACTTGAGCGCATGCTCGGGGCACACCTTGACGCAGGCACCGCAGCCCAAGCAATACGTGGACTCCAGCGCAAAGCGGCCGCTTCCCACCAAATCGCAGGCAAACGTGGGGCACACGTTGACGCACTCGCCACACGACGTGCACTTGTCAAAATCGCATTCCGGCGTGCTCACCTGCATGTTCTGGGCAAGCTCGGGGTGGTTTTGCAACGTCGAGAGCACCAGTTGGCGCCCGTGCGTGAGTGAACGGCGACGCTTGGTCGTCGTGGTGCCGCACATGGTATTGAGCGTGCGCTCCAGCTGGGTAATCTGATGGCGATGGGCCTTGAGCTTCTGCGTCACCGAGGCCAGCGCCGCCGTCGCCGGGTTGAGCTTGGTCACGGTAAGGCCCGTGGTGCGGGCAATCTTATCCATGTACTCCTTGCGCTCGTACTCGCGGCGCTTATGACATTTGAGGCTCTTGGGGTCGACCTCCAGGCCCATGCCCGTACCGGCCCACTCCTCGGCAGTGGCGATGGCCTCGCCCAGAATATCCTCGCCACCGGTGTTGCGGCACTTATCGCACACGCCCAGCGGCAGGTACACGCTCACGTTGGGATAGTCGGCCAGCACCGAGAACCAGGTCTCGGCCGTAATATCGCCCACGCAGGCAACGACGACCTCGTTCTCGCGCGGCATGCGCTTAAGGGCACGCGTGCAGGTAACGTAGGCGGTCTCGTGACTCGTAGCTGCCGAGGCAATGTCGTCATACAGGTTTTTGGGCGCCAGGCGCGGCGAAATAATCGCCTCAGTCGGGCAGGCGGCAGCGCACAGGCCGCACTTGCGACAGGAATCGAGGATCTCGATGGCGTCTTCCTCGACCTCGATAGCGTCGACCGGGCAAACGTCCATGCACGCGGTACAGCTGCTCTTTTCGTTTTTGCAGGTCAGGCACGGAATGGTGTTGCCACGCGGACGCTCCTTGTAGTCGGCAGGATTCCACTGCGGCGCCGACGGATCGAGCGCATCGGTCACACCGCCAAGCGGGTTTTTTAGAAAGTCGAAACCCTTGCTGATCTCGATAATGTCATCAAACAGATCGTGTTCCTGCGCCATGCGCGGCCCCTCCCTGAGCAGTGCAAACAAGCAAGAGATAATGATACGCCATCGGCCCACGCCTCGGGTAAATTACACGCGGCGCATCTTTGCGGCAAATAGCCCATGGCTTATCGCCGCCCCGATTGCACAAGGTCGATCAAGCGCCAAGCTATGCCTCGCACATGAGCTGCACGAGCTTCTGTTTGGTCACCTTGGCCTGCTCGTTGGCCATATTGCGCTCGTTTCTAAAGACCGCATCCGCAACGCTCATCAGGTCGGTATCGGAAATCTCGCCAAGTCCCAGCTCCGCGAGCGTCGTCGGTAGACCAACGCGCTGGCAAAACTCGAGCACCTGATCAAGCTCGGGCGCACGCTCCAGGCGCAGCTGCACCACCAGGCCAAATGCCACGGCCTCACCATGCATGGCCTTGCACTCGGGCAGAATCGTCAGGCCGTTGGCTATGGCATGGGCAAGCGCTAGGCCACCACTCTCAAAGCCAACACCCGAGAGCAGAATATTGCACTCGATCAGGCGCTCAACCGCTGGCGATGTACGGCCCTTTTTGAGATCGCGCTTGGCAGCGACGCCGCACTCCATGAGTGTGTCATAGCAGGCACGAGCCGCAACCAAGGCCAAGTGTCCCGGCGCGCCACCGTGCTCGTTGGCGCCGTGCGCCGCGGCGCACGAACGCGCCTCGAAATACGTTGCCAGCGCATCGCCCATACCAGCGACCGTCATACGCAGCGGGGCCGCCGCGACCACGTTGGTATCGACCACGACCAGGTCTGGATTCTTCTCAAGCATCAGGTAGCGGTCGAACGACCCATCCTCGTGATACAGCACCGAAATCGCGCTGCACGGACCGTCCATCGACGCCGCCGTGGGACATACGCACAACGGCAGCTCAGCATAAAACGCAACGGCCTTGGCGATATCGAGCATCTTGCCGCCGCCAATGCCCACCACCATGTCGCAATACTCGGCCCGGGCTTCCTTGGCCATTTCGACAACGGCATCTTCCGTACACGGACCGTTGTAAATCTTAAAGAACGGCTCGCTTAGATCTTCATCCAGAAATCCATCGACGATCTGCCTGCACAGCCGATCCTCGGTGCCCTGGTCAAACAAGACATAGGCAGCGCAGCCCAACCATGACAAATACCTGCCCTGGCGCGAAAGCTCCCCCGGTCCCTGAACATACCGACCGGGGCCGCCATAAACCATAGGAAGCGCCATACGAGAATCCACCCTTCATCAAACAACGATGGGTGCAAAGTACCCTGACCCCTTTGCACCATAGCAAAAAGGGGCAAAGCCATCTGTTGGCTTTGCCCCTTCCTTAGCTTGATTTACTCATCCATGAGATAGTAGTGGCCCAGTGCGTCGGCACCCAGGATGGCGTTTGCGACCATCTCGGGCGTCACCTCAAACGGCATATTGCACATGGTGTCCTCGGGCGCGCACGCAGCCTCGGCAACAATCATGGCCTGCTCGCGCGTAAGCTCGGCAACGCCAAGTTCCTTCATCGTGACCGGCAGGCCCAGCTCAATGCAGAAGCCCAAGACTTCCTCGAGCTTCTCAGTCGGAGCATCCTCGAGTACCAGCTGAACGATGGTACCAAAGGCGACCTTCTCGCCGTGATACATGCCGTGGCACTCGGGCAGCATCGTCAAGCCATTGTGGATGGCATGAGCAGCAGCAAGGCCCGAGCTCTCAAAGCCAATGCCCGAAAGCAGCGTATTGGCCTCGATGATATGCTCGACGGCAGGCGTCAGCGCACCCTTCTCCAGCGCGACCTTGGCCTTGATGCCATCGGCCATAAGCGTCTCGTAGCAGAGCTTGGCAAGTGCCAGACCAGCCATACCGCCCTTGCCGCCAGCGCAGGTGCCACCGTCGGCATCGTGCGTCGCCTGGGCCTCAAAGTAGGTTGCGAGCGCATCGCCCATACCGGAAACCGTCAGGCGCACCGGGCTCGCCGCGATAACCGTCGTATCCATCAGGACGATGTTGGGGTTTGCCTTAAGGAAGAGGTACTTGTCGAACTGGCCGTCATCGGTATAGAGCACCGAAAGCGCCGAGCACGGTGCATCGGTCGAGGCAATGGTGGGGCAAATGATAACCGGGGACTCCAGGTAATAGGCGACGGCCTTCGCGGTGTCGAGGATCTTGCCGCCACCGACGCCGACGATGATGTCGCAACCGTTGTCGCGGGCGAGCGCAACCAGGCGATCGACCTCGCCCTTGGAGCACTCGCCGTTAAAGTCCTCAAACAGCAGCTCGGCCTTGGCCTCGGCAAAACCGCCCTCGATCTTAGAACCGACGCGCTTCTTGCCCGAAGGTGTCACTATGACGAGGGCCTTAGCGCCGAGCGGCTCGACATAGGAGCCGAGCTTGGCCAGCTCGTCCGGACCCTGGATGTACTTGCTGGGGCTATTGAAAATTGCAGCCATAACTATCCCATTCTCTAAAAAAGAAAGGGGCTCCGTACGGATACGTGCGGAGCCCCTCGTTACGATAACAAGAGTCGATTAGAAATCGATGTCGGTGTCGTAGTAGCAGGCCTTGAGGATCTTCTCGAAGTCGGCAGCCTTGGTCTCACGCGGGTTCTCGGGCGTGCAGGCGTCCTGCTCGGCGTTCGCGGCGATCTCGGGCAGCTTGGCGAGGAACTCCTCCTCGGAAACCATCTGCGGGTTCTCGGCGTCGACCTTCACGCCACCATTCGCGTAATCCTTGATGGACTGCGGAATGTTGAGC
>OKVD01000409.1_pt1 | contig 17322 bp, 17 predicted proteins | sample 1606881 | NCBI WGS metagenome assembly OKVD01 (sample SAMN03281011, study PRJEB24777) | human gut metagenome | isolation source: fecal sample PR176 from 1 month old male Indian infant, caesarean delivered... | place: Singapore | collected 2006-01-13
CCTTATTATAACGTTTTTTTCCAAAAAATCTCACAAAAAAGATGAGAGAAAAAGTTGCTATTCAGTTGATTCTTTTTTATACTGACTTTATTACGAGAGAAAAGGATACCCATATGTTAGAAAGCTATATTACAGTCAAACAAGATGGTTTCAGCGAGATTGAAATCAAGAAATCGCGGTTTATCTGTTCTGTAAAGCGCGTAACATCAGAAGAAGAAGCAAAAGCCTTTATCGCCGCAATAAAAAAAGAACATTGGAAAGCCAATCATAATTGTAGTGCTTTTGTGATCGGCGAAAAAAATGACATTCAGAGGAGCAGCGATGACGGCGAACCTAGTGGCACTGCTGGTGTTCCAATGCTGGAAGTCTTAAAGAAAAAAGAGTTAATCAACGTAGTGGCTGTTGTCACTCGTTATTTTGGCGGAATAAAATTAGGCGCTGGTGGTTTAATCCGAGCATATAGTCATGCTCTTTCCCACACTTTAGATGAAATTGGTTTAGTCATTGGCAAATTACAACAAGAACTATTGATTACGATCACCTATCCTTTATTAGGAAAAGCCCAAGCCTTTTTAGAACATAGTCCCTACACGCTTAAAGAAACTATTTACACAGAGTCTATTCAGTTAATTTGTTTAGTAGATGAACAAGCAACAGAAACATTTATAGCTGAAATGACGGATCTACTTAACGGTCAGTTGACAATTGAAAAAGGCGCAACGAGCTATCACGAACTACCATTTAACGAAAAAGGAGCACAAGCAAATGACATTTGAAGAAGTATTGCCACAGATTAAAGCAGGAAAAAAAGCCGTACGTAAAGGCTGGAGCGGTTTTGAACTTTTTATTGAATTACGTGATGAAATTGGCACCTCCGAAGGTGAATTTTTACAAGTTACCCCGTATTTTTTAATCAAAACTTCTGATGAAGGCTACAGCATGTTTTCACCAACACCTTGTGATGTCTTAGCAGAAGATTGGGTGATTGTTGAAGCATAACTACACACATAAGGTCTGGCAGATTACGGCGATTGCTCGTTCTTCCAGACCTTAATTTTTAAATGTTTAAAGGAGTTTTTCTTATGCCAAAAGAATTTGAAACAAAACGGGTGCTTGTAACCGGTGCAGCTTCAGGGATTGGCCAAGCACAAGCAATTGCCTTTGCTGAGCAAGGTGCTGAAGTTATTGGCATCGACCTAGACGAAACGGGGTTAAAGCAGACAGCCGCACTGGTTGACCCAGATTCTGCTAAGTCGTTTACTTATTTTGTCGGTGATGTGTCTTCTCCCTCATTTGTGCAAGCCACGATGAAACAAATTGTGAAAAACAACGGCCAAATTGATATTTTATTAAATACGGCAGGTATTTTAGATGATTATCGCCCTTCTCTAGAAACTTCAGAAGCTTTATGGGATCAAATTTTAGCAACCAATTTAAAAAGTGTCTTTTTAGTGACCAATGCCATATTACCTTATTTCCTCCAACAAAAAAAAGGAGTAATCGTTAATATGGCATCTATCGCTGGCTTAGTAGCTGGGGGCGGCGGCGCAGCGTACACTGCCTCCAAACACGCAATCATCGGGTATACAAAACAACTTTCCTACGATTATGCCAAATTAGGCATTCGAGCAAATGCGATTGCGCCAGGTGCCATCCAAACACCCATGAACGCAGCTGATTTTGCAGGAGAAAGTGAAATGGCTGCTTGGGTAGCACGTGAAACACCCGCGGGCCGTTGGGCACAGCCACAAGAGGTAGCAAAACTTTCATTATTTCTAGCTAGTGATGACGCTGATTATATCCATGGCACAGTTATGACCATTGATGGTGGTTGGACCATGAAATAAAAAGACTTTACAGAGTGTCTGTTCTTCAGTAACATGTAACACAGTGAGGCAACTCACACCATAACACTTCAGTTGGCTTTACTGCCCTTCCTTTGGTTATGGTTATCACTAAAACACGTCGTTGTTTTATAAAGGAGAATCTTAAATGAATCATTCATCAAATCCACAAACCAGTACGTGGTCAGCTACGGCGTTGGCTAAAATGGCGCTGGTTACCGCTTTGTATGTCGTTGTCACTGTACTTCTCGCTCCGCTTAGTTTTGGTCCGATACAGCTTCGTCTTGCCGAATTATTTAATTATTTAGGCGTTTTTAACAAGCGATATATCTGGTCCATTACGTTAGGGGTTGCGATTGCCAACACCGCTTCGCCTCTTGGTATCATCGATATAGTCATCGGTAGTGCTGGAACGTGCGCAGTCTTATGGATTGCCTATTTTGCGACAAAAAATCAGCAAAATTTATTGATTAAACTAATGCTGACGGCCATTCTTTTTGCTTTGTCCATGTTCACTGTCGCCGGACCCTTAACGTTCTTTTATCAGTTACCTTTTTGGTACACATGGTTGACCGTTGGACTTGGTGAACTTCTTTCAATGACCGTCGGCGGTATCCTGATTTACGTATTAAATAAAAAAATACAGCTTGTAAAACGCATCGAAGAATAAAAAAGCGCTTGGGATTTAAACCCCAAGCGCTTTTTAGCACTATCCTTTAGGTTGAATGAAGTCTGCTTGCCATTTTCCAAGAGATGGATTGTAATCAAAATACCAAAGTTGTGAAAAATATTGTTTTTGATGCTTGTATCCCGATAAAACACGACCGCTTTGAGTATCTTCCTCGTAGTCAATACAAGAAAAATGAAGCATCAGTGAAAAACTCGTTTCACTAATATGATGATAATTCGAAGCTGGCGCTACTTTCACTTTTTTCACATGATTTCTGATGCCCACTTGTTGATTTGCTTGTAATACTGCAAGATGTTTTTGATAAAGTTTTTCTGTATAGTTATCTTTGACCACAGACAAGTTTTCTTGATCCCACGCTTGTTGTATTTCTAAAAACGTTTGTTGTATTTCTTTTAAGAGTGCCTTTTTTTCTTTTGATGTTCCAGGTAATGCTGCCCACATTTCTTGAAAAGCTCCTTCATCGACTGGTTGATTTCTACGGCGTCTTTGCCAAATCATCGTGCCCCCAAAAAGAACAAAAAACACTGTTGAAATTAAGCCTTCCAGTGGCGTTGTGTTGCTGGTCCCGGTCTCGTTATGATGAACATAACTTCTTGATCCATCACCGCTTGGCGAAAAACCATTCGAGGGATTACCCCCGCTAGGACTTTCTACACGTCCACCGCCATAGCCACCAGCTACAGCCGCCGCTTGATTAGGCCATAAACAAAAGGCCATGGCACAGCCCACAAAAACCAAAATTAACTTTCTCATTTTCTCACCTTTCGACCCTTTCAAACCAACAAATGAATAAATAGACGCAGAATACTAAACAAAGCGCCAAGATTAACAATGATTAAGAACACCTTCAGCCATCCACCATATGGTTGTACCGATTGATAACTTCGTTGATAAATACTCAAGGCAAATAGGACCGTTGGCCACATAAATATACTATATCTTGGGCCAAACGAATTACCCTCGTCCCAAAAATTCACATAAATGGGCACATGAGCTGGTAAATCAGGATAGACCACCGCACTTAATAATAGTAAACTGACTGCTAAAATACTTGTAACAATAAACAACCGCTGACTAACTTTTTCAATCTGCTTCTCTCTCATTAATTTAGCTTTCTCCTCTAGTTTAATGATGGATATACTTTCAGTTTATGCCTCCCTATCTGAATTTGCAATAAAAAAAAGACAAGGAAACATTCGATTAAATGTCCTTGCCTCTGTTTTTGAAAATCCTAAATCAAGCCTTTCACACCTATATCTTTTCGGTAGTACATTCCAGGAAATGAGTAATTATCCAATGTTTGATAAACTTTTTTGCGGGCTTCTTCAAGAGTCGAAGCAGTTGCTTCTGCTAAAAAGATTCGTCCGCCAGCCGAAACCAGAGCCTGTTCTGAACGAGTTACCCCTGCATAATAGATGGTTTCACCAGACATTTCGGGCAATGGTAGATTTGTCTTGTATTGATTAGGATAGCCTTCTGCTGCTACAACAACACCAACACTCGCTAACTCATTCCATGCAATCGTTGGTTGCTCTTTCACCAGCAATGAAGAAATTATTTCTGAAAGGGGACTCTCTAAACGGGCCAACACAACTTGTGTTTCTGGATCCCCAAATCGAGCATTAAATTCAATAACCTTGGGGCCAGTTGCTGTTTGGATTAAACCAGCATATAAAATCCCTTGAAACGGACGTTTTTCAGCCACCATTCCTTTAGCAGTCGGTTTCAGGACTTGGCTAATAGCTTGCTGAACCGCTTCTTCTGGAATCTGAGGCACTGGTGTGTAAGCCCCCATCCCCCCTGTATTCGGACCAGCATCCCCATCGAAAATCCGCTTATGATCTTGAGCAATCACCATCGGATATACCTTCTCATTAGAAACAAAAGCCATTAAGGAAAATTCTTCTCCTTGCAAAAATTCTTCGATTACAACCGTTTGACCGCTTGCTCCAAATTGTTGGTCCTCCATCATCGCAACTAGCGCCCGTTTTGCGGCTGTTTTTGTTTCGGCAACTACTACTCCTTTTCCAGCTGCCAAACCATCTGCCTTAATAACAATTGGTACTCCTTGCTGTTCAATATATTCTAAGGCAGGTGCCAAACGTCGAAAGACCCGATATTCTGCCGTTGGAATCTGGTATTTTTGCATAAAATCTTTCGCAAAACTTTTTGAACCTTCAATTATTGCAGCTGCTTTTGTCGGGCCAAAAATCAGTAATCCCGCTGCTTGAAAGGCATCTACAATCCCTTCAATTAATGGCGTTTCCGGTCCGACGAATGTCCAATCAATCTGATTATCCTTCGCAAATTGAATTAGTTCCGTTTGCTGCTCTTCACTGATAGGTACAGTCCGAATATTATCACCACTCATACCAGGATTACCTGGTGCACAATAAACAGTCTTGACTTTGTCTTCTCGCTGTAATTTTTTGGCGATTGCATGTTCACGACCACCACGCCCAATCACTAATATATTCATCGGTTTCTCCTTTAAAAATTAATGTTTGAAATGACGAGTCCCAGTAAAAATCATCGCAATACCATAATGATTCGCTAGATCAATTGATGCTTGATCTTTAATGCTCCCGCCTGGCTGAATAATTGCTTGAATGCCATGTTGTGCAGCATATTCCACGCTATCTGCCATGGGGAAAAAGGCATCACTTGCTAAGACGGCCCCTTGTAATTTTCCAGCTGCTTGGGCTTGATCAACTGCAATTTTTACTGAACCAATTCGATTCATTTGACCAGCGCCAATCCCCACCGTTTGGCTTTCATTGGCTAAAACAATAGCATTTGATTTTACATGCTTGACTGCTTTCCAAGCAAAGTTCAATGCGTCTCTTTCAGCTGGTGTGGGTTGGCGCTCTGTAACAACTTGCCATGCTTGGTCATTTTCAACAACTGTATCCTGTTCTTGAATTAATAACCCGCCCATAACAGAAACTAATTCCACCGCTTTTTTTTCTTGAGCATGAAAATCTAACGTTAACAAACGAAGATTCTTTTTCTGAGATAACAGTGCCAAAGCTTCTTCCTCAAAACTAGGCGCAATAATTATCTCTAAAAAGATTTGATGCATTTCAGCCGCAGTCGCTTGGTCCACTGGACGATTCAAAACAACAATGCCACCAAAAATTGAAACTGGATCTGCTTCAAATGCCTGACGATAGGCTGCCAAAATCGTTTTTCCTGTTCCAATTCCACATGGGTTCATATGTTTAACAGCGACGACCGTAGGTTCTGTAAACTCGCTAGCAATCCGGAGTGCTGCATCAGCATCTCGAATATTGTTATATGACAGTTCTTTGCCATGAAGTTGTCGAGCGGAAGCAATGGATAATGATACAGGTACAACGGATTGATAAAAGGTGGCTTGTTGATGGCTATTTTCGCCATAACGCAATGTTTGCTTACGTTCATAAGTAAGCGTCTGTTTCTCTGGTTCAGTTTCACCCACTTGCGTCGTTAAATAGTCAGCGATAAGCGCGTCATAAGCAGCGGTATGACGAAAGACTTTTGCTGCTAATCTTTTTCTAGTGGCTAACTGGCTAGTTCCAGTGCTGCTAATTTCACTTAATACCTGTTCATAATCACTAGGATCAACCACTGCTGTTACGTCTTGATAATTTTTTGCCGCTGAACGTAACATGCTAGGACCGCCAATATCAATCATTTCAATCGCTTCTGCTTCAGAGATCGCTGGTTTTAAAATTGTTTCTTTAAATGGATAAAGATTCACTACTACAAGGTCAATAAATTGAATGCCTTGTTCAGTCAGTGCTTTTTGATGCGCTTGGTTTCCCCTTTTTGCCAAAAGTCCGCCATGGATATTCGGATGTAACGTTTTGACACGGCCATCTAACATTTCTGGAAAGCCAGTGATGTCGTCAATAGCAAGTGTCGGTACCCCCGCTTCTTCTAAGACACTCCTTGTACCCCCAGTGGAGATAATTTCAAAACCATTTGCAACTAAGCCTGCTGCAAATGTTGTCACTCCTGTTTTGTCTGAAACGCTAATCAATGCTCTTTTGGTCATTTCATTGTCTCCTTTACAATTTGTGAAATTATTTTTGGGTACCATTCGTGCTCAAGAGCATGAATTTTCTCTGCTAATGTGTCCAATGTATCTTCAGTATCAATCTTGGTGGTTGTTTGGAAAATAATCGGTCCTGTATCAACCCCAGAGTCAACATAATGGATAGTGATTCCTGTTATTTTCACTCCATAATGAAATGCCTCTTCAATTCCGTGAAGACCTGGAAAACTAGGTAACAGAGAAGGATGAATATTGACGATTCTCTTTGGATAAGCCTCCAGTAAAGTCTTGCCGATAATTCTCAAATAACCAGCTAACACGATTAAATCGATCTGATGCTCTTTTAAATGTTTCAATACTTGTTCTTCATACTGCCCACGAGATGGAAAATCAGATGGTGAAAAGCAAACAACGGGAATCTTGCGTTTTTGGGCACGGGTCAATACATAGGCTTCAGGCTGGTCACAAAAGACTAAGCTCAACTGCCCTGCAATTTTTTTCTGGGAAAAAGCTGCAGCAATCGCCTCAAAATTGCTACCATTGCCAGATGCAAAAACAGCTATCTTCATAAGGCTTCCTTAAAAATAACGGCTTTCGTTTTCCTAGGTACCAAACGACCAATTTCAAAAGCTTCTGGCAAAAGCTCCTGAACTTTTTCAACATGCTCTGGACTCACCGCTAAAATCATCCCTAAGCCCATATTGAAAATTTCATACATTTCTTCAGGTGGAATTTCACCGTATTTTTGAATCAATTTAAAAATTGGTAGCACTGGCCAACTATTTAATTGAATCTCTGCAGCTAATGCGGAAGAAAACATTCTTGGTAGATTTTCTAAAAACCCGCCGCCAGTAATATGCGCAGCCCCATGCACGAGTCCTGCTTTTAACAATGGCAATAATTCCTTGACGTAAATTTTTGTTGGTGTTAATAATTCTTCCCCTAACGTTTTGGGTGCCAATTCTGGAAGCTTGTCCGTTGTTTTAAACGAATGTTTCTTAAAAAAAACATTTCTTACTAAAGAGTAACCATTAGAATGAAGACCACTTGAAGGAAGACCAATCAAGAAATCGCCTTCTTTTACGTTACTTGGAGTCAAGAGTTGACTTTTCTCAGCAATACCCACGGCAAAACCAGCCACGTCATAAGCATCTGCTTCATACATATCAGGCATTTCAGCTGTTTCGCCCCCAATTAAGGCTGCATTCGCCTCACAACAGCCAGCCGCAACACCCGCAACAATTGCTTCAACTTTAGCTGGATTAACGGTCCCTAACGCTAAATAATCTAAAAAATATAACGGTTCGGCGCCTTGTGCGACGACATCATTGACACACATTGCTACACAATCAATTCCGATTGTCTCGTGTTTCTGTTCTTCAATTGCCAAGAGTAACTTTGTGCCTACGCCATCCGTTCCTGATACCAAAACTGGTTCTTTAAGCTTGTAACTACTTAAATCAAAACAACCACCAAAACCACCAAGCATGCCCAACGTTCCCGTCCGTTGTGTCTTTTGGCTATGCTTTTGAATTCGTTCCACTACTTCGTATCCTGCCTCAACATTTACGCCAGCTTTTGAATAGGCATTTTCCATGTCAATTCCTCCTAGTTTCTTTTTTCAAGGATGCTTGATAATGTTCTTCATAATCATACAAAGGCGTTGGATAGTCTCCATTAAAGTAAGCCATACACAGCCCAGAATAAGGAGCATCATAATTTAATTGAATCCCATCAATCAGCCCTGCTTCACTCAAAAAAGCCAGCGAATCTGCGCCAATCTGCTCTTTGATCTCTTCAATTGAATAGTTTGCCGCAATTAGTTCGTCCCGCGTCTGTATATCAATGCCATAAAAACACGGATATTTTAATGGTGGTGAAGCAATTCTGACATGAACTTCTTGCGCTTCTGCTTCTTTTAATAAATGAATAATGCGCCGAATAGTGGTCCCGCGAACAATCGAATCATCTACTAAAACGACTTTTTTTCCTTTGACCACGCCACGAACTGCCGATAGTTTCATACGGACACCTTGTTCTCTTAATTCTTGTGTCGGCTGAATGAATGTTCGAGCGACATATTGATTTTTTACTAAACCTAGTTCGTAAGGAATCCGTGCTTCTTCTGCATAGCCGCTAGCTGCAGACAATGACGAGTTTGGTACCCCAATTACCATATCAGCTGCGACTGGACTTTCGATTGCCAAGTTCTTCCCCATTCTTTTACGAGCTGTATGCACATTAACTCCAGCAATATTTGAATCTGGTCGTGCAAAATAAATATATTCCATTGCGCAAATCGCCGGTTGGACTTCCGTAGTGAAAACCTCTATTTTCAAGCCTTCATCAGAAATGATGACTACTTCACCAGGCGCCACATCTTGAATAAAGCGAGCCCCAACTGTTTCTAATGCACACGTTTCGGATGCGACAACGTACGCCCCATTGTTCATTTGTCCGATGGAGAGAGGGCGAAAGCCGTTGGGATCCAGTGCAGCAATCATCATCGTTTCTGTTAATAAAAGATAAGCAAAGCCACCCTTAACCAAATTCAAGCTCTCTTTTAATTTATCGAGAAACGAGGCAGCAGTGCTTTTTCGAATCAAGTGCATTAAAATTTCAGTGTCTGAATTGGAATGAAAAATAGCTCCTTCTCTTTCTAGTTGTTTTCGTAAACGCTTGGCATTTGTCAAATTGCCATTGTGTGCTAACCCAATTTGACTATCATAAAATTTAAATAAAAATGGCTGAATATTATCCACGCTACCCGTACCAGCGGTTGCATAGCGTACATGACCAATAGCCGCCGTTCCTTCTAACGCATTCAGTTGTTCTTGCTTTTGAAATACTTCTGCTAATAAACCTAAATCACGGTGGCCATCTAATTTCCCAGAATTGTTCGCCACAATTCCCGCGCCTTCTTGGCCTCGATGCTGCAAGCTGTGTAAGCCAAAATAGGTCACTTGTGCCGCATCAGGATGACCCCAAATACCAAAAATACCACACTCTTCATTTAAGCTTTTTGCTTCATAAGACATGGAATCGCATCCTCCCATAAGGCTTTGGCTTCTTTTGTTGAACAATTGATCACATCATCTAACGCATGAATGATCAAACCAGTTTCAGTCACTTTCCCAATATGTTGAGCTTTTCTTCCGATAAGTGTTTCAAATGCTTCTTGATGCTGGGAACTAACTGAAAGAATAAAACGGGATTGCGTCTCCGCAAATAGATATTCTTTTTTTAATGGCAGTGTCACCTGTAACCCCAGTTCGTTAGCAAAAGCCGACTCGGCTAAAGCAACGGCAACGCCACCTTCAGCGCAATCATGCGCGCTAGCAACTAGGCCTGCTTGAATTGCTTTTAAAACTAATTCTTGGTTTGCTTTTTCCTCTTTTAAATCAAATGAGCGTAATTGCCCTTCAATTCGCCCCAGTTGCATTTTTTGAATTTCTGAGCCGTTAAAATCTGCGTGGGTTTCACCGATGAGATAAATTAAGTCATCCACTTGTTTAAACGCTTGTGTGGTAATTTGTGAAACATCTTCAATCACTCCCACCATGCCGATCATTGGCGTTGGATAAATGGCTTGACCATCTGTTTCATTGTAAAGAGAGACGTTCCCTGAAATCACGGGTGTTCCTAGCTGACGGCAGGCTGCGGCGATTCCATCCGCCGACGTCCATAATTCCCAAAAACTTTCTGGTTTATCAGGGGAACCATAATTCAAACAATCAGTGATAGCCAAAGGTTGTGCTCCACTTGCTACAATATTACGGGCTGCTTCTGCAACCGCAATTTGCCCACCAATTTCAGGATTTAAATACAAATAACGGCTATTACAATCTGTCGTCATTGCTAAGGCTTTATTGGTGCCCCGCACTCTTAAAACAGCTGCATCACTTCCTGGTTGCACCACTGTATTCGTTTGTACTTGACTATCATAGGTTTCGTAAACTGATTTTTTCGATGCAATCGTTGGCTGTTGCAATAGGCGTTTTAATAATTCCGTACTATTCGTAATTTCTGGAATGAAGGGCGCTAATTTTTTAAAAGCACGCATCCGTTCTGGTTCTTGATAGGCTTTCTGGTAAACAGGTGCTTCTTCTGCTAAAGCATCTACTGGTACATCTGCGACTATTTTGCCACTGTGAAAGACACGATACTGTCCATCATCTGTTACGGATCCAATCGTTACCGCTTCTAAGTCATATGTTTGAAACAATTCACAAACTTGCTGTTCTGCTCCTTTTTCCACACAGATTAACATCCGTTCTTGGGACTCAGACAAGAGCATTTCATAGGGGCTCATCTGCGTCTCTCTCTGCGGAACTTTATCTAGCTCTAGAATCAAGCCTGAACCTGCTTTTGATGCCATTTCAGCACTTGAAGAAACCAAGCCAGCCGCCCCCATATCTTGGATGCCGATTAAAATATCTTGATGATTTTTGATTAAATCAAGACAAGCTTCCAATAATAATTTTTCCATAAACGGATCACCTACTTGTACCGCAGATCGTTGCTGTTCTTCACCTTCACTAAATTCTTCTGAAGCAAAGGTCGCACCATGAATTCCATCTCGTCCTGTTTTCGCACCTACGTAAAGAATGCTATTTCCGACGCCTTTTGCTTGGCCTTTTTGAATCTCATCATGACGAATCAATCCCACACACATAGCATTGACAAGTGGGTTTCCTTGATAACATGGCTCAAAAGCAATTTCGCCGCCAACGGTTGGAATACCAATACAATTTCCATAACCGCTAATCCCCGCCACAACTTCTTGAAACAAATAACGTGTTCGTGCATCCGTCAGTTCGCCAAATCTTAGCGAATCCAGTAAAGCAATCGGCCGCGCCCCCATACTGAAAATATCGCGAATAATTCCACCAACGCCTGTAGCTGCTCCTTCGTAAGGTTCTACTGCAGAAGGATGATTATGGCTCTCTGCTTTAAAAACAACAGCTAATCCGTCACCAATATCGACAATCCCAGCTCCTTCACCAGGGCCTTGAAGCACTTGTGGCCCTTCCGTCGGAAACTTTTTTAAAACGGGCTTGGAATTTTTGTAAGAGCAATGTTCACTCCACATCACGGAGAATAAGCCAGTTTCTGTATAATTAGGTTCTCTTTGTAAAATGGTCTCAATCTGATGATATTCTTCATCTGTTAGTCCCCATTCTGCATACAACCGTGTCTCCTTGATTTCTTTTGGTGTTGGTTCATTCATCATTGGCTTAATTCCTTTCCAAAGTTTTTAATGATTGAAGCAAAAAAGCTGCGTCCATCTGTTGAACCTAACAATTCTTCCATCGCTCGTTCCGGATGAGGCATCATTCCTAGAACATTGCCCTGTTCATTACAAATACCAGCAATATTCGCAAGACTACCGTTCACCTTTTCTTGATACGTAAAAACAATTTGGTTCTTTTCTTTCAGCTCTTGCAACGTTTTTTCATCACAATAGTAATTCCCTTCGCCATGCGCTACTGGTAAATGTATCGAAACATTTTCAGGATACTCGCTTGTAAACTTTGTGTGCGTATTCACTTTCAATGGGACACTTTTACAAATAAAACGAAGCGAATCATTTCTTAGCAACGTGCCAGGAAGTAAGCCAATTTCTGTTAAAATTTGAAAGCCATTACAAGTACCAAAAACCATTTTGCCTTCTGTAGCAAAGCGAATCACCTCATTGATAATTGGCGAAAACCGAGCAATTGCACCACAACGTAAGTAATCGCCATAAGAAAAACCACCAGGCAACAATACGCCATCAAATTTTGCTAAAGAAGTGGCATCGTGTCGGACAAATTCTGCATCGACGCCCATCACCTCTTTGACAGCCCACAATAAGTCTGCATCACAATTGGATCCTGGAAAAACAATCACTGCCAATTTCATTTAAATTTCCTCCAAAGATAAAATTTCAAAACGATAGGATTCCATATTTACATTGGCTAATAGTTGATCACAAATTTGTTCAATTTTCTCTTCAATTGCTTCTGTCTGCTGGACGTGCATTTCAAAATACTTACCGACACGGATTTCGGCTACTTCTGTAAAACCAAGCCGATGGACTGCTTCCTTAACCGCTTCACCTTGGGGATCCAAAATTGATTCTTTATACGTAACATAGACTTTGACAAAATACATACGCGCTTCCTCCTCAATTAGCTGTTAGTAAACGTTGTAAAACTTCTTCATATACAGGAACTATTTCTCCTAATTCACGGCGATAAACATCTTTATCCAGATGTTCGTTTGTGTTTAAATCCCATAGACGACAGGTGTCTGGAGAAATTTCATCTGCCAGTAACAATTGATTGGCCTTCGTCCGACCAATCTCGATTTTAAAATCGATCAAACAAATATTGAGGCGTTGAAAGAGTTGACTAAGCGCCTGATTAATTTGTAAAGCCAATGCTTTAATCTCCACAATTTCAGCAGGAGTGGCTACTTTTAGAAATTGAATCTGGTCTTCGTTAATAAAAGGATCATCCAGACGATCTTCTTTGTAATAAAATTCAATAATGGGCGTCACTAATTTAGTGCCCTCTTCAATCGCTAAACGTTTTGAAAAACTTCCTGCCGCATAATTACGTACGACAACTTCCAAAGGAATCATTTCTACGGCCTGAATTAATTGTTCGTGTTCAGATACTTTTTTGATAAAATGATTGGGAATCTTCTGTTGCTGTAAATGTTCAAAAATTAGACTAGTGATTTGATTATTTAAAGCGCCTTTCCCAAGAACTTTGTCTTTTTTTTGACCATTTAAAGCTGTTGCTTGATCAAGATATTCCACAAAAAGAACCGCTGCATTTTCTGTTTGATACAACTTCTTCGCTTTTCCTGTATACACAAGTGCTTTCTTTTCCATTCTTTCCCTCTTCTCGTTAGCTTCATGAACCCTATTCTTTCTAAGTCAGCTGATTTACATCAGACAAAAACTTACATTAGTTACAAAAAAACAATAATCGTTCGTGTTTGTCGAATGTAAAAATAAAAAACTTGCTTGGAGCAAGCATTTATTAAGTTACGTTCCAAATACCAACAGCCTCAATTTCCTTTAACGTTTCTGATAAGCAAGGTGTTGTAATGGTGACGTGGCCCATTTTTCTGCCCACTTTTGATTCAGCTTTTCCATAGTAATGGACTTGCCAAGTGGGTTTTGACGTGCATAACTGGTAGCTTTTTTCTAAGTGTTCACCTAAGAGATTCACCATAACCACTGGTTGAAGTAACTGGGGTAACCCAATGCCCCAATTGCTAATCCCTCGAATATGCGCATCAAATTGACTAAATGAGCAAGCTTCAATAGAGTAATGACCTGAGTTATGAGGCCGTGGCGCTAATTCATTGACGTACAACTCTTCTGAATCCGTTAAAAACAGTTCGATAGCTAAAACCCCAGATAAATTTAATTCCTCAGCAATGTGTTGCGCCAATTCCGCTGCTTTTTGTTGCACATTCTCAGAAATTCGAGCGGGCACAATTGATTCATGCAAGATATTCTTTCGATGAATGTTTTCAGATGCAGGAAAGCTTTGGTAACCATGCTTATTCCCTGCAACGATGATTGAAAGTTCTTTAGTGAAAGGCACCCACTTTTCTAATTCACAAGTGGCGTTAGCTAATAATTCAGTCGCTTGGGAGAAATCCTCTTCGCATTTTAAGACGACCTGTCCTTTTCCATCGTATCCACCTTGAATAGTTTTTAAGACACATGGAAAACCAATCTTTTCTGTTGCTTGTGGCAGCTCTTTCTGACTTTTCACTTCCGCAAAAGGGGCAATCTTACAGCCAATCGATTGAAGAAACGTTTTTTCAAGCAATCGATTTTGAGTAATTTTTAACAATTCTGTTCCTTGTGGCAGCTTTTCTAGTGGAATGGCCTTTTCTAGGGAGGCCACTTCAATATTTTCAAATTCATAGGTGATCACATCGCATAACTCTGCTAGTTCAGTTAAAGCAGATGTCTGATCAAAGGCTGCCACAATTTGACGGTCAGCTACTTGACCAGCTGGACTATTGAGCGTCGGGTCCAACACAATCATTTGGAAACCCATTTTTTTACCACTCATGACTAGCATTCGCCCTAACTGTCCCCCACCTATAATGCCAATAGTTGCTCCGACTTTTAAAGGTTTATTCAAGTTGTTCCCCACTTTCCATAACCGCTTTTTCCAATGATTGTCGTCTTGCTTGGATTCTTTCTGCTAACTGTAAATCATCAATACTTAGTATTTCTGCAGCTAATAAGCCAGCATTGGCAGCACCTGCTGAGCCAATCGCAGTTGTTGCTACAGGAACTCCCCCTGGCATCTGCACAATAGACAACAGTGAATCAATACCGTTTAATGTTCGTGTTTTAACTGGAACACCAATGACAGGTAAGGTTGTCTTTGCAGCTACCATCCCTGGTAAATGGGCCGCTCCACCAGCGCCAGCGATAATAACCTTCAATCCTTTTGTTCGTGATTCCTCTGCAAAACGAAACATCAAATCAGGGGTCCTATGTGCTGATATCACTCGTTTTTCATAAGGAATTCCCAACTCTTCCAACACAAGACAAGCAGCTTTCATCGTTGCCCAGTCTGAGGTACTTCCCATAATCACAGCGACTAATGGTTTCATGAATGTAATAACTCCTTCCGCCTTTTTTCACTGTTATTCTAACAATGAGAAAAAGAGATGTCAAAGAAAAACCGAAATATTATAGATTAAAATTATATAATGTTCGTGTTTATCAAAAAAAAGAGTCATCGGAAAGATGACTCTTTTTTTGCTATTTTTAGCGTTGCTTCCTCTTTAAGAAGAAACATCGCCTGTATTAATAACTGGTTGTGTGCCTTTATCAGTAATGATTGAGACTAGTAAATTATTAATAAGTTGTACTTTTCGTTCATCGGTAAAATTAATTTCTTGCCCTTCTTCGATCTGTTCTAAGGCCATTTGTGTCATGCTTACCGCACCTTCAACAATTGTTTGTCGAGCCGCTAAGATTGCTTTTGCTTGCTGTCTTTGCAACATGGAGCTAGCTATTTCAGTTGCATAAGCTAAATGATTCAACCGTGTTTCGATAACCTCTACACCAGCCACTGCTAAGCGTTCTTGCAATTCTTTGGTTAACTCCTCGGAAATTTGTTCGGTATTTCCTCGCAGAGTTACATCATTATCTGAAAAAGTGTCATAAGGATATTGTGTTGCTACATGCCGGATTGCCGTTTCGCTTTGAATTTCCACAAAGTCTTGATAATAATCGACATTAAATAACGCCTTAGCTGTATCGACTACCCGAAAAACAATGACCGCAGAGATTTCGATTGGATTCCCGTCAGAGTCATTGACTTTTAATAGAGAACTATTGAAATTTCGTACTTTCAAAGAAATGTTCATTTTTTGCGTAAATGGAATGGTAATAAACAACCCATTTTCTTTAATCGTACCTAAGTAACGACCAAAAAATAAAATCGCTTTCGCCTGGTTGGGACTAACAATAGTTAAGGAACTTAAAAATAAAATAGCCCCAACTAACAAAATAATACCTAAAACAACAAGAACTCCATTGGTATGACTTGGTCCATAAATAAATAAACCAATTCCCGCAATTAAAATAACTAATAAGCTCGCAATTCCTACGTAGTCACTCATATAAAATGTTTTTTTCTCTTCCATCTGTTTCACTCTCCTAACTCATTTATCTGGTCCTTATTATACACCTCATTGCCTTCAATAGAGTAACTTTTAACATTAATAAACTGATTTTTTCGGGGCTCTTGTAGTATACTGAGAACAAAGAAATCCCAAGAAAAGGAGTGATAGAATGCGCTATTTAAGCAAGGACATTTTAGAGGAAGTCATCACTCAACGCCCCTCCGACTCTTATAAAAGCAATTTTGGGCGTGTCGTATTAATCGGAGGAAACCGTCAATACGGCGGAGCCATCATCATGAGTACCGAAGCGTGTATCAATAGTGGCGCTGGTCTCACCACTGTGATTACTGATGTTAAAAATCACGGGCCTTTACATGCAAGATGCCCAGAAGCGATGGTCGTGGGCTTTGAAGAAACAGTCCTTCTAACGGACGTCGTAGAGCAAGCGGAGGTTATTTTAATTGGTCCAGGTTTAGGCTTAGATGCTACTGCACAACAAATATTAAAGATGGTACTCGCCCAACATCAAAAACAACAATGGTTAATTATCGATGGCTCAGCAATTACCCTGTTTAGCCAAGGCAATTTTTCCCTTACCTATCCTGAAAAAGTTGTTTTCACACCTCATCAAATGGAATGGCAACGTTTGAGTCACTTACCTATCGAGCAACAAACACTGGTAAATAACCAGCGCCAACAAGCAAAATTAGGCAGTACGATTGTTTTAAAAAGTCATCGCACCACAATTTTCCACGCAGGAGAACCTTTTCAAAATACAGGTGGCAACCCTGGGATGGCTACTGGCGGAACTGGGGATACCTTGGCTGGCATCATTGCTGGTTTTTTAGCTCAGTTTAAGCCGACAATTGAAACCATTGCTGGCGCCGTCTACTTACACAGTCTCATTGGAGATGATTTGGCCAAAACCGACTATGTTGTTTTACCAACGAAGATTAGTCAAGCCTTGCCGACATATATGAAAAAATATGCCCAGCCACACACTGCACCTGATTCTGAACTATTAGAACAGAAGCGTTCGAGATAAAACCCGAAAAGGCTAAATGGTGACAAATTTTGGGTTAACAAGC
>OKVD01000410.1_pt1 | contig 17298 bp, 9 predicted proteins | sample 1606881 | NCBI WGS metagenome assembly OKVD01 (sample SAMN03281011, study PRJEB24777) | human gut metagenome | isolation source: fecal sample PR176 from 1 month old male Indian infant, caesarean delivered... | place: Singapore | collected 2006-01-13
CGCGCTACTCGGGCGCGCGCTCTAAGCGCTTCTTTGCCGCCCAGCAGGCATCGCTTGGCGACCTGGACGGATATATCGAAGAGATGGTCTCGGGCCAAAAGGTCATCAAGGTCTTTAACCGCGAGGCAGCGAATGTCGCCGGCTTCACCTGCCGCAACGACGAGCTTCGCCGCACTGGCACCGCCGCCGTGAGCTATGCCAACTCCATGGTGCCCATGACCGTCGTGATTGGCTACGTCAACTATGCCATCGTCGCCGTGGCGGGCGGCATGCTCTGCATCAAGGGGCTCGCCGACGTGGGCGCGCTTGCAAGTTACCTGGTCTTTGTGCGCCAGGCGGCCATGCCCATCAACCAGTTTACGCAGCTGGGCAACTTCTTGCTCAACGCGTTGGCCGGCGCTGAGCGTCTGTTTGCCGCCATGGATCTTGAGCCCGAGGTGGACGAGGGCTGCGTGGAGCTGGTGCAGACGGGCGACGCCGCGTGGGCATGGAAGATTCCCGAGGGCCAGGGCGTGGGCACGTACGGGCACTTGCATGACGTGGCTGCCGTTGATGAGTCGGGCCGTGCGGTGGCTGCCGACGGCACCGAGCTCACGTGCGGCTTGGTCCCGCTTGCCGGCGACGTGCGCTTCCATGCCGTGGACTTTTCCTACGTGCCGGGCACCCGCGTGCTCACGGACCTCAACCTGTTTGCCAAGCCGGGGCAAAAGATCGCGTTTGTGGGCTCGACGGGCGCCGGAAAGACGACCATCACCAACCTCATCAACCGCTTCTACGAGGTCGATGACGGCGAGATCACGTACGACGGCATCGACATCAAGCATATCGCCAAAACCAGCCTGCGCGGGTCGCTCGGCATTGTGCTGCAGGACACGCACCTGTTTAGCGGCACCATTGCGCAGAACATCCGCTTTGGCAAGCTCGATGCGACCGACGAGGAGGTGCGTGCCGCCGCCGAGGCCGCCTGCGCGGATTCGTTTATCCGCCGCCTGCCTAGAGGGTACGACACGCCGGTCACGGCCGACGGCGCCAACCTGTCGCAGGGCCAGCGCCAGCTGCTCGCCATCGCGCGCGTGGCCGTGGCCGACCCGCCGGTGCTCATTCTGGACGAGGCCACTTCGAGCATCGACACGCGCACCGAAAAGCTCATCGAGCGCGGTATGGACCGTATCATGCGCGGACGCACCACCTTTATGATCGCGCACCGCCTGTCCACCGTCCGCGACGCCGACGCCATCATGGTCCTCGAACACGGCCGCATCATCGAGCGCGGCACCCACGAAGAGCTGCTTGCCCAGCATGGCGAGTACTGGCAGCTGGCGCATGGCTTAAAAGAGTTGGATTAACCCGTTCGAGCACGATGCTTTGGCCCTCCGTGCCTCTCACCTCGCCTCAAACCATCACAACATTCGACGTTTTTTGCCAAAATCGGAAAAAGCATCGAATGTTGTGATGGTTTTTCTGCCACTCGATCGGGCGGAATCGCTTTCTTGCGCACGAAGGTGTGCGGACTCGTGGGCAGGGGAATAAGGTTGGTTATCCGACTCCATTGGAGGGCTCATGGACCCGCCGATCGTCCTGTCCCATAAGACTGCCTGGCTGTACCACAACGTGGCGCGCCCGTCCGAGCCGCTCTCGCGAGCAAGCAGCCTATACGATGAGGACTCGTTTGCTAGCGAGGCGGAGCCGATCGCGAGTCTGCCCAAATTGGGACTCGATGCCAAGGGGCTGAGGGCTTCAGCGGCAGTTGGGATCGTTACCGACTATCTGGTTTCGCTTGGTATTCCACGAGAAGAGCTCGATCATATCGACACACTCGTCAACTTTGATTTTGAGCGCTCGACGCCGGCTGGATTTAGGTGCCACGTGTTTGGGGCGCCGGTACCTCCAGGCCATCTTATCGAGGTGGCAGAGGGCCTTCTAGTGGTTGATGAGGCCATGTGCTTTGTCCAAGCGGGTTCGTGGATGAGCGAACCCGAGCAGCTGGAATATGGCTACGAAATCTGTGCCCGATACCATTTGAATCATCTGTCGACAGACGATTATATCGAGATGGGGCAGAGGTATACCGTTGCCGACTTGATTGCCTATTGCAATGAGAATCAATCTCGTCAGGGGGCTGTACGCGCGGCCGCCGTGCTCAAGCGCGTGCACGATGGCGCGCGATCGCCCATGGAGACGGCCACCGCAATCATGGTCGTAGCAAAACGTTCCCAGGGCGGGCTGGGATACGTCAAGATCGAGCTCAACCATCGGGTCGATGTTCCCAGCGAGTTCAAATATCTCGCAAAGTCCGGGTATTTCGAGATCGACGTATATGCGCCTGCGAGCGGTACGGGGATTGAATACAACGGCTCGGACCATCTTGATAAACAGCGCAGCGCGTCGGATGCGGAGCGTATGACCGTACTGAGCGCGCTGGGCTTTAGGATGATCGTCCTCACCGGGACTCAGTTTGCCCATCAGCTGCAATTGCACCGGGCGGTGAACGCCATCGCACTCGCGATGGGCCTTAAGTGCGACCGAAGCGAAGCGTTCCAAAAGCGGCAGAACGACCTGCGAGAATTCGTGATTCGGCACTGGGACGGCGGCCTCTAGGGGCGCTTTGGTCCTTCTACGGGGTGCTGTGGGCAGGCAAACCATCACAACATTCGACGTTTTTTGCCAAAATCGGGAAAAGCATCGAATGTTGTGATGGTTTGTGCTGAGGATGGGCTTGGGAAGTCCGTTTTTCTCGAAGCGGCCCGTCCTGTCGTACGGGTGTCGGCATGATTCTCCCGTGGGGTATTATGTTTTCCGAAGAATAAAACGCCGCGTGAGGGGAGGGCTGCGTGGACGGGCACGTGCAACATGACGGCTTTGGCCGCGATATCAACTACCTGCGCATTGCCGTTACCGACAAGTGCAATTTCCGCTGCATTTACTGCATGCCGGCCGATGGCGTGGCACCCCGCGCGCACGACGAGCTGCTCAGCGCCGAGGAAATCGCCCGCTTTGTGCGCTTGGTGGCGGGGGAGGGCATTCGTCGCGTGCGCCTGACGGGCGGCGAGCCGCTGGTCAGCCGCCGTATTATTCCGCTCATTCGCGACATCCGCGCGATTCCGCAGATCGAGGACATCTCGCTCACCACCAACGGCGCCCTGCTGCCCAAGCTGGCGCCGCAGCTCAAAGATGCCGGGCTTAACCGCGTCAACATTTCGCTCGACACACTCGATCCTACGCTGTTTGGAAAGATAACGCGCCTGGGCCGGCTCGAACAGACCATGGCCGGTATCGACGCGGCGCTGGCTTGGGGCTTTGAGCCCGTTAAGGTCAACTGCGTTGTGGTGCGCCGGCTCAACCAGGATGTGGCGGCCCTTGCACGACTGACCGTCGACCGCCCCATCCACCTGCGCTTTATCGAATACATGCCCATCGGCGACGAGCGCACGAGCTCGCATTGCGCTGTGGACCCGCATGCGCCCGCGCTCAATCCCGAGCTGTGGGATGCGAGTGACACCGTTCCGAGCGACGAGCTGCGGGCGCGCATCAATGCCGGGGCCGCGGCGGCGGGACTGGGCGAGCTCGAGCCGCTCGACATCAACGACGCTCCTGCCGGCGCGGGCCCTGCGCGCTATTGGCACTTTCCGGGCGCGGCGGGAACGGTTGGCTTTATTAGCGCCATGTCCAACCATTTTTGTGCGAACTGCAACCGTCTGCGCCTGACGGCCGATGGCAACGTGCGTCCGTGCCTGTTCAGCGATGCCGAGTATTCGGTGCGTGAGGCGCTTCGTCGTGGTGATGATATGCAGGTACTTTCGATTTGGCGCGATGCCGTCGCCCACAAACCGCAGGAACACGCGATAATTGAGGGCACGCAACGATTTATGTCCCAAATCGGAGGATGATCATATGGCCAAGAGCAGGTACGCCGATGCCACCAAGGCCGCTCGCAGGGCCGCGATGTCTGCCCACAAAGTCACGGCTGCGACGAATGCTGGCAGCGCCGACGCGTCCGTGCAGCCGACTGCCAGTGCTGCCACCGAGCCCGTCCGTGACGCCCGCCGCGACGAGCTGACGCATGTGGACGCCAAGGGCGAGGTGCGCATGGTCGACGTGTCCGACAAGGCCGAGACCCATCGCATCGCCATCGCCGAGGGCACCATCCTCATGCATCCCGAGACGCAGGCCATGGTGCTGCAGGACCGCGCCAAAAAGGGCGACGTGCTTGCCTGTGCGCGCGTGGCGGGCATAATGGCCATCAAGCGCACGAGCGACATCATTCCCATGTGCCATCCGCTGCTCATTACCAAGAGCAAGTGCGACATTGCGCCCATCGCTCCGGCGGGGACGCCGGCCGAGGACGTGCCCGAGGGCTGGGCGCCGGCGCGCGCGGACGGGCAGGTTGGCTTTCACGTACTGGTCACGGCGGGCGTGACGGGCAAGACGGGTATTGAGATGGAGGCCCTGACCGGCGCGAGTGCCGCGTGCCTTACGATCTATGACATGTGCAAGGCCGTCGATCGCGGCATGGAGATCGTCGACGTGCGCCTGCTGCACAAGGAGGGCGGCCGCTCGGGTGTGTGGGATCGTGCAGAGCGTCAGGCCGCTGCTGTTGAGGCCGTGGCCGCTGACGGTGCCGCACTCGCGAGCGCACCCGTCGCCGTCGCGCCCGCAGCTCCGGCCCCGGCCGTCCCCGCGATCGCGTTTATCGGCTATCAAAACTCGGGCAAGACCACGCTCGTCGAGAAGGTTATCGCCGAGCTCACCCGTCGCGGCCTGCGCGTGGGTTCGCTCAAGCATCATGGGCATCACGGCTTTGATATCGATGTACCCGCTAAGGACACCTGGCGCCATCACCAAGCCGGATCCAAGCACGTGGGCCTCATCTGTGCCACGCGCTGGGCGGAGTACGCCGACACGCGCGAGGAGGACGAGATGCCCGCGCGCGAGCTGCTGTCGCGCTACAACGATGTCGACGTGGTGATCATTGAGGGCTACAAGACCGAGGGCTTCGACAACATCGTGGTCGCGCGCTCCGGTGTCGACCGTCTGCGCGGCAAGAGCTCGCTCGACCTGGTCGACGGTCACACGCTAGCCCTTGCCTGCAACGAAGCCCTGGCGCGTCAGGCCTTCGACGCCGGCCTCGCGACCCGAGCCATCAACATCAACGACGCCCGAGCCATCTGTGATCTGATCCAAGACCATCTGGCCTAAAACCTGCCAAAAAGGGACAGGTTTATTTTGGCAGGTTTTATCTGGTCAAACGCCATTTCCACCACAAAGGGGCCAGGCACCTTTGTGGTGGTTTTGATCAAAGAGCCTTTGACTTAAACCTACCTCGAGGTTTAATAATCGCTGACAAACGATTGCGATTACGGAGGCCTCATGTCAAAACTGTACTTTATGCGTCACGGCCAAACGCTCTTTAACCTGCTTCGTCGCAAGCAAGGTTGGTGTGACTCGCCGCTTACCGAGCTGGGAATCGAGCAGGCTAAAACTGTCGGCGCGACCCTGCGAGGGCGTGGCCTTGCGTTCGACCACGCGTACAGCTCTACGTCCGAGCGTGCGTGCGACACGCTTGAGCTTGCGTTTCCTGGTCAGCCTTACGAGCGCGTCAAGCGCCTTAAGGAGTGGAACTTTGGCAAGTTTGAGGGTGCGAGCGAGGATTTGAATCCGCGCCTGCCGTACGGCGATTTTTACAAGCAGTATGACGGCGAGGGCGAAGACGAGTTTCGCGAGCGCATCATGGCGACCATCACCGAGCTCATGCAGCGCCCTGGACATGAGAGCGTGTTGTGCGTGAGCCATGGCGCCGCAGCGGCTCAGGTCATGCGCGGCGTGGGCGTGGAACCGCTCCAGATGAAGAACCGCATCGGCAACTGCTGCGTGCTCGAACTCGACTTTGATCCTACTGCCAGCACATTTGCTCTCGCAGATTTGTACAACCCCTACGGTACTCCGCGCGAATAACATCGGGGCATCAGCCATATCCACCGCAAAGGAGCCAGGCACCTTTGCGGTGGATATGGCCCCGCCCTCGGCATTTGCCCAGATAAAACCTGCCAAATTAAACCTGTCCCTTTTTGGTAGGTACCGTTCGCGGGCGATTTCCTACCGTTCAGCGGACTTTCGCGCCAATGGGGCTTACGCTGCATGCAAGTTTCATCCTACAATCGCCCACGTGCTCACAAGTTTGTTACTCCTCGGGAGGCATCACTTGCGCATAATAGAAGACGAGGAATATCGCCCCGTCGTCTAGCGCCGATGTCCGAGGAGTTTTTTCATGCTCATTTTAAAGAAGATCAACAATAACGTTGCTCTTGCCGCCAGCGATGACGGCCGAGAGGTTGTTGTCTTTGGCAAGGGCATCGGTTTTCACGAGATGCCCTACGAGCTTGCCGATGAGTCGCTCATCCAGCGCAAATTCTATAACGTTCCCGAGAGCCTGCAGGATATGGTCGGCACCCTTCCCGACGACGTCCTGCTCGCCGCGAGCGACATTGCCTGCTTCGCGTCGCAGCAGCTTGGCTGCAAGCTTTCCGGTGGCCTGCCCTTTATTCTGGCAGATCACCTGCAGTTTGCCGTCCAGCGCGATGACGACCAACTCAGCGCTCCCAACCCGCTTGAGCACGAGGTGGCCTTCATCTACCCGCGTGAGCTCGAGATCGGTCAGGCCGCGCTCGCCATCGTGCAAAAGCACACTGGCGCCAAGCTGGGTCAGAACGAGGCCACGAGCATCGCGCTCCACATCGTTAACGCCGAGGTCGACGGCATGGGCCGCGCCAAGGACATGGACTTCATCATGAAGAGCACTCGCGTGCTCGACGAGGTAACCCATTCCGTGGAAAAGCAGCTCGGCTGCTCGCTCGACACGGCGTCGTACTGCTACATTCGCTTTCTTGCGCACCTGCGCTTTTTGGTTCGCCGCCTCTGCAAGGGTAAGTGCACGCAGACCGAGAACTCCTCGCTGTTTATGCAGGCCGCCCGCGATTTTCCCGAGGCATACCAGTGCGCGTATGCCATCAACCGCGTGTTCGAGAAAGAGTTTAAGCAGAGCTGCTCGGACGAGGAGCTCTTGTATCTGATGATGCATATCAACCGTCTGCGATCGGCTTCGCAGACCGAATGAGTAAAGCCGCCAGCCCGGCGGCAATCGCAACAATTCTTTTTGGTTTCTAGCTGCGGGCAAGGTACCGGCTCGCGGTAGGGGATATTTTTGTCGAAATTTGGAAAAGAGAGGACAGATCATGGCAGGTAAATACGACGATCTTGCTGCCCAGATCGTAGAGCTGGTTGGCGGTAAGTCCAACGTCAAATGCGTCGCACACTGCATTACCCGCGTTCGTTTTAAGCTCAAGGACGAGTCGAAGGCCAATGACGAGGCAATCTCCGAGCTGCCCAACGTCATCAAGGTCATGCACGCCAACGGCCAGTACCAGGTTGTTGTGGGCAACATCGTCGAGGACGTCTACGACGCCGTTCTCAAGGCCGGCGGTTTTAGCGACGGCGGCGCCGTCGACGCCGATGACGACGATGCCGCTCCCAAGGGCGTTACCGATGTGATCATCGACCTCATCTCGGGCATCTTCGCCCCCATGCTCGGCACCTTCGCCGCTGCCGGTATCATGAAGGGCCTGCTGGCGCTCGCTACCTTCCTGGTCCCGAGCTTTGCTAACGACGGCGCCTACACGCTGCTCTACACCGTCGCCGACGGCATGTTCTACTTCCTGCCCGTGGTGCTTGGTTACACCGCGGCCAAGAAGTTCAAGATGAGCGAGTTCAACGGCATGGCCATCGCCTTTGCTCTGGTGTATCCCACCATGGTCGCACTCACCTCAGGTGAGGTTGTCGGCTCCGTCGAGCTCGGCTTTGCCGGTACCTTCTCTTGGTACACCACGTTCCTGGGCCTGCCGCTCATCATGCCTGCCTCGGGTTACACCAGCTCCGTTATCCCCATCCTTCTCATGATCTGGTTCGGCTCTACTCTCGAGCACTGGGTTAAGAAGTGGATGCCCGCTTCTATGAAGATGTTCTTCACCCCGCTGATCGTCGTCACCGTCACCGTCACCCTTGGCTACCTGGTCATTGGCCCCATCGCCACGCTCATCACCAACCTGCTCGGTGAGCTCTTCGCGCTGCTGTTTGGCCTGCCCATGATCGGTTCCATCTTGGGTTGCACCCTCGTCGGTGCCTTCTGGATGTGCCTGGTCATCTTTGGCTTCCACTGGTCCCTCGTGCCCATCGCGCTGGTCAACCTGTCCACTCTGGGCTACGACTACGTTCTGGGCTCCGTTATCGCCCACTCCTTCTCGCTGGGCGCCGTGCTCTTTGCCATGTATCTCAAGAACAAGGACGAGAAGTTCCGCGGCATCGCACTGCCGGCCATGATCTCCGCCTTCTTCTTTGGCGTCACCGAGCCCGCTATCTACGGTGTCGCCCTACCCGATAAGAAGGCCTTCATCAACGCCAGCATCGGTGCTGCTGTGGGCGGCCTCATCATCGGTATCTCCGGTGCCGTGGTGTACATGTCCGGTGGCCTGGGCGTCTTCAACTGGCTGTCCTTCATCGATCCCTCCGGTGTTAACGGCATCAACCACATGATCTGGGCTATCGTTGCCTCGCTCGTGGGTGCCGCCGTGGGCTTCGCAATCGAGTTTGTCACCTACAAGCCCGAGGCTGCTAAGTAACCCAAACGACAAAGACTCGGTACCAAGCCGGCGGGGACAAGCGCCCTGCCGGCTTTTTCAAAGGGGCTAGATGCCATGCGCTCGTCCGAGCGACTGCCCAAAATCAAAACCATGCCGGATTACGGGGCTGAAACGGTGAGTGCTGACCATACCCCGTTTTTCCGTAAACTGACAAGCTTCCTACCTGCGGTTTTGTCCTTGCCGTTTCTGGCATGCTCAAGGGGCGCTGGTTCTGCCCCGTAAACCGGCATAGTTTCGATCGGCCGGTCCGCGCGCGTCCCGCAACATGCCTCGCCACGAAACCGGCCTATCTACTACGTTTGAGTGGTAGGGGCCAACCACACGGCGGTTTTCCGAAAACCGCTAATCCGTCTACCTGCGGTTTTATTTTTGACAATTGCGGCGTGGTCGGGGGCTCACGACTAAACGTAGTAGATGGGCCGGTTTCGTGGCGGCCGGCTCAACGCGAACCCCGATCGGGACGCAAATTACCTCGTGGACGCCGCTTCGGCGTCCACGCAACATCCCAACACGTACGAAAGGAGCCAACATGGCTTTTCCCGATGGATTTCTGTGGGGCGGTGCCACTGCCGCCAACCAGTGCGAAGGCGGATACAACGAGGACGGCAAGGGCCTCGGCGTTCCCGACATCATGACCGGCGGCACGGTCTCCGAGCCGCGCCACATTACCGACGGCATTCTGCCCCAGTACCACTATCCCAGCCACGAGGCCGTGGATATGTACCATCACTACCTCGACGACATCAAGCTCTTTGGCGAGATGGGCTTTAAGTGCTACCGCATGTCCATCAACTGGAGCCGTATCTTCCCCAACGGCGACGAGGCCGAGCCCAACCAGGCCGGCATCGAGTTCTACCGCCGCGTGTTTCAGGCCTGTCAGGAGCAGGGCATCGAGCCCATGGTCACCCTCAGCCACTACGAGCTGCCCTATGGCCTGTCCAAAAACTACGGCGGCTGGAAGAATCCCAAGCTCATCGATTTCTACCTCAACTACGCCCGCACCGTCATGACCGAATACAAGGGCCTGGTGCGCTACTGGCTCACCTTTAACGAGATCAATTGCCTGCTCATGGGCGGTTTTGGCGGCGTGATGGGCGGCGGCATGGTGCCCGAGGCAACTGACACGCCCATGGCCTTTGGCAACTGCGACTGGGACGACCCGCAGGCGCGCTTCGATGCCCTGCACCATCAGTTCCTGGCGAGCGCCAAGTGCGTCACCATGGGCCATCAGATCGACCCTCAGAACAAGATCGGCTGCATGATCGCCGGTAACGCCTGCTATCCGCACACGTGCAATCCGGCCGACGTTCTGGCTGCACAAAAGCAGCAGCGCGAGATGAACTTCTACTGCGGCGACGTGCAGGTGCGCGGTGCGTATCCCTCGTGGGCGCCCAGCGTGTGGCGCCGCGAAGGCGTGCACGTGGAGGTTTCGCCCGAGGACGCCGCCACGCTGGCCGCCGGCAAGGTCGACTTCTACAGCTTTAGCTACTACATGAGCGCCACGGCCACGGCCGACCCGGTGCTGCTGGAGCAGGGCAATATCTTTGGCGGCGCCGGCAACGAGTACCTCAAGAAGAGCGATTGGGGTTGGGCGATCGACCCCGAGGGTCTGCGCTACTACCTGGAGGAGGTCTACGACCGCTACCAGGTGCCGCTGATGATTGTCGAGAACGGCCTGGGCGCGGTGGACGAGGTCGAGGCGGACGGTTCGATCCACGACGGCTACCGCATCGATTACCTGCGCGAGCATATCAAGCAGATGGAGATTGCCATCGAGGACGGCGTGGACCTGATGGGCTACACCATGTGGGGCTGCATCGATTTGGTGAGCGCCTCGACCGGCGAGATGAAGAAGCGCTACGGCTTTATCTACGTTGACAAGGACAACGACGGCAACGGCACGCTCGCCCGCAGCCGCAAGGACAGCTTCTTCTGGTACAAGAAGGTCATCGAGTCCAACGGCGCCGACCTGGCCTAGCCAAGTCTCAACCAGCGTAAACGTCAAAGCCACCACAAAGGGGCCAGGCACCTTTGTGGTGGTTTTTGCTTTGGTAGATGTGTGAGACATGCCTTACAATCTACCAAGTGGTTCATGGCGGGCGAAAAACGGAGAGAAGGGTCCTGATGCGTCCTTAATGTTTCATGCGGATTGATTGATTCGATAGACGGTGGCGAATATCCACCGCCCGTATTCGTATGAAACAAGGAGTCTCCATGCTCGCCTCTCTTTTCTCAAAGCCTCAATCATCGCTGTCCGTGCAGGCCAAGCGCCTGGTGGTGATGCGCTTTCTCATCTACACCGGTTTTCAGAGCAGCTACTTTATCGGCGTCATCGGAACGCTTACCTATGCGGACGATGCCTCGGTCGTCGCGACGTCGCTGGCCGTCCTGTTCATGAACGTTTTCGTGATCCTGGGATCCTTTGCGGGTGGCGCGGTACTCGACGCCTGGGGTCCGCGCCGCCATTTCTTGCTGAGCATCATCGGCGCTCTCGCAACTGGCACGGCAATCATCGCCTTTGGTAGTGCGACCGGCGTCGTCCTGCTCGGCGCGGTGTTTCTGGGCTTTACGATGGGATTCGCTCAGCCCATCGCCACGTCCTATCCGGCCTACCTCACCAACGACCCCGCCGAGCTCAAAGACATCAACTCCGCCATCGCCATGTTCTCAAACGTGAGTATTATCGTCGGACCCACGTTGGGTGGCTTTGTCGCGGCGGCTGCGTCGTCGCGCGCGGTGTTCGTGCTTATGATGCTCTTTACCGTGCTGGCGTTCGTCGCCGGCTGGGGCTTTAGGCCACAGACCAGCCATGTCGCCGGGGATGCGGATGCCGATTCGGCAGAGGAAGGGGAGCGTGCGGGACAAAGCTCCAGCCCCAGCACATCTTCCCGTGTCACCTTCGCGGCTAGCATCAAGACGGTCTTTACCAACAGCGTCCTCGCGCTACTTTTCGGCATCATTTTTCTTTCGAACTTTGGGTACGGGGCCTTCGATCCGCTCGAGTCGTTTTTCTATCGCGATGTCCTACGCGTCGGCGTTGAGTGGATGGGCTGGCTCTCGTCGGCCTCGGGCGTGGGCGCGGTGCTGGGTGCCGTGCTCGCGCTCCGCTTGCCGCCGCACCTGGTCAACCTTAAAACCCTGCTCGTGGCGCTTATGTCCGTGGGCCTGGGAAGCCTGCTCTATGTGGGGACGCCGTACGTGGGCGTGGCCCTCGTCGGCCAGATCGCCCTGGGCATTGCTTGGGGTGTCGTCAACCCGCTCCACAACACGATCGTGCAAACGACGGCCCCGCTTGAGCAGCTCGGCCGCGTCAATTCGGTCATGGGCTTTGGCAATATGTTCGCCGGCGTGGCGCCGCTGGCGATTGCCCCGTGGCTGGCGGCGACATTTGGCGTGCAGCAGACGCTCGTAGGGGCGGGCATGGTCGTGACGGCGGTTCCCGCGGCGTTGCTGCTGTTTGGACGCCGGCATTTTGATCGTGCCGCAAGGCAGTAAAGGCCATCACAACATTCGATGAAAATCGCGATTTTGCCGAAAAACATCGAATGTTGTGATCGTTTGGCCCGCAAACGTCACTTCCACCACAAAGGAGCCAGGCACCTTTGTGGTGGTTTTTGCTTTGGCAGGCCGCGCCTGTGCCTTGGTATACCATGTACGCCGTTTGCGAATACGCCCCACACCGCCGCGCTACCCAGAAAGGCCCCCATGGACACCACCTTCAGCCACATCAAAGCCGTGTTCTGCGATATCGACGGCACGCTGCTCACGAGCCAGCACACGGTGTCCCCGCGCACCGTGGCGGCGATCCGCGCCCTGCGCGAGCGCGGCGTGCTCTTTGGCCTGTGCACCGGGCGCGACGCCCGCGCGACCGAGGCCATGTACGAGCTCTGGGGCATCGAAGGCCTGGTGGACGTGCTGGTGGGCTGCGGTGGTGCCGAGGTCATCGACCGCGCGCACGACATCAACGAGCTGAGCTATCCGCTGCCGGGCGAGACCATCGCGCGCATCTGCAAGCACATGGCGGACCTTCCGGCAACGCCCGTCTGCCCCCGAGACGGCGTGTTCTACGTGCCCGAGAGCAACGCGTGCGTCGAGCACCTGTCGCGCGTCGACGGCGTGCCCTACCAGGTGGTCGATTTTGCCGAGTTTTTGCGCGAGCCGCAGCCCAAGGTGATGTTTACCATGGCGCCCGAGGTAATGCCGCGGGCGATTGAGCGGGCGTCGACGTTTGCCGATGACACTGTTAAGGCGGCGGCTCTGCAAACCACGCAGCGGCTCTACGAGTTCATGGATCCGCACGTGTCCAAGACGCGCGGCCTTGTGCGCGTGGCAGAGCTCAACGACATGAAGCTCCAGGACATTTGCGTGTTTGGCGATGCCGATAACGACACCTGCATGGTGGCTGACGCCGGCGTGGGCGTGGCCATGGCAAACGGCAGCGACGCCACCCGTGCCGCCGCCGACTTTGTAACCGCCAGCAACGACAAAGACGGCGTCGCGATCTTTATCGAGGAACATCTGCTGTAGCGCCGGGGGAGAACCACCGCAGAAGGGGGCAGGCTTTTTTGCGGTGGCCTCAGGCGATTTGGGCGAATTGATACCTAAAATCTGTGGGAAAATTCAAATATTGTTGTCTGAACATCATGCTTCTAACCACCGATGGGTTTAAGATATTCTCATCAATTTGGTAGGATATTCCTTCCGGTTAATGATCTACCGCTCACGGTCGATTTTCGACCGTTCACAGGATGTTCGCTCTTGAGCAAAATGTTGTGCAAATAAAACTAATGCCATTAAAAAATAATAGGCAACTAAATTACCAGCAGAAACAAAAAATAGATAGCGAATAAACGAAGGTAAATCCGAACAATTGTCAAGAGAATTGAGAACTCACTACAAAACTATCGGTTTTATTTGCTCAGATGTTTAAACAATCGTTATAATTGCATTACTAAACGAGCGCAATTACAGATTGCGCAGATACGTTTGATGGTGAAAGAGCAAGATCGCGGTCTCTTGGGGAGGAGACATCGATGAAAGCGAATTCGGACAAATCTAAGCAGAGTAATAAAGCGACGCGCCGTGTGCTGGCAGGCGTTTTGTGCGGAGCATCCGTTTTGAGCCTGGTGCTGTCGCTCGTCATGCCCCCGATCTCGCAGGCCATTGCCAACGATGCCCAGGCAGCTCCTACCGAGGAAACTGTGATGGGGGGGGGTTCCTCAAGTGAGTCTACTGATGTAGAAAACACCAAAAACGGGGATACCGAAAACCAGAATAGTGACGATGCCGGGAATGACGCGAGCGAAGACGCCGCTGCCGCAGGCCTGCCGTCCGACGACACGGAGGTCGAGGGTGACACGCAGCCTTCCGACGCACAGCCTTCCGATGATGAAAATAACGATGAAAACGCGAACGCTCCTGCCAACGTCGGTGCCGATGGCTATACCGAGATAAGCGGTGACGTTGCTGGGGCATTTACCAGTGGCGGCAAGTTTCGACTGACGGGTTCTGCCTATTCGAATCAGCAGATCACTATCAGCGAAAACACCACCATCAATCTTGCGGGAAACATGCTCTACAACCGCTCCGGCGGCTCAGGCTCCTTCTTTGTGGTCAATAACGGAGTCACGCTCACTATCGAGGACACTATCAAGGACTCAGATAGCGCAAAAGACGAAAAGACTCCGGTCAACAATATGCCGGTGGGTCAGCCTGCGAGTATGACATGGGAAAAAGGGGACGGCTCTAATCTCGGCACTCCTACGAGTCTTACTTACTATGAGACTAAGAGCACGCCCAAGACAGATGGACTTGGCACCACCGAGACTACGTACCGGCATGTCGTTACAGGCTTTGGCGCTATCGATGCGGCGTCGGGCAGCGGTTCCGTAAAGTATGTGGTCAACGTTGAAGCGGGCGGCACGCTCGATCTCAAGGGCGGCATGATTACCACGGCTGCCAACCTGAGTCCCGACGGCCATGTGATTTATTCCGAGGGTACGGTCAAAATCGAAGGCGGTTACGTCACCAACGGCAACGGCGGTGGCTGGGGCGGTGGCCTGTGCATGGCAAAGGGTTCACTCAACATGACTGGCGGCGTGATTGCAGCGAATAAGGCTGCTTCCGGTGGTGGCATTTTTGCCAACAGCGGTGTCACGTTGGATCTCTCCGGCGGTGTCATCTCGGGTAATGCTACGTACGCTAAGGGCATCGGCGGCAGCAGCTGCGGCGGTGACACCAGAGACGGCGGATACGGTGGTGGTGTTTATACCAAGGGCGCGAACGTCACCATCGGCGGATCTGCCAATATTACCAACAATCGAGTTGACGCTTGGATTACTGATTCCAATCTTTACAACTTCGGTCTGCTTGGCGGCGGCGGAATTGCATGCACGCACAGAGGGACGTTAACCATGACGGGTGGATCCGTTACTGCCAATTACTCCAAAGAGGCCGGTGGCGGAATCTACGCTGGTTTCTGGAACCAGGCGATTACGTTTAAAATGACTGGCGGCACGATTGCCGGCAACGAATCTGAAAACGCCGAGGGCGGTGGTCTCCGTATTTCCACCGGTACTACCGGCGATATTAAGGCTGAGCCGAGCACGTCCAACAAGATTTACATCACCAACAACAAGACCATGACGGGTGAGAGCCGTGGCGGCGATTGGGGCGGCGGTGGCGTCTTTGTCCAAAAGGACGGCAAGCTTAACATCGTAAGGACGCTGATTACTGATAATGAGGCCGGTGGCTGGGGTGGTGGCATCGGCGCCTGCCCTACGGGCGAGACAATTGTTTCGCACTCAAATGGTGCCGCAATCTACAACAATACGGATAATGGTTTAAGTAATCACATGTCTGCCGGTGGTAATGGCAAGAACGAGGACAGCAACACTAACTACATTACCAAAGACTTCAAAGAAGCCGGCCACAAGGATTTCTTCCTCGTGCGCAAGGATGACAGCAATAAGACGGTTGCAGTTGTGCTCGGCAAGATGCTCGGCGGCGGCTCAGCTGGCTGGAAGGGCACCTGCGATCGCCAGAAGATCACCATCGATCCTAATGGCGGCGCCGAGGCCAAGTACATGTTCGGTTTGGAGGCCCATCCGAATGAAGAGGCCGTAAAAAAGGCGAAATTGGCAGCTACGACCATCATCAGTGGTAACTACTCCTACACCCACGGTGGCGGCATTATGACCAACGGCGACCTCACCGTCGGCGAAGTCAGTGATTTGAGCGTTTATCCGAACATGACGCTCAACGCTACCAAGGTGCTTGTAGATGCAGGCGGAGAGCTGCAAAAGCTTGATGGACACGGGTACAAGTTTAAGCTGCTCCGCAAGGATGGCCCCACTGAGCCTTCTTGGAAAGAGGACGGTACATTAGATATGGGCGAGTGCAGTGTTGCGGGCAAGGCGCCTGTTGATCAAACAAGCGGCCATATCACCTTCGACTCTGGCAAGGACTATTCTTCGGGACAATACGTTTTCTATCTAGTTGAGGAACCCATCAGCGGCGAAAACGAATTGAATACCAAATTCGATGAAACCATTTACAAGATCGTGGTAAAAGTTGGTGACATACCATACAAAACCGACCAACTCATGCAGATTCCTATTAATTATTACACGGTAGAAGGAGTAACCGTTTCTAAAAAGGCAGAGAAGGATAACGTCTTCAAACCACTTCATTCTGATTCCGGAGACTATTCCGTTAGGTACTCAGAGGACAAGACAACGGCTACGCTTACTATCGGCAACGATGATAAGCCGACCTTTACCAACATAATTGAGCCCTATAACTCTCTTGGTTCCTGGACGCCTGCGGCAACTAAGGTCGTTAAGGGCGGCGAGATGAAGGAGTTTACGCTCGAGTTTGCGGATAACGAGGAGTTCGATAATGCCAGGAGGGTTAAGACCAAAGCCGGCGGCGTCGAGCCTCAGAAGCTTTATTTCCCCAATATTGAGTACAACCTTGACGACTTGAAACAGGGGGATTCTGGTGATCCGGGTCGTGGCGCTTGCAAAGACTTCAAGTACTACGTGCGTGAGAGTACAGAGGTTTCGCTGTTCTCGAACTATACGTACGACAAGTCGGTCTATCGATTTGATGTCAGGATGAAGGACAATGAAGAAGGTAAAATCGAACCCGAGATAGTGACCTTTACCAAAATCAAGGACGCTCACGGTGATCCTATCGCCGACTCGAAGCCCATTAACTTTGACAGTACCAAGCCCGAGTCCACCCCCACCTTCACCAACACCTACTCCACCTCTTTGCCCCTTTCTGGTATGTCGGGCGTCACTCTGACGTACCTTGCCGGCGCGGCGGTGCTTTGCGCTGCTGCGGCCTGGATGCACATTCGTCGCAAGGCGAATGCGAAGGGAGGTGAGCGTCGTGAATAAGAAAGTTTGCTCCTTCCCGATCTTGTTTGCGCTGCTTGCCCTCCTGATCGGCACCTGCGCGGTTGTGTTCCCCGCTTCCGCGCAGGCCGCGCCGACCTCGACCGGTTCCATCACGGTGGGCGGCACCGTGGCGCGCAGCTACGACGCCTACCAGATCTTTAGCGCTAACGTCGTCGACGGCGACAGCGACGCCAAGATCGCCA
>OKVD01000424.1_pt1 | contig 16801 bp, 10 predicted proteins | sample 1606881 | NCBI WGS metagenome assembly OKVD01 (sample SAMN03281011, study PRJEB24777) | human gut metagenome | isolation source: fecal sample PR176 from 1 month old male Indian infant, caesarean delivered... | place: Singapore | collected 2006-01-13
GTGTTAGATAATACTAAAAATCCATGAGCAAACCCTTCTGGAATCCATAATTGATGCTTATTCTCAGCAGATAAGTTCACCCCAACCCATTTTCCAAAGGTAGGCGAAGATTTACGAATATCAACCGCAACATCAAAAACTTCACCGACCATACAGCGCACCAGTTTTGCTTGAGCATAGGGTTCTAACTGGTAATGAAGACCACGTAAAACACCTTTACTTGACTTCGAATGGTTATCCTGAACAAACTTAACTTTACGGCCTACCGCTTCTTCGAAAACCTTCTGGTTAAAGCTCTCAAAAAAGAAACCGCGCTCGTCGCTAAAAACTTTTGGTTCAAAAATCAGTACATCTGGAATTTCTGTTTTAATTACGTTCATTTTATTAATAACCTTTAATCATTTTGAGCAGATACTGACCATAAGCATTTTTTTTCAGCGGTTCAGCTAATACTTTCACCTGCTCAGCATCAATAAACCCTTTACGGTAAGCAATTTCTTCCGGGCAGGAAACTTTCAACCCCTGACGCTCTTCAATTGTAGCAATGAAGTTGCTTGCTTCAATAAGACTTTGATGTGTCCCCGTGTCCAGCCATGCATAACCACGCCCCATCATGGCAACGGATAAACGCCCCTGTTCCATATAAATACGGTTAATATCGGTAATTTCCAGTTCACCACGGGCAGAAGGCTGAAGGTTTTTCGCCATTTCCACAACGTCGTTATCATAGAAATAAAGCCCGGTTACCGCATAATTACTTTTTGGTTGTAGCGGTTTTTCTTCAAGGCTAATTGCCGTACCGTTTTTATCAAACTCAACGACACCATAGCGTTCAGGATCATTAACGTGATAGGCAAATACCGTTGCACCACTCTCTTTGTTAACAGCGGCATCCATTAACTTCGGCAGGTCGTGACCGTAGAAGATATTATCACCAAGTACCAAAGCACAATCATCACCACCGATAAACTCTTCACCGATGATAAATGCCTGCGCAAGACCATCCGGACTCAGTTGCACTTTGTACTGAAGATTCAGGCCCCACTGGCTCCCGTCACCCAGCAGTTGTTGAAAACGAGGAGTATCCTGTGGCGTACTGATAATCAAAATATCGCGAATACCCGCCAACATCAGTGTAGAGAGCGGGTAATAGATCATCGGTTTATCATAAATAGGTAATAGCTGTTTACTGACAGCCATAGTCACAGGATAAAGACGAGTACCAGAACCGCCCGCTAAAATAATACCTTTACGCGTTTTCATTTCATCATTCCTTTTAATTCATCTTGCTCCACCATCACGAACAAGATGCAAAAACTATTAAATAGCTGTAGTCGTAAATAATTCGTTGAGCATGCGTTTCACGCCAATCTGCCAGTCAGGCAAGACAAGCGCAAAGTTCTGCTGAAATTTTTCTGTATCAAGGCGAGAGTTATGCGGACGACGAGCTGGTGTAGGATAGGCTGTTGTTGGTACTGCGTTGAGCTTGTTGAGAGCAAGGGCAATGCCTGCTTTGCGCGCCTCTTCAAAAACGAGCGCAGCATAATCGTGCCAGGTTGTGGTACCACTGGCTACCAAATGGTACAAGCCTGCGACTTCCGGTTTATTCAGTGCTACACGAATGGCATGTGCCGTACAATCAGCCAGCAACTCTGCGCCAGTTGGCGCACCAAACTGATCATTAATAACGGCTAATTCTTCACGCTCTTTTGCCAGACGTAACATTGTCTTGGCAAAATTGTTTCCTTTACCTGCATATACCCAGCTGGTCCGGAAAATAAGATGCTTCGCGCAATGTTCCTGTAACGCTTTTTCTCCGGCTAACTTGGTTTCACCGTAAACATTTAGCGGTGCGGTTGCATCCGTCTCCAGCCATGGCGTGTCGCCATTTCCAGGGAATACGTAGTCAGTTGAGTAATGAATTACCCAAGCCCCAACTTCATTAGCCGCTTTTGCAATCGCTTCAACACTTGTCGCATTGAGTAATTGTGCAAATTCGGGTTCTGACTCAGCCTTATCTACCGCGGTATGAGCAGCAGCATTAACAATAACGTCAGGACGAATTTTTTTGACGGTTTCAGCCACACCTTCTGGGTTACTAAAATCACCACAATAATCAGTAGAGTGAACATCAAGAGCAATCAAATTACCCAAAGGTGCCAGCGCACGCTGTAGTTCCCAACCTACCTGCCCTGTTTTGCCGAAAAGGAGGATATTCATTACTGGCGGCCCTCATAGTTCTGTTCAATCCACGATTGATAGGCACCACTTTTCACATTATCAACCCATTTTGTATTGGACAGGTACCATTCCACTGTCTTCCGAATCCCGCTCTCAAACGTTTCCTGTGGTTTCCAACCCAATTCGCGGCTAATCTTCTCAGCATCAATCGCATAACGGCGATCATGTCCCGGGCGGTCGGCAACATAAGTAATTTGCTCACGATAAGATTTCTCTTTCGGTACAATCTCATCCAACAAATCACAAATAGTGAGCACTACATCGATGTTTTTCTTTTCGTTGTGTCCACCAATGTTATAAGTTTCACCCGCTTTACCTTCGGTTACGACGGTATATAACGCACGCGCATGATCTTCAACATACAGCCAGTCACGAATTTGATCCCCTTTGCCATAAATAGGTAATGCCTTACCTTCCAGAGCATTAAGAATTACTAGTGGAATCAATTTTTCCGGAAAGTGATAAGGACCGTAGTTATTCGAACAGTTAGTCACAATGGTCGGTAAACCATAGGTACGTTTCCACGCGCGGACTAAATGATCGCTGGATGCTTTTGATGCGGAATAAGGGCTGCTTGGCGCGTAAGCTGTCGTCTCAGTAAATAAGGGTAATTCTTCGTTATTATTTACTTCATCTGGATGAGGCAAATCACCATAGACTTCGTCAGTAGAAATATGATGAAAACGGAAGCTATTTTTCTTGTCGCTATCAAGAGCAGACCAGTAATTGCGAGCGGCTTCCAAAAGGACATAAGTACCAACAATATTGGTTTCAATAAATGCCGCAGGACCTGTAATTGAACGGTCAACATGGCTTTCAGCAGCCAGGTGCATCACTGCATCCGGCTGATGCTGAGCAAAAATCCGTGCCATTGCAGCAGCATCGCAAATATCCGCATGTTCAAAAATATAGCGTTCAGAATCAGAAACATCAGCAAGTGATTCCAGGTTTCCGGCGTACGTTAATTTATCGACATTAACAACACTATCCTGCGTATTATTTATAATGTGACGAACTACAGCAGAACCAATAAATCCTGCGCCACCAGTAACAAGTATCTTCACTCTTTTATTCCATATTACTTCAGAGCATGCAGTGAAATAAGCGGCTCTTAGTTTGATTAATAGAGGTATTAATGCACGCTACCGCCCCTGGCTTTACTGCTACCAGTGCACTGCATGCATGTCTACGATGTGACGAGCGTTACCCACTCGCGCTTAGCTCGAAAAATTCAAACGCTAATTGTCTTACCAATCCGCTCTGGAAACAAGGAAAATCCTGGAAAACTTTGACTAAAATCCTATTGCTAACTCGTTGTTATTCTGATTGTTTATATAAAACAACGGCAGGAATATTCGCAGCAAATTACTTTCGCCACGAATCTTCACTGCCGTTATAATTTTCTTATCAACCGTTACATTCGGTCAGATTTTCATTATTCGCTTAACAGCTTCTCAATACCTTTACGGAACTTCGCCCCTTCTTTCAGGTTGCGCAGTCCATACTTCACAAACGCCTGCATATAACCCATTTTTTTACCGCAGTCGTAGCTGTCACCTGTCATCAGCATGGCATCAACGGACTGTTTTTTCGCCAATTCAGCAATGGCATCAGTCAGTTGAATACGTCCCCATGCACCAGGCTGAGTGCGTTCAAGTTCCGGCCAAATATCGACAGAAAGCACATAGCGACCAACGGCCATGATGTCTGAGTCCAGTGTTTGCGGCTGATCCGGTTTTTCGATGAATTCAACAATGCGGCTGACTTTACCTTCGCAATCCAGCGGTTCTTTGGTCTGAATAACAGAGTATTCAGAGAGGTCACCCGGCATACGTTTTGCCAGCACCTGGCTACGACCCGTTTCGTTGAAACGTGCAATCATGGCAGCAAGGTTGTAGCGCAGCGGGTCGGCGCTGGCGTCGTCGATCACAACGTCTGGCAGCACCACGACAAATGGATTGTCACCAATGGCGGGTCGTGCACACAAAATGGAGTGACCTAAACCTAAAGGTTCGCCCTGACGCACGTTCATAATTGTCACGCCCGGCGGGCAAATGGACTGTACTTCCGCCAGCAGTTGGCGCTTCACGCGCTGCTCAAGGAGAGATTCTAATTCATAAGAGGTGTCGAAGTGGTTTTCGACCGCGTTCTTGGACGCGTGAGTCACCAGGAGGATTTCTTTGATCCCTGCAGCCACAATCTCGTCAACAATGTACTGAATCATTGGCTTGTCGACGATCGGTAGCATCTCTTTGGGTATCGCCTTAGTGGCAGGCAACATATGCATCCCAAGACCCGCTACCGGTATAACTGCTTTTAAATTCGTCATTATTTTCCTACCTCTAAGTGGCTGATAGTGCGTAAATTATTGTCATAGGTTAGCCAAACGGTATGGCTATATACCAAGCATAACTTTGATTAAACCTTACGATAACACTACACACCATCAGCATCTGGGTTACTCGGATTACTCGGAAATCCACATACTGATAATTTAATCAGTACCTCATTCCGAATAATCGTAGTCCAACCTGGTCCTTTTTTCTCTGACTCGTCTGCATTACTCAGAAACAAACGTTATGTCGTCTTTTTTGGCATGGACGAATTCATACTGCAGAGTTCGATCCAGACCTTGCGACAGCGTATACGGTGCCACAAAACCTGAAGAATGCACTTTCGTTGCGTCAAACTGTGTTGTTGCGCAGAATTTTTTCACGCGCACAGAGCTGACAGCGTATTTTTTGCCCGTAATTTTGCTCAGGATATCAAAGCAATATCCACCCAGCATTCCTAGTGGGTAAGGCAAGTGCATAGAAGGGATCTTTTTGTTCAGGCTTTGTTCAACTTCAGCAACCAACTGGTTCATGTTCAGGTCTGGCTTATCAACATAGTTATAAACCTCATAACCTGCGGCAACATTCTTCAGTTTGTACTTGATAAACTCAACAATGTTTCCAACATAAGCCATGGACTTATAGTTAGTCCCTGCGCCCACCATCATAAACTTGCCGCCAGCGATCTGTTTCAGCAAGTTATAGACGTTACCGCGGTTGCGTTCACCGAAGATAACGGTAGGACGGATGATGGTTAATGAACGTTCTGTTGGTGCTTTGTTATACCATTCACGTAGCACTTCCTCTGCCTGCCACTTACTTTTGCCGTAGTGGTTGAAAGGATCGTGTGGATGGTTTTCGTCAGGGTTGTGTTTGTTCAAACCATAAATAGCAACGGAACTGGTAAAGATGATATTTTTAACGCCATTTTTTTCCATGGCCGCCAGCACATTGCGGGTACCCTGAACGTTGACATCATAATAGAGAGAAGTAGGGCTGACGTCATCGCGGTGTTCCGCTGCCAGTAGTACAACAGTGTCAAAACCGGCTAACGCCTGGTCGAGTGCCTGTTGATCACGAACATCGCCAATCTGTGTGATTTCTGGATAAAAGTGGCTCTGCTGTTTGTCCAGGTTCTTGATATTAAAGTCAGCAATTGCCGTTTCAAGTAGTCGGGTTCCTACGAATCCGGAAGCTCCTATGAGCAAAACGTTATCGTTCATAAATCACTTTAGTCTGGTTGTTACGTAAGAAACACAAGATAAAGATGAGTACCTTCCCTGAGTAGTCAATGCTGCCCAGCCCCAGCTTTAACAGTTAGTGTGAGGATTATAATCTTTTAGAACATTATATCCAGTAAGTTTATGAATGGTCGCAAATCTACTCTCTCCGTTCCGGCAATCTAAAGTTAATCTTTTCCACATTAACAATATGGTGATTAATCCTGTCGATATCGACGGAGCTTTGCCCCGTTTCATTCACTGCATGAATATTCGCAAGTGAAAGCAGCGTCTCACGCTTTGCCATAAAGACGCCGCGAACGTCTTTGCGCATGTCGAAGTTCATGCGCAATGCGGCTCCAACTGAGGATTCCTGCATCACTTTGATATTACGCATAAAAAGATGCTGCGGTTTATTGTGAAGCTCCAGCGAGGCACGCTTCATCTCAATGTTAGTCAGTGCCACAAAGGAGGCAGCATTCCCGGCGGAGATTTGGATGCCGCGCAATTTATAAGCAAGATGGGTGTTATCCAGTTGAATATTATTCACTCGGAAATTTTGCGGTATCGAGAGATATTTGCCTTTAATTACCCCATAGCCGATTAACATCCCGGCGCTATTAATCATTTCAATATTATCAACCACGAAATTGTCACAACCGTAAATAGCAACTGTCGCGTTATCAATGCCTGCTTTCTTACTGAAATCCGGCGTGATATTGCGGGCTTTGATATTACGAATAACAAAATGTTTACCATTTTCAACATGGATCAACTGCCGACAATCCGATCCCGTGATATTCGCCACGACAAAGTTTTTCACTGCCTGATCTTCTGGGTAATTATTACCGTAAGTGCTTCCCGCAAGGCCTATGCCGATGCCCCAGTTGATTTTGCCGTTGGTACAGTTGATGCGCTCGATGATGTGATCGGATATCAAAATATCGCGGTCGTTAATCGCCACGTTCCATTCAATGGCATCGCCCTGTAAGTCGCTGAACTTACAATTGGTGATGTTGGCACCGATTATCTGGTTATGAAATCCTTGGCGTAAGATGGCGTAATTAGCGTGGCTGACAGTGAGGTTATCGATGGTCAGGTTACGCATGACCCGTTTGTTTTTGCCGCCGATATAGATCTGCGTCACCGGGCCAAAGCCGCTCATCGTCAGCCCTTTGATGGTGCAGTCAGAACCACGCACATCCAGGGTGATGTTATGCATACTGCCGCCCTTCTCCCCTGTCACCTGGCTGCCGTCCTGTAAGACAAATCGCCCTCTGCCATTGCCGCGCAGGCTTCCAAGGATGTGTAACGTTTTACCTGCAGGAATGAAGATGCCGGTGTTGATATTGTCACAAACCAATCCGGCAGGCACGACGACTGTTTGCCCTTCGCTGAAGGCTTGTTTAAATGAGGCGATCCAGTCGTGTGGGTTGTAGTCGTTAATGTTAACGCTTTGTCGGGCGGGAAGTGCACGGGCGAAAGGGGTATGGAGGAAGGCAAGCGCCGAGCTTGCCGTCAGGAAGGTGCGTCGGGAGAGTTTTTTAAATGGCATACGTTCTCCTCTATAAAGCTTGCAGCAAGCTGGCGAGTTCTCGATTAATCACCTGCTGGTTAAAATCGTGTTCGACTTTTTCGCGCGCACGTTTGACGACCGGAGCCAATTCGTCGGTGTCCAGTTGGCTAAACGCCGCCAGTCGTTGCGCCAGTGCGCGAGCATCGTTCTCAGGCACCAGCCAGCCGGATTTATCGGCCTCCACCAGTTCCGGTATTCCGCTATGCAGAGTAGAAACCACCGGAATGCCGACCGCCATCGCTTCCATCAGCGCTACCGGAATGCCTTCCATATCGCCATCCGCGCCCGTTACCGATGGCAACAGGAAGACATCCGCGTCGTCGAGCATCGCTTTCACTTCGTGGCTCGGTTTAAAGCCCGGCATCTCTACCACATCTTCCAGTTGATATTGTTCGATGAGGGTACGCAGGCGTCGTTCCCACGGGCCAATGCCGAGGATGCGATAGCGAAATGCCATGCCCTGCTCTTTCAACTGACGGCAGGCTTCGATCGCCACATGCAGGCCTTTTTTTTCAGTTAAGCGTGCGACGGAGATGATTTCCAGCGGCGTTGCGGGCGCTTTCACCGGACGCGGGCTAAAGCGCGTCATGTCCACGCCCATACGCGATACGGCGATTTTTTCTCTGGGGCAGCCCATTTTTTGCAGCCTTCCGGCCCACAAATCGCTTATCGGTAACATCAGGTCGCCACGGCGAAACAGTTGCTGATATTCGGGAGTGTAATGGTTGAGCACTTCCCGACTGGAAATATCAATGCCGTGGAAAATAGTGGCAATTTTGCCGCGAATGACACCCAGTTCGCGTAGTTTTGCTGCGGTTACCCCCGCCGGGCCAAAATGAGCGATGAACACATCGGCGCGAAACGGTGTTGCGACCTGGCCGCAAATGGCAGACAAAATCAGGTTCCGCGACTCGGCACCATAGCGTTTGAGGTTGAGCGCCTGCCAGGTATTTTTACGATGAATGCCGCGCAAGGTCTGACTGGCGCGGTGGCGCAGCTTCGCCACTTTGCCCGTAGGTTCGTCCTGTAACCATCGGGTTCTGGCGGCAAGGTTGTATTTCGTCCATGCCGCGTGGGTGTTTTGTGTGTCGCCTTTTTGCAGCGCGACAATCTCCACCTCAAAGCCCATATCAATAAACGCGGTAATTTGGTTGAGGACGAAGGTTTCCGACGACAGCGGAAATTTCAGTAAAAAGAAGCCAACCTTCATTTCGCCTCCCCAATGCGTTCCAGTACGGACTGCACCATCTGCATTCCTGTCTGACGCTCACGACTGACGGCTTCGCTAAGTCGTGCGTTCAGCGCCGGAAGCTGGCCTAAGGTATCCGCAACCATCGCTTGCAGGCTGCCGTCCAGTAAATGACGGATATCAATCGCCATCTCCGGTAGTCCCAACTGCTGCATAATCCCGGCGGATTTATGTTCATAGTTGATGGCAATCGCCGGAGTAGCAAAGTTCATTGAGATAATGGCGGAGTGCAGGCGCGTACCGACGGTGAGTTCACAGGCCCCCAGAATTTTGCCCATTTCCAGATCGTTGAGTTCATCCATCACTACGTGATAACGGGCAGGATCGCTGATGTGCTGGCGTAGGTTGAGCGCCACCATGCGGTCGTCTTTGTTATAGCTGTCGATGCCCGTACAGGTGGATAGCGCAATCACCTGATACCCTTCGTCGAGAATGCGATTGACCACCCCGGCAAAGGCTTTTTCATACGCTTGTTGAGTGGTGCCGAGACGTTTGTCGAACGGTGCCAGTTCGCGCAGGGTAATTGCCACCGTTTTCTGTTGTGCGGCAACGTCCAGCCAGTGTTGGACGGCATAGCTGGCGGTGAAATCTTCTGTGTGGTGATCGACCAGCCACGCGGTATCGACGCCATCTTCCACTTTTGCAGTGGTGATATTGCTGCGTTTCATCAGTTCGAGACTGACCGATTCGCGCAGGATCAGCGCGTTACAGTGACCAAAAACGTAGTTCGCCAGTTGGTTAAATTGCTCATCCTGGAAGGGACCGACGCTGTGACCAATCATAAACAGCGGCTTTTTCGCCATAAATGTGCAAAGCGCATGTTCAAACTGCGGCACGCCGTAGAGATCGACAAAAAACGATCCGCCGACCTGAATAATGGCGTCGTAACCTGACAGCAGGCGCACGAAGTCGGTGAATCCCTGGGCGATGGCGATATTACGCAGCTTGCCAGTGTCAGTGACGCGAGAGAGCAATACCTGGTGTTGATAGCGGCGACGGAGGACTTTTTTAACGCGCCCGACAACGCCCGCCGCGCTGTTGTGTTGTTTCATTTGCAGGAACAGCGGATCGCCCATTACCGGGCGGTTGAGCAGCCAGGAAGAACTGACCGGATAGCGGCTCATCACGTCCACTTCGGCTTGTGGATTGAGGATGTTGATGGCATCAAGTAAGCCGCGCAAGATGGCGCTGTCGCCACGATTGCCGCAAGTGTGGTTGCCCAGAATAAGTAATTTCATTTTTTCCTCATAAATTTGATGCCAGGTGAGGCTGCGTTTGTTTTGTTCGTTGCCGCTTTTTGCCTGATGCGACGCTGACGCGTCTTATCAGGCCTACAAGACCCGAGCACAGAACCGTAGGCCGGATAAGGCGTTCACGCCGCATCCGGCATTCAGTGCCTGATGCGACGCTGACGCGTCTTATCAGGCCTACAGGTCCCGAGCACAGAACCGTAGGATGGATAAGGCGTTTTACGCCGCATCCGGCAACCGTTGTCGGAACCGAAAACAGCAACTCACCCCGCCCGTAAAAGCATTTTCATTTTTTCGCTGCGACAAAACTGACGCTTCACTTCCACCACCAGCGGATGGCGCGACAGCACAATCATCACCACAAACGCCAGCACGCCCGCGGCTATTTGCACCGCCAGCAGCATCCCCAGCGCCAGTTGCCCTTTCAGCACAATGCCCAGCGCATAACTAACCACCAGCGTCGGCAGCGAGAGGTAAAACGGCAGCCACAAACTCAGGATGTACTGGCGATAACTGGAACCAAGAACCGGTTTAATCATCACGAAGTAACTCAGAATGGTGTTGATAATCTGCACCAGCAGGAAACCGAGCGTGACGCCGATTGCGCCCGCCATCTGCCCACCAATAACAATCGCCGGAATAAACAGAAAGGTTTTGAATACGTTGAATTTAAAGCTGATGTCGACCCGCGCTTTCGCCATCAGCAGCGAACCAATCGGGTTACCCACGGAGCGCAGCAGACCCACAATACACAGCAATTGCAGCACCGGAATAATGCTGTTCCACTTTTCGCCGAATACCAGCGGTACGAAGTTATTCGACACCACCATCAGCCCCAGCAGCGCCGGAAAGTTGATAATCCCCACTACCGACAGCAGCTTGTAGAAGTTAACACGCAGCTTTTCGGTATCGTCCTGAATTTTGGCGAATGCCGGAAACAACACGCGGGTGATGATGGGGTTCAGCTTCATCGGTGGCACAACGGCCACGTTGTACGCCAGGTTGTACCCCCCTGCCACGCTCGCGCCGAGAATACGCGCCAGCACCAGCGTTGAAAGGTTGGTATTGAGATAGTTGATGATGCTGTCCGCCGTCAGCCAGGCACCAAAGCGTAAGTTCGGTGCCACCGACGCCAGCGAGAAATGCAGACCGGGGCGATAAATTTTGCGACCAAAGTAGCCAAACAGCAGCGTTCTTACCGCACTATTGACCAGATAACCGAGGATCGCGGTCATCGCCAGCGGCCAGAAATGGGCGCTAACCACCGTAAAAGTGAAGCCCGCCAGCACCGCGCTGGTTTCGATCATGCCGATTTTGTTGAACTCCAGTTCCTTCTGCATCAACGCGCGGAACTGCTGCCCGTGGGGGATCACCACAAACGCCAGCGACAATGTTTTAATCAACGGTGCCAGGTCCGGGTTGTTCAGCACGTCGCCGATGAGATCACTCAACAAAAACACCGCCACGCACACCACAAGCCCCAGCCCGACGTTCAGCCAGTACAACGTGGTGAGTTCAAGGTGGCTGATTTCTTTTCGCTGAATAATCGAGTTAGCGATACCAAAGTCAGAAAGCGTATCTGCCAGCGCGATGATCACCAGCGACACGGTAAGCAAACCGAACTGGTGGTTGTCGATAATCCGCGCCAGCACGGTCATCTGCACCAGCCCGAGGCCGATGATGATCACCGTGGCAATCGCCGACCACTTCGCGCCGCTGATGGTTTTTTCACGTAAGCTCATATCAATATGCCGCTTTGTTAACGAAGCCTTTGAATACCGTCAGGAAAACGATTTTGATATCGAACCAGACGCTCCATTCGCGGATGTACTCAAGGTCGAACTCGACGCGTTTTTCCATTTTCTCCAGCGTGTCGGTTTCGCCGCGCCAGCCATTAATCTGCGCCCAGCCGGTAATGCCCGGTTTCACCTTATGGCGCAGCATGTAGCCTTCAATGAGCTGGCGATACTGTTCGTTATGCGCCACCGCGTGCGGACGTGGACCCACAATCGACATCCCCCCGGTCAGCACATTGATAAACTGCGGCAGTTCATCCAGCGAGGTGCGGCGCAGAAAGTTCCCCACTTTGGTGACGCGCGGATCGTTCTGCGTCGCCTGAGTCACCACTTTGTCGTTCTCCATCACTTTCATAGAACGGAACTTCCACACTTTGATCGGCTTGCCATCCATGCCGTAGCGAGTCTGGCGGAAAATAACCGGCCCCGGTGAGCTCAGTTTCACCGCCAGCGCAATGCAGCACAGCACCGGGGAGATCAGCAGCAGGATAAGCGTCGCCAGCACAATGTCTTCTGCACGTTTTATCAGACGGTTAACCCCGGAAAGCGGCGTGTCATACAGCGGCACCACCGGTACGCCGTTCATCTCTTCGATACGGGAATGGAGAATGTTGAAGGTAAAGACATCGGGGATCAGCAGCACCGAACAGGTGGTGTCCGCCAGTTGATGGACCAGTTTTTTCACTCGCGCGCCGTCGCACATCTGCATCGCGATATAGACGTTATGAATCTTGCCCGCTTTCGCATCCTCGACCAGTTGTTGCAGATTGCCCGCCCAGTCGTTAGAAACGCCGCCCGGTTTTGGGTCGTGGTATACGCCCACCACTTCAAACCCTAACCACGGCTGATTACGGAAGCTCTCCATCAGCATTTGTCCGGCGGCTAAATCCCCCGCCACCGCGACCATCCGCTTGTTATAGCCATGATTACGCAGCCAGCCCGCCCCAATGCGAATACATGAACGGCAAACCACCAGTCCGATGCTGGTCAGCCCATACCACGCCAGCCAGATTTTCAGTTGCGTGTCGAAATCATTGTTGAACGCCACCAGTCCGGCGCTGAAAATCACGCTTAAGGTCCAGTTTTGTAGCAGCAGGGCAAATTCTGTCGCGGCCCGAACACCGCGCCATGAGCGATAAAAATCGGTGATGCCGCCCAGCATCTGGAACACCACCAGCGTAATCAGCGCCACCAACAGGTGCATGTAGAGGAATGACAGTCCGCTGACTTCGCAAACCAGCCATAGCCCGGCAAACATGATGGTGATATCTGAAAAGCGTTGCACCATAGAGATTAACGATGCATTGGTTTTCGCTCGCTCGCGCTTTTTTAGATTTGTCATCGTTGTTCCTGTTCTATTGTCGCCTCGCCCCTCACCCCGGCCCTCTCCCAAAGGGGCGAGGGGGAGAAGAAAGTTCCGTGCTCACTTCTCTCCGCAGGCAGTAGAGCGTCAGGGTGAGGGGGAAAGTAATGACATTACTCGTTCAGCAACGTCAGCAGAGTTCGCGTTCGCGCTTCCATCAGCGGTACATCACCGCGCGATTCCACATTCAACCGCACCACCGGTTCGGTGTTGGAGGAACGCAGGTTAAAGCGCCAGTCGGCAAAGGTCATGCTGATACCATCGGTGCGATCCACTGCCAGCGCCTCACGGCTAAAGTGCTGTTCCACGCGGTTAATCGCCTCAACGGGTTGCGCCAGTTTGCTGTTGATCTCACCGCTTGCCGGAAACGCCGCCATCCGGTCGCGTACCAGTTCGCCCAGCGTTTTTCCTTTCAGGCACACCAGTTCGGCGACCAGCAGCCATGGGATCATGCCGCTGTCGCAGTAAGCGAAATCACGGAAGTAATGGTGGGCGCTCATTTCGCCACCGTAGATGGCGTCTTCCTTGCGCATCCGTTCTTTAATAAAGGCGTGTCCGGTTTTCGACATTACCGGCGTGCCGCCTGCAGCAGTCACCACATCAATAGTGTTCCAGGAGAGACGCGGATCATGGATGATCTTCGCGCCGGGATTTTTTTCGAGGAACGCTTCTGCCAGCAGGCCGACAATGTAGTAGCCGTCGATAAACTGCCCTTTTTCGTCAAACAGAAAACAGCGGTCAAAATCGCCATCAAAGGCAATGCCCATATCCGCGCCGTGTTTGATGACCGCATTGCGGGTGTCGTCGCGACATTCCGGTAGCAGCGGGTTAGGAATACCGTTGGGGAAATTGCCGTCCGGTGTGTTGTGTACTTTGATTAATTCCACGGGCGCGCCGAGGGCTTTAAAGCGGGCTTCAATGGCGTCCACCACCGGACCCGCTGCGCCATTCCCGGAGTTGATCACCAGCTTGAGCGGCGTGAGATTTTTGACATTGATATAACCGAACAGGTGATCAACGTAAGCGTCACGCAGGTTGATTTGCTGATAGCGACCGCGTTTGGTTTCATCGACGGGAGGAAAGTCGTTGGCTTCAGCCAGACGCTGGACGTCGCGCAGTCCGGTATCTCCGCTGATCGGGCGAGCCCCCTCGCGAACCAGCTTCATGCCGTTATAATCCATCGGATTATGGCTGGCGGTAACTTCAATGCCGCCATCCACGCCGAGATGGAACGTGGCGAAATAGATCTCTTCGGTGCCGGACATACCAATATCCAGCACGTCAACGCCCGCATCCTGTAAACCTTTTGCCAGCGCCAGTTTTAAGGTTTCGCTGGTGAGACGGACATCACCGCCTAACACAATGGTTTTCGGTTTGAGAAATTCGCCATAGGCGCGACCAATGCGCCAGGCGATATCTTCATTCAGTTCTTCGCCTAATTTCCCGCGAATATCATAGGCTTTAAAGCAGGTTAATTTTTTCATGTCGTTACCCTTTTTCAGGCAATAGTTGGCCCTGACCGAAACGGCCAATTTTGTTTTTGTCGTTATTTACATCTCGGTTTCGCATTCATTGCATGATGCGACGCTGCCGCGTCTTATCAGGACTACAAACCCGAACCGTAGGTCGGATAAGGCGTTCACGCCGCATCCGACAAACAGCTCCTGATGCGACGTTTACACCCGTCCGTAGCGATCCGCGAAACGCACCACATCATCCTCTTCGAGATAAGAGCCGGAGCGCACTTCAATTAAATCGAGCGGAATTTTCCCCGGGTTTTCCAGGCAATGCGTCGCCCCCAGCGGAATATAAATGGACTCGTTTTCACCAAGCAGTTTGATATCACCATCAATGGTGACTTTTGCCGTTCCCGCGACAACCACCCAGTGTTCCGCGCGGTGATGGTGCATCTGTACCGACAAGCCCTCGCCCGGTTTCACGGTGATGCGTTTCACCTGGTAGCGGTCGCCCGCGTCGATAGAGTCATATTTGCCCCACGGGCGATAGACTTCGCGATGCACCCGATGCTCATGGCGACCATCGGCTTTGATCTGCTCGACCACTTTTTTCACATCCTGCACCGCGTTACGGTCGGCAATCAGCACCGCATCTTTGGTCTGCACCACTACCAGATCTTTCACCCCGACGGTGGTTACGAGGCCAGATTCGGCGTACACATAGCTGTTTTCAGTTTTGTGATTAATCACATCGCCGTGGCAAACGTTGCCCTCGGCGGTGTGGGCGCTAATTTCCCATAATGAGGACCAGGAGCCGACATCGCTCCAGCCCGCATCCATCGGCACCACAACGGCATCTGCCGTACGTTCCATGACCGCGTAATCCACCGACTCTTCCGGGCAGGCGAGAAACGCTTCTTCATCCACACGAATAAAATCGAGATCCGGATCGACGGCGCTCATCGCTTTTTCACAGGCATCGAGAATATCCGGACGATATTTTTTCAGTTCTTCGAGATAGCGTCCGGCGCGGAACAGGAACATGCCGCTGTTCCAGTAATATTCGCCGCTTGCCACATAGGCCTGGGCGGTTTCCAGATTCGGTTTTTCGACAAACTGCGCCACTTCAAAGGCCACCGTATCCTGCTCACCCGCAGACACTTCACCGCGACGAATATAGCCATAACCGGTTTCTGGTAGATCCGGCACAATGCCGAAGGTCACCAGCTTGCCCGCTTCGGCATATGGCATGGCATTACGCACGGCGGCACGGAACGCGTCTTCATCGGCAATCACATGATCCGCCGCCAATACCAGCATTAACGGGTCGCTCTCCGGGCTATGACGTTTTGCCGCCAGCGCCGCCAGCGCAATGGCAGGTGCCGTGTTTCGCCCTGCCGGTTCGAGAATAATGTTCTCGGTAAGTTTGTTCAGTTGACGCAGCTGTTCCGCGACAATAAAGCGGTGCTGCTCATTGCAAATCACCACCGGGCTTTCGCACTCCACGCCGTTCAGGCGGCAGATGGTGGTTTGCAGCATGGTGAGATCGCCTTTCAGGCATAAAAACTGCTTGGGGTAAAGTACGCGGGAAAGCGGCCATAAGCGGCTACCGGAGCCACCTGCCATCACAACTGGATAGAGTTTCGACTGCGCCATAATTATCCCCGAATATCATTTATAAATTGACGTAACACGTTCTCTTTATCGAGTGTGCGTTCGGCATATTCACGTGCCACCGTGTTGTGTTTGGGCAGCAGGAGCGCCTGACGGATCCCCGCCACCAGCGCCTCGACCGATTCCGGTTCTACGCAAACCGCAATGCCCGGAAAGGTTTCGCAAAGCTGCCCCAGTTCTGTGTGGGCCTCTGCGGTAATCACCGCGTTACCGCCAACGGCGAGGATATTAGTCAGTTTGGACGGCAGTACTGCATCCGCCGCGCCACGCTTTTGTACGACCAGATGACAGTCCGCGAGCTTGAGCAGCGCAGGCAGCGCTTCATAAGGTTGCAGCGGAAAGAACATTACGTTGCGCAGGTCGCGTTCGCTGACCATAGTCTCCAGTCGCGCTTTGCCCCCGCCCTGCCCAACGATCGCAAACAGCCAGGGTTGCTCACTCAATTGGGCCGCCGCGTCGATGACGCTCTCAAGCCCCTGCTTTTCACCGATATTGCCCGAGTAGAGAATGATTTTTTGATCCGCGGGCAATCCCAGTTTCTGGCGCAACGCCAAAGCATCGGCGTCGGTCACGTCACGAAAGCGCGCCACTTCCGACCAGTTAGGAAAGAAAATAACCTTGCGTGGCGCAACGCCTTTTTCC
>OKVD01000441.1_pt1 | contig 16100 bp, 9 predicted proteins | sample 1606881 | NCBI WGS metagenome assembly OKVD01 (sample SAMN03281011, study PRJEB24777) | human gut metagenome | isolation source: fecal sample PR176 from 1 month old male Indian infant, caesarean delivered... | place: Singapore | collected 2006-01-13
ATCGAAGCGTAAGCCCCGGCGTTGGTGGAAATGGTGAAAATGCGTTGGCGCAAATGGCGGGATTGCGTTGGCATGATTGGTTGTTGAGCGTTGGTCAAAATGGTTGTTTTTACAGTAGCGCTAACAGGGACCACTGTCCCTCGGTCTCCATGAGGCTCGCGCACGTCAGGCGCAGCATCGACTCCCTCGAGGGGAAGGACTGCACGACCCTGTAGCGGCGCTTGATCTCGCGGTTGGCGCGCTCCTGGACGTTGTTGGTGCGGAGCTTGGCCCAGTGCGCCCTGGGGAAGGCCGTGAACGCCAGCGCGGAGTCCTCGGCCTGCTCGAAGACCTCGCCGGCCCTGGCGGACACCGACGCCACCCAGGGCGCCGCCTCGGCCCACACGCAGCGCGCGAGGTCGGGGTCGTCCTGGTAGACCGCGGCGTGCACGAGGTCCCTGACGGCCGCCTTGGAGTCCTCGGGCCTGCCCGAGCAGGCGCTCTGGAGGTTGCGCTGCAGGTGCGTCACGCAGCGCTGCCAGGCGCAGCCCTGGAACAGGCGCGAGACGGCGGCCACGAGCCCGGCGTGGCTGTCGGAGACCACGAGGCGAACGCCGGCCAGCCCGCGCTCGCGCAGCCCGCCGAGGAATGCCGCCCAGGAGTCCTCGCTCTCGGTGTCGACCACGTCGCAGCCCAGGAAGTGCTTGTGCCCGTCGGCGCCCAGCCCGATCGCGGTCACGACGCCCTGCGAGACGACCGACGAGCCGACCCTGCAGCTCATGTAGGTAGCGTCGAGCCACAGGTAGCAGCACGGCGTGCCCGACAGGTCGCGGCGGCGGAACTCCGCCACCTCGGCGTCGAGGTCGGAGCAGAGGCTCGAGACCTCCGAGCTCGACAGCGAGGATATGCCCAGCTTGGACGCCACGCGCTCGACCTTGCGGGTGGACACGCCGCATACGTACATCTCCTGCACGATGGCGGCCACCGAGGTGTCGACGCGCGACCATCGCGCGAGCATGCCCTCGGGGTAGTAGGTGCCGTGCCTGAGCTTGGGTATCTCGAGCTCCACGTCGCCCACGGCGGTCTTGAGCGACCTGGGGCGGTAGCCGTTGCGGCTGTTCTCCCTGCCGTCGCTGCGCTCGTTGCGGCTCGCGCCGCACATCTGCTGGGCCTCGGAGTCCATCAGCGCGTTCATCACGCTGCCCAGCACCCTGCACGCGAACTCGCGCGCGTCGCCGCACTCCTGCCAAAGCCTCGCCGCCTCGAGGGCCTCGTCGCGGCCGAGGCGCAGTACACTCTCTTCTTGGGGCATCGCCTTTCCTTCCATTCGTCACCTTCATTACTCCAACGACGAATTCTAGGCGGTGTCCCCTCCCTTTCAAGAAAGGGCGGAGGCGGGGCATTCCCCGCCTCTTACACCACATCTCTGCGCGCTACCCAAATGAGCCGTTCTTGGCGGTCTGATGCGACAAGGATGCGCAGTCAGGAATGAGAAAAGGGCGTTATTGGGTCTAAAACGGCTTCAAAACGATACGTTTGCACGTAAGGACCCGGCAAAAAAATACAAATCTGAACTAACTGTCCACCACCCTCCGTCAACCTCTCATTCCAAACCAAATCAGCCAACGTCCGTCATAGCAATCTCCGGTAGGTCGCAGGGTGGCGGCTGAGCCTTTCCCTCGGGAAACTTCGCGAAGCCCAGTTCCCGAGGGAAAGGTATGGTCTGTGTAATACCAGATAAACAGTACATTTTTGCTAGATTGGTATTTGACTGAAGAACCAATTGGTATGGCTTATTAAGCCCACCTTGTCGTTGACGCTCATTTTACTGCCGCTGGGAGAATTCCGAACTTGGTTGCGCAAGTGCTCCCATATATTGATATGACCTAGTAGGTGGCTATCTGGTTACTACCAGTTGGCCCCTTGGTAACGGGTGGCCCCATTGTGCGGAATGTACCGAACATCCCCGTTTGATACGTTTTCCCATGCTGCCGGGGGGGGGGCGTCCTCGGCATGTCGGAAGAAAGGAGCCCAGGTGCGCAGGAATTCCATTTTTACGAAACGGTGGGTGAAGGGAAGCGCGGTCCTCGTTGCCACTGCAGCGACGCTCGTGTTTGCCAATCCCCAGCAGGCGATTGCCACGCCACTCAAGGGCGTCGACTCAGCGACCGTGTCCCAGTCTGCCTCGAATGTCGTCGACATCGATTTCGCTGACGGCATCAAGGGCCGTATTACGTTCCTCGAGGACGGTATTTTCCGTTATAACGTCGACCCCAAGGGTGAGTTTTCCGATTACGCCACACCGCGCAGTAAGTCCCACACGGCTAAAATCCAGGCTCAGCCCGATACCTCGGACACCTACAGCAAGCCGAGCGCGACGGTTGCCGACAAGGGCGACACTATCGAGATCACCGGCGGAAAGGCGACCGTGATCCTGGACAAGGCGACTGGCAAGATGAGTATCAAGTCAGGCGACCGTGTCGTGGTTTCCGAGTCCGCGTCCCTCGACCTTGATAAGAAGGGTACCGTCCAGACGCTCGCCAAGGAGAAGTCCGAGAACTTCTTTGGCGGCGGCACCCAGAACGGACGCTTCCTGCACACCAACCAGACCATCGCCATCTCCAACACGAACAACTGGACCGATGGCGGCGTTGCCTCGCCCAACCCGTTTTATTGGACGAGTGACGGCTACGGCGTGCTCCGAAACACGTTTGCAGAGGGTTCCTACGACTTCGGTTCCACGGACTCATCGACGGTCACGACTTTGCACAGCGAGAATGAGTTTGATGCCTACTACTTCGTGGCGACCAACGAGGGAGCTTCGAACGTGGCAACTGAGATGCTGCAGGACTACTACAAGGTGACCGGTAACCCGGTACTGCTGCCCGAGTACGGGTTCTACCTTGGTCATCTTAATGCCTATAACCGTGATGGCTGGTCAACGACCTCGGGTCAAAAGAAGTGGGAGACCAAGGGCAGCAAGTCCTCGAGCGAGAAGGGCGACGTTAAGTACGAGTCTGGCATGTCGACGGGCTACAAGCTCGACGGCACACTTGCGGCCGAGACGCTCAACGGTGAGGGCCCTACGGTTGATACCGAGAACATGAAAGCGACCGATTTCGACCGCCAGTTCTCTGCTCGGCAGGTTATCGATGACTACGAGGACAGCGACATGCCGCTCGGCTGGTTCCTGCCGAACGACGGCTACGGCGCCGGCTATGGCCAGAACGGTTACTACAAGACCGGCGGCGTCAACTCCGACGGAGCGAGCTCGGCCGACCGTCTTAACGCTGTGCGTGCCAACGTCGACAACCTTAAGAAGTTCACCGAGTATGCCAACTCAAAGGGTGTGAGCACGGGCTTGTGGACCCAGTCCAACCTTGAGCCCGACAGCAACCCTGAGACCCCGTGGCATCTGCTTCGCGACTTCGACGCCGAGGTCAAGACGGGAGGCATCACTACCCTTAAGACCGACGTTGCCTGGGTTGGATCTGGCTACTCCTTTGGTCTTAATGGCATCAAGACAGCTTATGACACGGTGACGACCGGCGCTAACAAGCGCCCCAACATCATCACGCTCGATGGTTGGGCCGGCACGCAGCGCTTTGGTGGCATTTGGACCGGCGACCAGTATGGCGGTAACTGGGAGTACATTCGCTTCCATATCCCCACGTATATCGGTCAGAGTCTTTCGGGCAACCCCAACATCGGCTCCGACATGGATGGCATCTTTGGCGGCGACCCCATCATCTCTGCGCGTGACTACCAGTGGAAGACGTTCACGCCCTCTATGCTCGACATGGACGGTTGGGGCACCTACCGTAAATCGCCCATGACGCACGGCGATCCCTACACAGGCATCTCGCGCTTCTATCTCAAGCTCAAGGCGCAGCTCATGCCCTATATCTACACGAGCGCGGCCTCGGCGGCCAACATCGACACGGGTAACGGCGATGCCGGCCTGCCCATGATCCGCGCCATGCTGCTTTCTGACAACTCCGAGTACGCCGCAAGCACTTCGACGCAGTACCAGTATATGTTCGGTGAGAACTTCCTAGTGGCACCGGTGTATCAGGATACCCAGGCAGATGAGAACGGCAACGACATTCGCAATGGGATCTACCTCCCCAACTACGGCACCGACGAGAATCCCACCATCTGGATCGATTACTTCTCGGGTAAGCAGTATCGCGGCGGCCAGGTTCTCAACAACTACGAGGCTCCGCTTTGGAAGCTGCCGCTGTTTGTGAAGGCCAACGCTATCGTGCCGATGTACGCCGAGAACAACAACCCCGAGGCAGTGAGCGACACCAACACCAAGGGTACCGACCGCAGTCAGCGTATCGTCGAGTTCTTCGCCACCGAGGGCGACGGCACCTTTACGCAGTACGAGGACGACGGCTCCTCCATCGAAAACAACACGACTGAGGACGATTCCTACGGCACGATCGACAATATCTCCTACGGTGAGCATGTGAGCACCGTCTACAGCTCCAAGGCCGCAGGCGGCACCGCGACCTTTACCGCCGAGGCCTCGCAGGGCGGCTACAACGGCTACGACTCCAACCGCACCACGACCTTCGTGGCCAATGTGTCCGCCAAGCCCACGAGCGTCGTCGCCAAGAACGGCGGATCCGCACTCAACGTGGTTGAGGTCAACTCGCAGGAGACCTTTGACGCCGCGACCCCCGAGGCCGGCCAGGCGGTCTACTTCTACAGCAAGACCCCCAACCTCAACCACTACGGCAGCGATGCGGACGGCACCGAGGCCGAGCAGGGCGAGAGCTTCAACAACACCAAGATCACCACGAACCCCAAGGTCTACGTCAAGTTCGCGAAGACCGATGTTGCTGCAGCGGCGCAGACGCTTGAGCTGGGCGGTTTCGTGAACGCCGACGCAACGCTCACAGCCGATCGCCTCAACGAGAACCTCTCCGCACCCACGAACCTTGCTGCCCCCGAGGACGTCACGACCCCAACGAGCATCAAGCTCACCTGGGGAAAGGTCGATGGTGCTACCTCCTACGACCTTAAGGTCGACGGCACTGTGTTTGCCGTGGGTGATGCGGCCGAGTTCACGCACACCGACCTCGCCTACAATAGCAAGCACACCTACCAGATTCGTTCGCGCAACGCCGAGGGTTACTCCGCCTGGAGCGATGTGCTCGAGGCGAACTCCGCACTCGATCCGTGGCGGAACGTCCCCGACGCCGAGCAAATCACCTGGGAGGGCTCACTTTACGGCAGCCATAAGGCCGAGCTCGCCTTCGACCATGAGTTCCAGTCGGGCGACGGCGGTTTCCACTCCGGTGGCAACGATCTGGGCAAGGCGCTTACCGTTGACTATGGACGCGCTTACAAGCTCGATAAGCTCGAGTACTATCCGCGCGATGACGCCGGCAACGGCACTGTGACCAAGATGCGTGTTGAGACGAGTCTCGATGGCGTCCACTGGACGAGCCAGGAGGTCGATTGGGCACGTTCCGCTGATTGTAAGACGGTAGCGTTTGACGGCACCGTGGCCGCCCGTTACGTGCGCATGACACCGCTCGCCTCGGTCGGCAATTTCTTCTCCGCGTCCGAGATTGCCATCTACAAGACCGACGGCACGGATGGCTTCGCCGTGGGCTCCAACCTCAACAAGGCCACGATCTCCGACGGAGACTACTCCAACATGAAGAACTACCTGGGCCTCGAGAATCGCGAGCCCGATACCCCGACGTTCGGTTCGCAGATCCGCGACCACTTCGCCGACCTCAACGATAACGGCGTTTACGACGTCTACGATTACTCGTTCACCATGGCGGGTCTTGACGGTGGCACTAAACAAAAGGGCAAGGTCGCAGGTTCGCTCGCGGTGATACCGAGCAAGACCGAGGTCGAGGCTGGTGATGAGATCACCGTTGATGTCTATGCGGCCGACGCCAAGAACGTCAACGCCCTGGGCGCTCTCGTCAACTTCAAGAGCGACCAGTTCGAGTTTGTGTCCGAGAGCATCGCGCAGGACGGCTCGACTGCCGGCATGGAGAACCTGTCTCGCGAGAAGGTCCAGTTCGCGGACAGAACGCAGACTATCAATCTCGCCTTTGCCAACCGCGGCGATGGCAAGCTCTACAACGGTACCGGCGCGGTGGCGAGTTTCAAGCTCAAGGCCAAGACCGCCGGCAAGGTCGAACTGCCCTCGACATCTTGGCTCATCGGTCCGGCATGCGACGCGCTTGAGTTTGCGAGCGACGGCACGGTGACGATGCCGGATGTTCCTCAGCCAACGGTCGCCGAGTACGGTCAGGATGCCTTCAACATCACGATGACCAACGATGAGCTCACGACCGACGACGGGACCAACGTCGAGAAACTTATCCAGCAGAAGAGCTATAACGCGCTGTTCGATAATAACGAGGGCGACAACGGCTTTGAGTTCCTATGGGACTGGAGCGGCAACTGGGACAGCGAGGGTAAGCTTCCGAGTTACGTGAAGCTTCCCACCACGATGACATTCGCATTTAAGACGCCGTCGAAACTCGATAGTGTCGAGGTCGTTAACCGCAACGGTGGCAACGGAACCGTGCAGAAGATCAAGGCTGTCGTGACGTTCGAGGATGGCTCGACCCAAGAGTTCGCGGGCGGGGAGTACGATTCCTTCCGGGCTCGCTACGCCTTTGGCCTCTCTGCCGAGAACAAGGGCAAGAAGGCGACCAAGGTCGAGGTCACGCCGCTTGAGGCATCGGGTGACCAGATGCTCACACTGCGTGAGGTCAACTTCAACTACACGCAGGGTGTCGAGGCCATCGAGGGTGTCGAGCTAGGCAAGAACCAGACCGAGTTCTTTGAAGGCGACGTTACGCTCGTCGACGCCAAGGCCACGCCTGAGAGCGCCGGCTACCCCTATGTGACGGTCGAGAGCTCCGACCCCTCCGTGGTAAGCGTCTCCGCTGTTCAGGCTGGCGATAGCGTGAGCTACTACCTGCGTGCCAACAAGGCCGGCAAGGCAAAGATCACGGTGGCGTCGGTACTCGACCCCTCCAAGACCGCATCCTATGAGGTCGAGGTCAAGGCTGGTGTCGATACCTCTGCGCTCGTGGCAGCGCTTTCCAAGGCCATGGGCTACAGCGAGTCCGTCTACACTAAGGATTCCTATGCAGCTCTCACCACTGCGGTCGAGGCGGCTCGGAAGCTCCTCGACGGCGGCCAAGGCAGCTATAGCAAGAAGGATGTCGCAGACGCCACAGCCAAGATCGAGAAGGCAATCGACGGCCTCAAGATGCGCCCTGTCGATGAGAAGATTCTCATCAACACGCCCGAGAACCGCAAGAACGTCAAGGTGGCCGGCTTCTCGAGTGAGGCCGACTACGAGGGCAGCAACGCCGTCAACGCTCTCGACGGCGACGAGCGGACGCTTTGGCACAGCGACTGGGCCCATGGGACCGGTATGCCCCAGTATCTGAGTGTCGACCTGGGCCGCGACTACGATCTCACCGACGTTACATTCCTGCCGCGCCAGGACGGCGGCACTAACGGCGATATCTTCGAGGCCGAGATACTGGTCTCCGACACTGCCGACGGTTATGAGATGGGCACCGCCGTATCGATGGGTACGTTTGCCTTCGACAACGACGGCCACGTACTCACCGACCGTGGCGACTGGAAACAGATGAGCTTTGGCGCCGCGCGCGGTCGCTACGTGACCGTCAAGGTGATTCACGCCGGCGGTGGCGACGTCGATGCCTACTGCAGCGTGGCGGAGCTCAAGTTCTACGGTACGGCCGTTCCCGATCCGGTGTCGAAGGATGATCTCGCTACCGCGATCGAAAAGGTTGATGCCGAGGTTGCTGCCGGCGACCTCAAGGCCGGTGACTACACCGAGGCCTCCTGGACGGCGCTCGAGAACGCCCTGGCGAGCGCCCGCGCCATCTTGAGCGACGAGAACGCCACGCAGGACGAGGTCGACCAGGCGCTCAGGGCGCTCGAGAGCGCCCGCGGCGCGCTCGAGAAGACCCCGGTGGCCCCGGTCGAGAATCCGACTAAGAAGCAGCTCAAGGCCCTGGTCAAGCAGGCGAAGGAGACTGACACCAGGGGCAAGACGGCCGAGTCTGTCAAGGCCCTGACGGATGCCATTACCTACGCCGAGGACGTCTTGGGTGATGAGAATGCTTCCGACACCCAGCTCCAGGCGGCCTATGACCAGCTCAAGCTGGCTATTGAGAGCCTCAAGGATGCCGATTCCGGCAATCAGGGCGGCTCGGGCAACCAGGGTTCCGGCAATGGCTCGAACGGCGGCAACCAGGCGGGCAAGCCCGCAGGCGACAAGGCCCAGGGCAGCAAGAAGAACGGTTCGGCGATTCCCAATACCGGAGACCAGACGGCGGCGACCGTCGCGACCGTCGGTGGTCTTGGCGCCATCATCGCCGCGATCGGCGCTCTCTTCCATCGTCGCAGCAAGGCTAAGTAGCCCCAGCAACAGCTAAGCAAGCGTGCCCGCCGTCCCACCCAAGGACGGTGGGCACGCTTTTTGAATGTGGGCGGAAAGCTCCGACCCTTCGGCCTTAATCTCGCAAAGCGTTCCGTCTCCCGCCGAACACATCAGCATCGGCAGCTATACTACTCTCAGTAGTTAAGGGTCGCGGATTCGCCGCGTCACCGCTCTCAACAGGAGGTCTTTGTTTATGGCAGATCAGAAGCCGGTTGTCGGGATCATCATGGGCTCCAAGTCCGATCTGGGCGTTATGGAAGGTTGCACCGCCGAGCTCGAGGCGCTAGGCGTGCCCTATGAGCTCGTGATTGCAAGCGCGCACCGTACGCCGGCGAAGGTCCATGAGTGGGCCTCGACTGCTGCTGACCGCGGCATCAAGGTGATTATCGCTGCTGCCGGCAAGGCTGCTCACCTGGGCGGTGTCGTGGCGGCCTTTACGCCGCTGCCGGTCATCGGCGTGCCTATGAAGACGAGCGATCTGGGTGGTATGGACTCGCTGCTGTCGATGGTGCAGATGCCCTCGGGCGTGCCCGTTGCCTGTGTGGCCATTAACGGTGCCAAGAACGCTGCCATCTACGCCACGCAGATTCTGGGCGCCTGCGACCCCGAGTACCGCAAGGTTATCGAAAAGATGAAGCAGGAGATGGCTGACGCCTAAGCGTTCCGCCGTTTCACCGCAGTATAAGGAGAGCCATGTCCGATTATCAGGGAAAACGATTCAAGGCTTCTCAGATTCCCGATCCGTCGAAGCCGGGTGCTGCCCGTGCGGCACAGCAGGGTCGGACATCCTCTCCTCAGCAGCCGCGCGCGCCGCGTCCCGTGACACCGGCGACGCATCGTCGACAGGACGCGCCGGCCGCATATCGTCCTTCGTCTTATAGCTCCGCTAAGAAGCCGCCCCGGTCTTCATCGCATGCCGCGCCGTCGGATTGCACCGAGCTGCCGCGTAAGAAGCGCCGCTCCATCATTCCTATCCTGCTCATCATCATCGGTATCGGCCTGATTGTCGCCGCCGCCGCTATCTTTATTAATGCCCAGATTGGCTATAAGCAGGCGAGCGATTCGTATCAGAAAATCGAGAAGCAATATGTAAGCGATAAGGACGCCAGCGGCGTGCCGATTATCAACTTTGATGCGCTTGCTCAGACGAATCCCGAGATTGTGGGTTGGATTTACGTGCCGGGAACCAACATCAACTATCCCGTGGTGCAGACCAACAACAACTCCAAATACCTCAACACGTTGTTTGATGGCACGTCCAACGCGTCCGGCGCCATTTTCCTGGATAGCGATGACACCGCGCCGGGAATGGTCGACCAGCAGACCACGATCTACGGCCACCATATGAACGATGGGTCGATGTTCAACGTGATTTCGGACACCACTGATCAGGCGACGTTCGATAGCATCGAGTTTGTGTATTACATCACACGGGATGCTACGTATAAGCTGCGACCACTGGCGACCAAAGTTGTCGAGGACACGTATGCCAAGGCGCGCACGCCCAATTTTGAGGGCGATGACGGGCTCAAGAACTACCTGTCCGAGATACTCGACGGTGCCTCTGCCGTGGCGAGTGATGCCACCGATCGTGCCGCTTCGGCAACCAAGGTTGTAACGCTTGTGACCTGCCGTTCACTGTCGCTGAGCAACACGCGCGCTGTCATGGTGCTCACGCCCGTTGATGAATAAATTGCCCGAGAGTAGCTAATTTGGGACGGTAAGGGAGAAACGATGCTTGAGAGTGGCAAATTGATGCCTTCGATTGATGCTTGGCTGCGCGAGGCCAAGGCCGATGCTTCGGCGGCAGGCTGCGGGATGTATCTGACGCATAACGGTGTGGTGCGTGCGACGCCCAAGGCCGAGGTGCGCGGAGTCGAGACCGATGGCGTGGCACCAGGCCACAGGGTGGGCGGCATGGTCTTTGACTACGACGCCGAAAAGGTACGGTCTGCTATCGGGGCCACGCGCGCGATGCCGGGTATCGGCTATGTGCGCGTGTGGCTGGCAAGCGGCGAGCTTTCCGTAGGTGACGACATCATGCTCGTGCTTATCGGCGGGGACATTCGCCCACACGTGGTCGATGCACTGCAGGCGCTCGTTGGCACCATCAAGAACGAATGCGTGAGTGAGGTCGAGCGCGAGGCATAGAGGATTGCGTCGATAGAAGGATCGTTTATAAAAATGCCCACCGGTACGTGTGATACCGGCGGGCATTTTGCGTTTTGGGCGCGGTGAGCGCTATACGCGTGTCGCATCCTTGGGGCTCATGGTCATGCTCTGGAAGCGGTTTTCCATGTACTCGTTATCGAAGTGCTCTCCGTAGAACTGTGCGACGGGAATGTCCGGCTCCGTGCCGTTAACGCGCTGGTACCAGTAGTCGAGCGACTGCAGCGTCATGACGCCGTCGACCAGCATGATAACGGTAAAGATGACGGTGGCCGAGTAGCGGCTCTTCCAGGGGATCTTGTTGATAAGCTTAAGCAGCCTCGGCAGCAGCAGCTTGATCCAGATGAGGCCGCCCAGGCCCCACAGGCAGGCGAAGCCCGTGCAGGTGCGTCCGCCCGTGAGGACCACGAGCGGATCGGGCAAACCGAACAGCGTTATGTGCGAGTAGCTCCACGAGACCACGCCAAACGCGGTCTGCATAAACCAGCCCACGAACACCTCAAAGCTGGCGCCGAGCAGGGCGCTCACCAGGAAAATGATGATGGGGTTCTTTTTGTAGAAGCGGTTAAGCACCATGGTCATGAGCACGGCGCCAAATCCGTAGATGGGGCTGAAGGGGCCAAACAGCATGCCGGCGCGGTTCTGATAGACGCCCGGGTCGTCGACCGTCATGTGCCAGATGTCCTCGGCGATCAGGCCGAGTATGCAGCAGACAAAGAACACCCAGAACAGGTTGAAGTAGTTGAGCTTGATGTAGCCCTCGCCGGTTTCATCGCGGCCGAGCATGCCCTCGGCGGCGGCGTCGCGGTCGAGCATCTCCTGCAGGCGGCGCTGCAGTTCGCGCTCCTGGCGCAGCGTAGGATCGACGGTGGCTGAAAGCGCGATGAGGATACCGAGCTGAATAGCGGGACGAAGCAAGAAGAGCCCGATACCTTGGAGCATCACGTCGACCAAAAGCTCGACGACGGTGAATGCAATAAGGATGTAGGACAGGCGGGCGGCGTTGCGGCGCTGGTTTTTGATAAGGTCCAGGCCAAAGATGATCAGGATGACGGCACTTGCCGCAGAGAGCATGATGCCGGCGACGATGAGTCCAACCGCGACGAGCGTGTTGTCGCCGAGCTTGGCAGCGGCGTTGCCGTTGATGAGCGCGGTGATGACCTGCCACATAAAGGCGGCGACCGACGGGAGTGTGCCCACGCCGGACAGGATGCACAGGACGGCGTACACCTTAATGATGAGGGGAATCTTCTTGACCTCCGTGGCGCTGGGGACGCTGGGGTCGAGTCCGTTTCGATCCATACAGAACCTTTCTCGCTTTGTCCTAGATTACAAGGATACGCCGCCGACCTGCCAAAAGACAGGACGAACGTCCCAATTGCAACAATGCAACCCTCAACGGTGGACGCGGCGGCCATCTGGGGGCGCGGGCGCTTGCGCTGGACAGACCAATAAAATGTTTGGCCACAAAACGGATTATTAGCTCGGTGGGCTTTTAAAAAGCGCTGCTCATGCGCTGGGGAGCGCGTCGCGCCGTGCGTATAATAAGGCGGGTAACGCCAAAATACGAGGCTCTGAGGGGATGCCATGTCTCAAGAAACCATCCGCGCGGTCGAGCGTGCCGCGGGACAGGTGAACGCCATGTCGACGTATGATCCGGACTCCGACCAGCTGCATGAGGAATGCGGCGTTTTTGGTGTCTGGGCGCCCGATCGCGACGTGGCTCGACTGACGTACTTTGGCCTGCGTGCACTGCAGCACCGTGGCCAAGAATCGGCGGGAATCGCTGTTGGTGACGGCGGTACGGTTATGGTCCGCAAGGATCTGGGCCTGCTCGACCGCGTGTTCTCCAATGCCGACTTGTCGACGCTCTCCGGTCAGCTGGCCGTGGGTCATGTGCGCTACGGCACCGCCGGCGCCAAGAGCTGGGAAGCCTCTCAGCCGCACCTCTCTACCATCAATAGCGTCATTATCGCGCTCGCGCACAACGGCACCCTCGTCAACACCGACGAGCTGCGCCGCCAGCTGATCGAGCTGGGCGTGCCGTTCCTCTCCAACTCGGATTCCGAGGTTGCGACCAAGCTCATCGGCTACTTTACCCAGCGTACGGGCCACCTGCGCGAGGGCATTCGCAAGACCATGGAGCTTGTGCGTGGCGGTTATGCCATGACGCTCATCAACGAGCAGGCGCTCTACGCCTTCCGCGATCCGCATGGCATTCGCCCACTGGTGTTGGGCAAGCTGGTGGACGAGGGCCTGGACCAGGCCGATGCCGCATCCGTTTCGCAGCTGCCGTCGCAGGACGGCGCCGCGACGGTTGACGTTGCCACCCATGTCACCCGCGCCGGCGGCTGGGTCGTCGCCTCCGAGACTTGTGCGCTCGACATTGTGGGTGCCGAGTACGTCCGCGACGTCCGTCCCGGCGAGATTTTGCGCATCAGCGCCGAGGGCCTTGTGTCCGAGCAGGGCGTGCCTGCCGCCGAGGAGCCTGCTAACTGCATCTTTGAGCAGGTCTACTTCGCTCGCCCCGATTCCATCATGAACGGCAAGAGCGTCTACGCTTGCCGTTATGACATGGGTCGTCAGCTGGCACATGAGGAGCCCGTCGAGGCCGACCTGGTCATCGGCGTGCCCGACTCCGGCCTGCCGCCCGCGGAGGGCTATTCGCACGAGAGCGGTATTCCCTTTGGCGAGGGCCTTATCAAGAACCGCTACGTGGGTCGTACGTTTATCGAGCCTACGCAGGAGTTGCGCGCCATGGGCGTGCGTATGAAACTCAACCCGCTGCGCGACAACATCGAGGGCAAGCGCCTGGTCGTCATCGACGACTCCATCGTGCGCGGCACCACCATGGTGCAGCTCGTCAAGATGCTGCGCAACGCCGGCGCCAAGGAGATTCACATCCGCATCAACTCGCCCGAGGTCATTTGGCCGTGCTTCTACGGTATCGATACCGACGTGCAGTCGCAGCTTATCAGCGCCAACAAGACGGTCGACGAGATTTGCGAGTATATCGGCGCCGATTCGCTGGCCTTCCTTTCGGTCGAGGGCCTGCTTAAGGTCATGCCCAAGGGCGGCTACTGCGACGCGTGCTTTACCGGCCGCTATCCCGTGGCGATTCCCGAGAGCTTTGGCCGCGACAAGTTTATGGAGGGCTTTAAGCCCCGCAACCTGGACAAGCCGCTGTACTTTGACGACGACGCCGTGGTCGAGAAATACGACGACCGCAGCTGGGAAGAGGAGCACGGCGAGGCCTAAAACCTGCCATATGGGGACAGGTATATTTTGGTAGGTTTTACCTGCTGTTTTGTTGATATGACGGCGGGTGCTGTTATGGCACACGCCGAAATGAACGCAATTATGAGCACCGTTTGGCGCCCGCGCGGCGCCACGGTAGTGGGAGAGGAAGGCTCAGATGAGCGACAGCAAGCATGTGACGTACGAGGACGCCGGCGTCGATACCGCCGAGGGCGGTCGCGCCGTCGACGCGATTAAGCAGATGGTCAAGGACACCAATCGTCCCGAAGTTATCGGCGGCATCGGCGGCTTCGGTGGCCTGTTCTCGGCTGCCGCGCTTAAGGATATGGAAGACCCGATCCTGATCAGCGGTACCGACGGCGTGGGCACCAAGCTCGTGCTCGCCCAGATCATGGACCGTCACGAGACGGTGGGCCAGGACCTGGTCGCTATGTGCGTCAACGACATTTTGGCTTCGGGCGCCGAGCCGCTGTTCTTCCTGGACTACGTTGCCATCGGTCACATCGAGGCCGAGCACATGGCAAAGATCATCAAGGGCGTGGCCGACGGCTGCAAGCTCGCGGGCTGCGCGCTCGTGGGCGGCGAGATGGCCGAGCACCCGGGCGTTATGGCTCCGGCCGACTACGACCTCGCCGGCTTTACCGTGGGCGTCGTCGATCGTCCCAAGATGCTCGACCCCGCGAACGTTCGCCCGGGCGATGTGATCCTGGGTCTGCCTTCCACCGGCGTGCACTCCAACGGCTACTCGCTCGTGCGCAAGGTCATCGGCGTCGACGGCATCAAGCCGGGCACGCCCGAGGCCGCCGCTAAGGCCGAGGAGCTGAGCCGTCCGCTCGAGGAGCTCGGTGGCGCTTCGCTGGCTGACGCCCTGCTGGCCCCCACGCGCATTTATGTGAAGCCGATTCTTGAGCTGCTGCGCGGCGGCGCCAACGTGCATGCTATCGCCCACATCACCGGCGGCGGTATTACCGAGAACCTCAACCGCGCGCTCGCCGACGACGTTGACGCCGTGGTCACCCGCAACGGCGCCGGGATGGGTTGGGACGTTCCGCCCGTTATTACTTACGTGTCGCGTCAGGCCGAGCTCGCGCCCAACGAGGCATGCAAGACCTTCAACATGGGCGTCGGCCTGTGCCTGATCGTCGACCCCGAGGATGAGGCCGCCGTGACCGAGGCACTGGTCGCGCTGGGCGAGAAGCCGTTCCGCGTGGGCGAGTGCGTCGAGGGTTCCGGTAAGGTCGTGTACTCCGATGAGCGCTAACGAGCAGATGGCTGCTGCCGAGGGCCTGGGCTTTGTGCCCTACACCCGTCCGACCGGCACCGATACGGCCGAGCCGCTTAAGATTGGCGTGCTTATCAGCGGCTCGGGTACCAACCTGCAGGCGCTGATCGACCTAATCGCCGCCGGCAAGCTCAACGCCTCGATTGAGCTCGTGGTGTCGAGCCGTCCTTCGGCCAAGGGCCTACAGCGCGCCGAGCGTGCGGGCATCCAGACGCTCACGCTGTCCAAGGATGTCTATGCCGACCCCATCGCCGCCGACGAGATCATCGCGCATGAGCTGCTCGAACGTGGCTGCGAGTACGTGGTGATGGCCGGCTATATGCGCATGGTGCACACGCCGCTGCTGGCAGCGTTCCCCAATCGCGTGGTCAACCTGCATCCGGCGCTGCTGCCGAGCTTTACCGGTGCCCATGCGATTGACGATGCGTTTGCTCGCGGCGTCAAGGTGACCGGCGTGACCGTGCACTTTGCCAACGAGATCTACGACAACGGCCCCATCATCGCCCAGCGCGCGCTGGCTGTTGAGGAGGGCTGGGATGTCGACACGCTCGAGGAGCACATCCATGCGATCGAGCATGTGCTGTATCCCGAGGTCGTACAAATGCTCGCCGACGGTCGCGTCCACGTGCTGGAGAGCGGCAAGGTGGCTATCGACCCGGCGCGCTAGCGCGTGTAAACAGGTCACCTAGGTTTCTTTGTGACATAAGCAATCGAAATAGCCGCTTGGGGCATATGGAACCATATGTGCCCCAAGCGGCTTTTACCATCTCTTCGATTTCGGGCTCCTGATAACGTGACAGGTGAGACCGAAAAATGGGGGGTGTTCCTATAGTTTTGTCAACTGGGAAATGCTCTCCGTGCGACCGAATCGCGGCATGCTGACGCCAAGCCATTAGGCCGGTGGGCTTCAGTCTGCTCGGTGCGTTTCGGCTAGGCTGCGTA
>OKVD01000443.1_pt1 | contig 16062 bp, 12 predicted proteins | sample 1606881 | NCBI WGS metagenome assembly OKVD01 (sample SAMN03281011, study PRJEB24777) | human gut metagenome | isolation source: fecal sample PR176 from 1 month old male Indian infant, caesarean delivered... | place: Singapore | collected 2006-01-13
GAGACCACATCGACATGAACGTTGAATTAATCACTCCAGTAGCAATGGACGAAGGATTAAGATTCGCTATCAGAGAAGGTGGAAGAACTGTAGGTTCAGGAGTTGTTACTAGCATAATAGAATAATTATCTATTAGAATATAATAACAATTTGAATTAAATAGATTAAATTTGTCAAAAATACTTTAATAAGGACTGGGTAATTTACCTAGTCCTTTACCAAGGACATTTTATTGACAGTTTAAATAAATTGTGATAATGTGAGAAAGTAACTCATAAAGTCACAAAAATAGATAAAGTAAGAGGTGTCAAATCCTCTTAGAATATATATTTAAAACTGGAGGTGCAGACCGTGAGAGTAAAGATAACTTTAGCATGCACAGAGTGTAAACAAAGAAACTATAGCTCAATGAAGAACAAGAAAAATAACCCAGACAGATTAGAAATGCAAAAATACTGCAAATTCTGTAAAAAGCACACTCTTCATAGAGAAACTAAATAGTTAGCGATTAAGTAAAGACACAGACTTACAATATAATAAGGATGTGAGGCTATGACTGGTAATAATTCAAATGCAAAGAATGCTTCAGCTAAAAAAGGTGGAGTAATTCAATTTTTCAAGAATGTTGTGGCTGAGTTCAAAAGAATAACATGGCCATCAAAACAAGAAACAAAAAAAGCATTGATTGCAGTTCTTGGGTTCACTATAGTATATGTTATACTAGTTGGTGGACTAGATTATATTTTTCAAAACCTCTTTCAGGTAGTTTTGAAACTTAAGTAAAGGAGGTTTGGGTGTTAATCACCGATTAATATGAGTGAAAATGCAAGATGGTACGTAGTACATACGTATTCTGGATATGAAAACAAAGTCAAAGTTAATATAGAGAAAGTTGTTGAAAATAGACATCTTGAATCTTTAATTCATGACATCCAAATACCAATGGAGGAAGTAATTGAAGAGAAAGATGGAAAGCAAAAAGTTTCTCTTAAAAAGAAGTTCCCAGGATATGTAATTGTCAAAATGTTAATGACAGACGAATCTTGGTATGTTGTTAGAAACACAAGAGGCGTAACTGGATTTGTAGGACCTGGATCTAAACCAGTTCCCCTTACTGACTATGAGATTGAATCAATGGGAGTTGTAGAATTACCTATGGAAACAGATCTTGAAGTTGGTGAAAGCATAAGAGTTATCTCTGGACCGCTTAGAGAATTCGTAGCTACAATCCAAGAGATAAACCTTGAAAAACAAAAAATTAAAGCTTTAGTTGATATGTTCGGAAGAGAAACATTAGCTGAGCTAGATTTTAATCAAGTAGAAAAATTAGTTTAATATTTAATTTATAAACTAATCTTTTAATTAAGTGGGAGGACAAAAAAATAATTGTCCGTATACACCACAGTATAGGAGGAATAACAAAATGGCTAAGAAAGTAACTGGAATGATTAAACTTCAACTTGCTGCTGGAAAGGCAACACCAGCACCACCAGTTGGTCCAGCTTTAGGACAACACGGTGTAAATATAATGGGATTCTGTAAGGAGTTTAATGCAAAGACTGCTAATCAAGCTGGATTAATAATACCAGTAGTAATCACAGTTTACCAAGACAGATCTTTTAGTTTTATATTAAAAACACCTCCAGCTGCAGTACTAATTAAGAAAGAATTAGGACTAGAAAGCGGATCAGGAGTTCCAAACAGAACAAAGGTTGGAAAATTAACTAAAGATCAATTAAGAAAGATCGCAGAAACAAAAATGCCAGACTTAAATGCTGCAAACATCGAAAGTGCTATGAGAATGATCGAAGGTACAGCTAAGAGTATGGGTGTAACTATTGAAGAGTAATTCACAAAAATAGTGGGAGGTAAAAACCGCTAATACCACAAAGGAGGCTTATTATGGGAAAGAAATATGTTGAAAGTGCAAAATTAATAGATAAAAGTGCTTTATATAATCCAGCAGAAGCGTTAGAGCTTGCTGTTAAAACTGCAAAAGCTAATTTCGATGAAACAATCGAATTACATGTAAGACTTGGAGTAGATCCAAGACATGCTGACCAACAAGTTAGAGGAGCAGTTGTTTTACCAAACGGAACTGGTAAAAATGTTAGAGTTTTAGTATTCGCTAAAGGTGACAAAGCTAAAGAAGCTCAAGAAGCGGGAGCAGATTTCGTTGGAGCTGAAGAATTAGTTCAAAAGATCCAATCAGAAAACTGGTTTGACTACGATGTAGTTGTAGCTACTCCAGATATGATGGGTGTAGTTGGTAGAATCGGTAGAGTTTTAGGACCTAAGGGATTAATGCCAAACCCTAAATCAGGAACAGTAACATTTGATGTTGCTAAAGCAATAGCTGAAATCAAAGCTGGTAAGGTTGAGTACAGAGTAGATAAGACTGCTATCGTACACTGCCCAATCGGAAAGAAGTCATTCGGAGCTGAAAAGTTACACGAAAACTTCAAAACATTAATGGATGCTTTAGTTAAAGCTAAACCAGCAGCAGCTAAGGGTCAATACATTAAGTCAGTAACAGTAACTAGCACAATGGGACCAGGAGCAAAAATTAACCCAGTAAAAGTTACAGAATAATTGTTGACTTAAGTGAAATTTGATGATATAATCAATTTCGTTGAAAAAATGAAATAATGTTCCGTAGACAGTAGGTGCGGTTTCGCGTAACGTATAACTACCTACCGAGGGGTTCTGTAAATATATGATTTTTATAGGTCTTCCTCTGTCTACGGGAAGACCTTTTATAATACGAAAAAGCAGTTAATACTGTGAGGAGGTGGACACACAGTGAACAAGAATAGACAACTAAAGGAAGCAAGAGTTGCTGAGATTAAGGAAAAGTTAGAAAAAGCACAAAGCGTTGTTTTAACTAGCTACCAAGGTCTAACTGTTGAAGAAGACACAGCATTAAGAAAGAACTTAAGAGAAGCAGGAGTAGAGTACAAAGTATACAAAAATACTTTAGTTACTTTAGCAGCTAGAGAATTAGGTTTAGAAGGTATAGAAGAATACTTAGAAGGACCTGTTTCAATGGCATTCGGATACGAAGATGCTACAGCTCCAGCAAGAATCTTAAATGATTTCGCTAAGGATCACAAAAAGTTAGAATTAAAAGCAGGTGTAGTTGAAGGTCAAATCTACGACAAGGAAATGATCACAAAGATCGCTTCAATTCCATCAAAAGAAGTTCTTATTGCAAAACTTCTTGGAAGTATCAAGGCTCCATTATCAAACCTTGCATACTTATTAAATGCAATAAAAGAAAAGAAAGAAGCTGAATCAGCTGAATAATTAACTAAAAATAGTTAATGTGTTTTAAAATTTTGGAGGTGCAATTAAAATGACAAGAGAAGATATCATTCAAGCTATAAAAGAAATGAGCGTTTTAGAATTAAATGAATTAGTAACTGCTTGCGAAGAAGAATTCGGAGTAAGCGCTGCTGCACCAGTAGCAGTAGCAGGAGCAGTAGCTGGAGGAGCTGCAGCTGAAGAAAAGACTGAATTTGACGTAGTTTTAGCTAACGCTGGAGCTAACAAGATCAAAGTTATCAAAGCTGTAAGAGAATTAACTGGATTAGGATTAAAGGAAGCTAAAGAAATAGTTGACGGAGCTCCTAAGACAATCAAAGAAGCTGTTGCTAAAGAAGAAGCTGAAGACATGAAAGCTAAATTAGCTGAAGTTGGAGCTGAAGTAGAATTAAAGTAATTTAAACTTTAATTAATTTCAAAGTGATATAAAAGGTGCTAATTTTAGCACCTTTTTATATTCTAATCTTAAAATTGAAACTATATAAATTATCCTGAATTTATTGGATACTTTATATAGTTTTATTTATAAATAGAGAATAAAAAAATATAAGATAGTAAATAGAAATATATTGACATTATAAATTTCTTATGGTACTATCATTTAATGTACTGTTCAATATGGATAAGTATATTTAGTTGGAAAAAATAAGTATAACCGTATAAAAGTTGGTTATACTAAAAAGATGACGCTGTCCGAAAGCTAAAGTCCCTAGGGAAGTTACGCTTTTGGTTATTTTAGTTTATACAAGGGGTGAAAATTCATGGTACATCCTGTCCAATCTGGAAAAAGAACAAGAATGAGTTTTGGTAAGGTTAAAGATGTAACAGAAATACCAAATCTTATAGAAGTACAATTAGATTCCTACCAATGGTTTTTAAGAGAGGGGTTACATGAAGTCTTTGATGACATTAATCCAATCGGAAACTTTACAGGGAATTTAGTACTTGAATTCGTTGATTACAAGCTTGATATGGATAATATCAAGTACACAGTGGAAGAGTGCAAGGAGAGAGATTCTACTTATGCTGCACCACTAAAAGTCTCAGTAAGACTTACAAACAATGAAACAGGAGAAATAAAAGAACAAGAAGTATTTATGGGAGATTTCCCATTAATGACTGAACAAGGTACTTTTATTATTAATGGTGCTGAAAGAGTTATCGTCAGCCAATTAGTAAGATCTCCAGGAGTATACTATAGCCAAAGCAGAGATAAGAGTGGTAAAAAACTATTCTCATCAACTGTTATACCAAATAGAGGTGCTTGGCTTGAGTATGAAACAGATTCTAATGACATAATTTCAGTAAGAATCGATAAAACAAGAAAACTTCCTATCTCAATATTAGCTAGAGCTATGGGATTCGGAAGTGACCAAGAATTAATTAACTATTTTGGCGAAGAAGAAAGATTCAAAGCTACAATAGAAAAAGACAACACTAAGACTAAAGAGGAAGCTTTACTTGAAATCTATAAGAGATTAAGACCAGGCGAACCACCAACAGTTGATAGTGCAGTTTCATTAATTGATTCTTTATTCTTTGATGCAAAGAGATATGATTTATCAAGAGTTGGTAGATACAAATTTAACAAAAAGTTAGCAATTAACTTAAGACTTGCAAACCAAATTGCTGCAGTTGACATAGTAAATCCTGCAACTGGAGAAATAATGGTAGAGCAAGGTCAAAAAATCAGCAGAGATATGGCAGAAGAAATTCAAAATGCCGGAATAAACTCTGTAGATATATTAATTGAAGACAAAGTTATAAGAGTAATTGGTAACCACTTTGTTGATATCGCTAAACATGTATCATTTGATATAAGCGATCTTAACATTAAGGAACTAGTTCACTATCCAACTTTAATGGAAATTCTTGAAAATTATAGTGATGAAGAAACTATAAAAGAAGAAATAAAGAAAAACATAACAAGATTAATTCCAAAACATATCATAAAAGATGATATATTTGCAACTATAAGTTATGAATTAGGATTAGCTTATGGAATCGGATATGTTGATGATATAGACCATTTAGGTAATAGAAGATTAAGATCTGTTGGAGAATTACTACAAAATCAATTCAGAATTGGTTTATCAAGAATGGAAAGAGTAGTTAGAGAAAGAATGACTATTCAAGACCAAGAAGCAATCACTCCACAAATGTTAATTAATATAAGACCAGTTGCTGCAGCTATTAAAGAATTCTTTGGTAGTTCACAATTATCACAATTCATGGATCAAACAAATCCATTATCAGAATTAACTCATAAGAGAAGATTATCTGCCTTAGGACCAGGAGGTCTTTCAAGAGAAAGAGCTGGTTTCGAAGTTAGAGACGTTCACCACTCACATTATGGTAGAATGTGTCCTATAGAAACTCCAGAAGGACCAAACATAGGACTTATAAACTCTTTAGCTACATATGCAAGAGTTAATGAATATGGATTCATTGAAACTCCATATAGAATTGTAGATAAAGAAAACAGAAGAGCAACTGATGAAATAAGATACTTCACAGCAGATGAAGAAGATCAATACTTAGTAGCTAAAGCTAACGAACCATTAGACGAATCAGGATACTTCGTACATGACAAGGTTACTGTTAGATACATGGAAGAAGTAATAGTAGTACCTTCAAATGAAGTAGATTTAATGGATATTTCACCAAGACAAATAGTATCTGTTGCTACAGCTATGATTCCTTTCCTTGAAAATGATGACGCATCTAGAGCACTTATGGGATCTAACATGCAACGTCAAGCAGTTCCACTATTAAAGCCACAAGCTCCAATAGTTGGTACAGGAATAGAATTTAGAGCAGCAGCTGACTCAGGGGTACTACCTAAAGCTAAAAATGCAGGGGTAGTAAGCTACGTTAGTGCAAGTGAAATAAAAGTTAAGAGAGATGTAGATGGTGGAATAGATACTTACAAACTTCTTAAATTCAAGAGAAGTAATCAAGGTACTTGTATAAACCAAAGACCTCTAGTTTCAATGGGAGAAATGGTATTTAAGAACCAAGTACTTGCAGATGGTCCTTCAACTGATTTAGGAGAAATAGCATTAGGAAAGAACATCAGAATGGGATTCATAACTTGGGAAGGTTATAACTACGAAGATGCCATGTTAATCTCAGAAGAATTAGTAAGAGAAGACGTATTTACATCAATCCATATAGAAGAATATGAATGTGAAGCAAGAGACACTAAACTTGGACCTGAAGAAATAACTAGGGATATTCCAAATGTAAGTGAAGATGCTTTAAAAGATATAGATGAAAGAGGAATAATCAGAATCGGTGCTGAAGTAAGATCAGGAGACATCTTAGTTGGTAAAGTAACTCCTAAGGGTGAAACTGAATTAACAGCAGAAGAAAGATTATTAAGAGCTATTTTCGGAGAAAAAGCAAGAGAAGTAAGAGATACTTCATTAAGAGTTCCTCATGGAGAAGCTGGTATCATAGTTGATATCAAAGTATTCACTAGAGAAAATGGTGATGAATTAAATCCAGGAGTTAACGAACTTGTAAGATGTTATATAGCTCAAAAGAGAAAAATATCAGTTGGAGATAAGATGGCTGGACGTCACGGTAACAAAGGGGTTATTTCAAGAGTACTTCCTGAAGAAGATATGCCTTTCTTACCAGATGGTAGACCACTTCAAATATGCTTAAATCCACTAGGGGTTCCATCACGTATGAACATCGGTCAGGTACTAGAAGTTCACTTAGGATGGGCAGCAAGCGCATTAGGTTGGCACATTGCTACACCAGTATTCGATGGTGCTACTGAATCAGATATAGAACAATGCTTACAAGATGCAGGATACAATGCAAACGGAAAGACTGTTTTATATGATGGTAGAACTGGAGAAGCCTTCGATAATGAAGTTACAGTTGGTATAATGTATATCCTAAAACTTGCTCACTTAGTTGATGATAAGATTCACGCAAGATCAACTGGTCCATACTCATTAGTTACTCAACAACCACTTGGAGGTAAAGCACAATTCGGTGGTCAAAGATTTGGTGAGATGGAAGTTTGGGCACTAGAAGCATACGGTGCAGCTCATACATTACAAGAAATTTTAACAGTTAAGTCAGATGACGTTGTTGGTAGAGTTAAGACTTACGAAGCAATAGTTAAGGGTGAAAATATCCCTGAACCAGGAGTTCCAGAATCATTCAAGGTTCTTATAAAGGAATTACAAGCACTATGCTTAGACGTAAGAGTACTTAATGATAATAACCAAGAAGTTCAATTAAGAGAATTAACTGAAGAAAATGACTCAGCAGATTTAGAAGTAAATATTGAAGGAACAGAAGAGTTTGTTCAAGAACAACCAGCAGTAGAAAGTGACGACAATTATACTTCAGAAATAGAAGTTGAAGAAGAAGATTATGACGGTTTTCAACTAGAAGAATTTCAAGATAACTTAGAGCTTGATGATTTTAACGATGAACACTAATTTTGAAGGGAGGATTACCCTTGTTTGAATTAAATAATTTTGATGCCATACAAATAGGCTTAGCATCCCCTGAACAAATCAGAGAATGGTCAAGGGGAGAAGTTAAAAAACCAGAAACAATTAACTATAGAACTTTAAAACCAGAGAGAGACGGTTTATTCTGTGAAAGAATATTCGGACCTATGAAAGACTGGGAATGTCACTGTGGTAAATATAAGAGAGTTAGATATAAAGGTATAGTTTGTGACAGATGTGGAGTTGAAGTTACTAAAGCTAAAGTAAGAAGAGAAAGAATGGGGCATATTGAACTTGCTGCCCCAGTTTCTCACATTTGGTACTTCAAAGGAATTCCATCAAGAATGGGATTAATCCTTGATATGTCACCTAGATCATTAGAAAAAATTCTTTACTTTGCTTCATACGTAGTAGTTGATCCAAAGGAAACACCATTATTAAAGAAACAACTTCTTAACGAAAAAGAATATAGAGAAGCTGTTGATAAATATGGTGAAGAAAGCTTCGTAGCTGGAATGGGTGCTGAAGCTATACAACAACTTTTAGGTGAAATAGACTTAGAAGCTAGTTCAAAAGAACTAAAAGAAGAATTAAAACAAAGTACAGGTCAAAAGAAAGTAAGAATAATCAGAAGATTAGAAGTTGTAGAATCATTCAGAGCTTCAGGCAATGATCCAAGATGGATGATCGTGAATGTATTACCTGTAATCCCACCAGACATCAGACCAATGGTTCAATTAGATGGTGGAAGATTCGCAACATCAGACTTAAATGACCTATACAGAAGAGTTATCAACAGAAATAACAGATTAAAGAAGTTATTAGATTTAGGAGCACCTGACATAATCGTTAGAAACGAAAAGAGAATGCTTCAAGAAGCTGTTGATGCCTTAATAGATAACGGTAGAAGAGGAAGAGCTGTTACAGGACCTGGAAACAGACCTTTAAAATCTCTTTCAGATATGCTTAAAGGTAAGCAAGGTAGATTTAGACAAAACTTACTTGGTAAGAGAGTTGACTATTCTGGTAGATCAGTTATCGTTGTTGGACCAGAATTACAAATGTACCAATGTGGTCTTCCAAAAGAAATGGCAATTGAATTATTCAAGCCTTTCGTAATGAAGAAACTAGTTGAAGATGGAATAGCACACAACATAAAGAGTGCTAAGAGAATGGTAGAAAGAGTAATGCCACAAGTTTGGGATGTATTAGAAGAAGTTATTGCAGACCATCCAGTATTACTTAACCGTGCTCCGACTCTACACAGACTTGGAATTCAAGCTTTCCAACCTGTACTAGTTGAAGGAAGAGCTATTAAACTTCACCCATTAGTATGTACAGCATACAACGCTGACTTCGATGGTGACCAAATGGCGATTCACGTACCACTATCAGTTGAAGCTCAAGCAGAAGCTAGATTCTTAATGCTTGCAGCAGGAAACATAATGAAACCATCAGATGGTAAGCCAGTTTGTGTACCTACACAAGATATGGTTCTTGGTTCTTACTACATGACAATGGAAAAAGACGGAGCACTAGGAAGTGGAAAGTACTTCTCATCAAAAGATGAAGCAATAATGGCTTATCAAGTTAAAGCAATAGATATCCATGCTGATATAAATGTAAAAATGTTCAAAGAAATCGATGGAGAAATGAAATCAGGAATTATTAAGACTACTGTAGGTAAATTAATATTCAATGAATCAATTCCTCAAGATTTAGGATTTGTTGATAGAACAAACCCAGAAGAAATGTTTAACTTAGAAGTTGACTTCTTAATAACTAAAAAGTCATTAGGAAAGATAATTGATAAGTGTTACATGAAGCATGGTTCAACAAAAACTTCAATAATGCTAGATAGAATAAAAGCATTAGGATATCACTATTCATCAATCGGAGCGGTTACAGTTGCTGCATCAGATATGATAGTACCTCAAGCTAAATACGATCTATTAAAAGATGCTGATGAAACAGTAGAAAAGATAGAAAAGATGTATAAGAGAGGTTTCATATCAGAAGATGAAAGATATGAAAGAGTTATAGAAAAATGGACTAAGACAACAGAAGATGTTGCCGATGCACTAATGGATAGCTTGGATAAATGGAATCCAATATTCATGATGGCTGACTCAGGAGCCAGAGGTTCTAAGTCACAGATTAAACAATTAGCAGGTATGAGAGGACTTATGGCAAGTCCATCAGGTAAAATCCTTGAATTACCAATCAGAGCATCATTCAGAGAAGGTCTTGATGTCCTAGAGTACTTCATTTCAACTCACGGAGCTAGAAAAGGTAATGCCGATACAGCTCTTAAGACAGCCGATTCAGGATACTTAACAAGAAGACTTGTTGACGTATCACAAGACGTTATTGTTAGAGAAGAAGATTGTGGTACTCATGAAGGTATAGTAGTTTCTGAAATAAAAGAAGGAAACGAAATAGTAGAAGAATTAAAAGAAAGATTAACTGGTAGATACACAGCTGAAGATGTTATTCATCCAGAAACAGGAGAAGTTTTAGTACCAAATGATACTTATATGGATCCTGAACTAGCTGAAAAAGTTTCAGATGCTGGTGTTAAGAAAGTTAAGATTAGATCAGTATTTACATGTTCATGTAAGATTGGTGTATGTGCTAAGTGTTACGGTATGAACATGGCAACTGCTCAAAAAATAAATATTGGAGAAGCTGTTGGTATAATAGCTGCTCAATCAATCGGAGAACCAGGTACACAGCTTACAATGAGAACCTTCCATACAGGTGGGGTTGCATCAGCTGGAGATATCACTCAAGGTCTTCCAAGAGTTGAGGAATTATTCGAAGCTAGAAAACCAAAGGGTCTTGCAATAGTAAGTGAAATCAACGGTACTGTAAGAGTTGAAGAAACTAAGAAGAAGAGAACTGTTCACGTAATGGGTGATGACGGCGAAGAAGTAAGCTATGACATACCATTTGGATCAAGAGTTAAGGTTTCAAATGATGATTACATCGAAGCTGGAGACGAAATTACAGAAGGTTCAGTAAACCCTCACGACATCATGGCTATTAAAGGCGTTGATGGAGCTAGAAAATATCTTTTATCAGAAGTTCAAAAAGTTTATAGATTACAAGGTGTTGATATCAACGATAAGCACTTAGAAGTAGTTGTTAGACAAATGACTAGAAAGATAAAAGTTACTGAGTCAGGGGATACAGATCTTCTACCAGGTACTACTATAGATATATTTGACTTTGAAGAAGCAAATGCAAAAGTAAGAGAGTTTGGAGGAGAAGAAGCACAAGGTGATCAAGTTTTACTTGGAATCACTAAGGCAGCTCTTGCTACTGATAGTTTCTTATCAGCAGCATCATTCCAAGAAACAACAAGAGTTCTTACTGAAGCAGCAATCAAAGGAAAGATAGATCCACTTGTAGGATTAAAAGAAAATGTAATAATAGGTAAGTTAATTCCAGCTGGTACTGGAATGAATAGATATAAATCTGAAAGATTAGATATCGAAGATAATATCTTAGAAGAAGATGTTATTGTAAATGTTGAATAAAAATTAAATTTATTGACATGAGTATTTTTAAATGATAAAATACGTGTTGTGTGTTAATTAAACACATATAAAACAATGTCTACATTGCTTCACTGAGGCAAAAGTTAAACTTTGCCTCATGAAGCTTTTTATAGTAATGTAGGCAACATAAGTTGTTTTATCTAATATTTTATATAGATAAATGAAAATTCAGGAGGTGAAGAAATGCCAACTATAAGCCAATTAGTAAGAAAAGGAAGAAAAGCTGCTGTTAACCAATCAACTGCACCAGCTCTAAAAAACTGTCCACAAAAAAGAGGAGTTTGTACAGTAGTTAAAACATCAACTCCTAAAAAGCCTAACTCAGCCCTAAGAAAGGTTGCCAGAGTAAGACTTACAAATGGATATGAAGTAACTGCATACATTGGTGGTGTAGGACACAACTTACAAGAACATAGTGTTGTTCTTATAAGAGGTGGAAGAGTTAAGGACCTTCCTGGGGTTAGATACCATATCGTAAGAGGAGCACTAGACTGTGCTGGAGTAGCTAACAGAATGCAAGGAAGATCAAAGTACGGTGCTAAGAGACCTAAGAAATAGGAATCTTAAACTAATGTAGTGCTTATCTTCGGCATTTACATAGATTTATAACTTAAGTTTATATAGATGTAAAAGAGAAGCACTTTGCGATATTTTAAATATCGAGTACCGATGAACTTAAATTTAAATTGTTAAGGAGGGAAGAAAAGTGCCAAGAAAAGGACATATAGCAAAAAGAGACGTTTTAGCTGATCCAGTGTACAACTCAAAGGTTGTTACTAAGTTAATAAACGGAATCATGTTAGACGGTAAAAAAGGAGTAGCACAAAAAATATGCTACCAAGCATTTGAAACAATAGCAGAGAAGACTGGCAGAGATGCTTTAGAAGTATTCGAAGAAGCTATGAACAATATAATGCCATTACTAGAAGTTAAGGCAAGAAGAATAGGTGGGGCAACTTACCAAGTTCCAATAGAAGTTAGAGCAGAAAGAAGACAGACTTTAGGTATCAGATGGATGCTAGATGCTGCTAGAAAAAGAGGAGAAAAGTTAATGTATGAGAGATTAGCAGGTGAATTATTAGACGCTGCTAATAATACAGGAGCAGCCGTTAAGAAGAGAGAAGATACTCACAAGATGGCTGAAGCTAACAAAGCATTCGCTCACTACAGATACTAATTTCAGGACTGTTTTGGCTTCAGCCAAAACAGTTTTGTTGAATTTAAAATTACTCATTGAGAGGAGGAATTATTGTGACAAGAGAGTTTCCTTTAGATAAATTTCGTAATATAGGAATCATGGCTCATATAGATGCTGGTAAAACAACAACTACTGAGCGTATATTATTCTACACTGGTAGAACTCATAAAATTGGAGAAACACATGATGGTGCTTCACAAATGGACTGGATGGCACAAGAGCAAGAAAGAGGTATAACAATCACTTCTGCTGCTACATTCTGTCAATGGAAAGGTTATGCTATAAACATAATCGATACTCCAGGACACGTAGATTTTACTGTTGAGGTTGAAAGATCATTAAGATGTCTAGATAGTGCTATCACTGTACTAGATGCTAAGAGTGGGGTTGAACCACAAACAGAAACAGTTTGGACACAAGCTGATAACTATGGAGTACCAAGAGCTATCTATGTAAACAAGATGGACGCTACTGGTGCTGACTTCTACGCATGTATAAACTCAGTAAGAGAAAGATTAAAAGCTAACGCTGTAGCTATACAAATACCAATAGGTGCTGAAGATACTTTCGTAGGTATGATAGACCTTATCGAAAATGTAGCACTTATACACAAAGATGACTTAGGAAAAGACATCGAAAGAGGAGAAATCCCAGCTGAATTACAAGATAAAGCAGAAGAATACAGAAACTTAATGATAGAAGCAATAGCTGAAACTGATGAAGAGTTAATGATGAAATACTTAGATGGTGAAGAATTAACTAAAGAAGAGTTAAAAGCAGCTTTAAGAAAAGCTACTATCAACAATGAAATAGTTCCTGTAATCTGTGGTTCATCATACAAGAACAAAGGTGTTCAAGAAATGATCGACTTAGTTGTTGATTACTTACCATCACCAATAGATATACCAGCGGTTAAAGGTATATCAGTTGATGACCCAGACGTAGAATTAGAAAGAGAAGCTAGCGATGATGCTCCAATGTCAGCATTAGCATTCAAGATAGCTACTGACCCATTCGTAGGAAGACTTGCATTTACAAGAGTTTACTCAGGTATAATGGAAAGTGGTACTTACGTTCTTAACTCAACTAAGGGTAAGAAAGAAAGAATCGGTAGATTAGTTAAGATGCACGCTAACTCAAGAGAAGAAATCAGCGAATTAAGAGCTGGAGACTTAGGTGCTATAGTTGGATTAAAGAATACAACTACAGGAGATACTTTATGTGATGAAGCAAATCCAATCATCCTTGAAAGTATGGAATTCCCAGAACCAGTTATCTCAATCGCTATCGAACCAAAGACTAAGGCTGGTCAAGAAAAGATGGGTATCGCTTTAGCTAAGTTAGCTGAAGAAGATCCAACATTCAAGACTTGGACTGATCAAGAAACTGGTCAAACAATCATCGCTGGTATGGGTGAATTACACTTAGATATCATCGTTGATAGATTACAAAGAGAATTCAAAGTTGAATGTAACGTAGGTGCTCCACAAGTTGCTTACAAAGAAACTATCAGAAAAGCTGTTAAGGCTGAAGGTAAGTTCGTAAGACAATCAGGTGGTAGAGGACAATACGGACACTGCTGGATCGAAATGATGCCAACAGAAGGAGAATATGAATTCGAAAATGCTATTGTTGGGGGAGCAATTCCAAGAGAATACATTCCAGCAGTAGATAATGGTATCCAAGAAGCTGCTGAAAGCGGTGTTATCGCTGGATTCCCAACTATAAACTTCAAAGTTAAATGTTTCGATGGTTCATACCATGATGTCGATTCATCAGAAATGGCCTTCAAGATCGCTGGATCAATGGCATTCAAGAATGCTATGAAGAAAGCAGATCCTACATTACTAGAACCTACAATGAAGGTTGAAGTAATTGTACCAGAAGAGTACATGGGAGATGTTATTGGTGACATTAACTCAAGAAGAGGTAGAATGGAAGGTATGGAACAAAGAAATGGTCGTCAAGTTATCAGAGCATACGTTCCACTATCAGAAATGTTCGGATATGCAACTGCATTAAGATCAAAAACTCAAGGTAGAGGAACTTACGTAATGGTATTTGACCACTATGAAGAAGTACCAAAGAACATTCAAGAAGAAATAGCTGGTAAGAAAGCTAAGTAGTTCTTAAAATAATTAGAGAGAGTTACTTAAATCAAGTAACTTCTCTCAATAAATAGGGTGTAAAGATTTCTAAATTATATTTGGAAACTTTTCATATCAAATATATAATATTGATTAAACGGTTATTATAATAATGAAAATTCATTATTATTTGGCAATGAAGGAGGAATAACAATGTCAAAAGCAAAATTCGAAAGAAGTAAACCACACGTTAACATTGGAACAATAGGTCACGTAGACCACGGTAAAACTACATTAACAGCAGCTATTACAACAGTATTAGCTAACAAGGGATTCGCTGAATCATTCAAATATGACGAAATCGATAAGGCTCCAGAAGAAAAAGAAAGAGGAATCACAATCAACACAGCTCACGTTGAATACGAAACAGACAACAGACACTATGCTCACGTTGACTGTCCAGGACACGCTGACTACGTTAAGAACATGATCACAGGAGCTGCTCAAATGGACGGAGCTATCTTAGTTTGTTCAGCAGCAGACGGTCCAATGCCTCAAACAAGAGAGCACATCCTACTAGCTTCAAGAGTTGGAGTTGACCACATCGTAGTATTCTTAAACAAAGCAGATATGGTTGATGACGAAGAATTATTAGAATTAGTAGAAATGGAAATCAGAGAATTATTAAGCGAATACAACTTCCCAGGAGATGATATTCCAGTAATAACAGGATCAGCTTTAAGAGCTTTAGAAAACCCAACTGATCCAGAAGCAACAGCTTGCATCGATGAATTAATGGCAGCAGTAGATAGCTACATCCCAACTCCAGAAAGAGCAACAGATAAGCCATTCTTAATGCCAATCGAAGATGTATTCACAATCACTGGTAGAGGAACAGTTGCAACAGGAAGAGTTGAAAGAGGTATCTTAACTGTTGGAGCAGAAGTTGAAATCGTAGGAATCAAAGAAGAAATCAAGAAGACTGTAGTAACAGGAATCGAAATGTTCAGAAAGTTATTAGACGAAGCGCAAGCTGGAGATAACGTTGGAGTACTTTTAAGAGGTATCCAAAGAACAGAAATCGAAAGAGGTCAAGTACTTGCTAAACCAGGTACAGTTAACCCACACAAGAAGTTCGTAGGTCAAGTATACGTACTTAAGAAAGAAGAAGGTGGAAGACATACTCCATTCTTCGATGGATACAGACCACAATTCTACTTCAGAACAACTGACGTTACAGGATCAATCAAATTACCAGAAGGAATGGAAATGGTAATGCCAGGAGACCACATCGACATGAACGTTGAATTAATCACTCCAGTAGCAATGGACGAAGGATTAAGATTCGCTATCAGAGAAGGTGGAAGAACTGTAGGTTCAGGAGTTGTTACTAGCATAATAGAATAATT
>OKVD01000453.1_pt1 | contig 15752 bp, 10 predicted proteins | sample 1606881 | NCBI WGS metagenome assembly OKVD01 (sample SAMN03281011, study PRJEB24777) | human gut metagenome | isolation source: fecal sample PR176 from 1 month old male Indian infant, caesarean delivered... | place: Singapore | collected 2006-01-13
GCTGACTAAGTGCGCTCCGTCTTAGGTCGTTAGAGTTGTATGTTCGTGCTAGTGCTCATAGTTTTGTATGTTATTTTTAGTCGATATTCTCCTATCTTTCTCTCTCCATTTTTTTTTTTTAATGATACGGCGACCACCGAGATCTACACCTCTCTATTCGTCGGCAGCGTCAGATGTGTATAAGAGACAGAACTATTTGAGCAGACCGTTTCTGTTGAGGCTGTACAGCGTATTTATGAATTAGCAAAACAATATGATTGGCATATACAATCTTATATAGATGATCATTTGCTATGTCATCATAAAACGTGGCAGTCCGATCTCTATGAAGTTCAAACGGGAGCGAAAGCAGAGTTTTTAGGTGATGGGTTATATACTTTAGAGTCTGAACCAAATAAGCTAATCGCTATTGATACAGTAGAGGGGATTGATCAAATTATTGATACTTTGACTCCTGAAGTGGGCGATTTGGTTAATCTAGTTCGTAGCCAAAAAGACTTTTTAGAAATCGTTGCCCTTAATGTGTCAAAGGGGCGTGCTTTGACACAACTAGCTTTAGATAATCATATTAGTTTAGAACATATCGTTTCTTTTGGTAATGCAGAAAATGATATTTCTATGCTACGTAAAACAGGTTACTCTGTAGCTGTTGAAAACGCTACAGATCATGTAAAATCTGTGGCTCATACAATTTGTGGCCATCATAATGACGATGGAGTAGCCCATTGGATTGAAGATAATCTTTTATAATGGAGTAAAACTATGGAAGCATTTCGTTTGTTAATAGTTACAGGTATGTCAGGTGCCGGCAAAACTCAAGTATTGCAAGCTTTAGAAGATATGGGGTATTTATGTATTGATAATATTCCCCCTGTGCTGATTCCTAAATTAAGTGAAATTTGCCGACAAGGTGGAGAACGGACTAATCGCGTTGCTCTTGTTGTAGATATTCGGGGGGGCGAATTTTTTGAAGCTCTTTCTTCATCTTTAGATACATTAAAAGATATGAAGGTAGATTTTGAAATTGTATTTATGGATGCTACAGATGAGACTTTGATTCGTCGATATAAGGAAAGTCGACGGAGTCATCCATTGGCTCCTAATGGGCTAATTACAACAGGGCTAAAAAAAGAACGCCAAATTCTTAACTCTGTGCGCCATAAAGCAGATTTTATTATTGATACCACTAATATGAAGACGGCTAGCTTGAAAGAGTATTTAAAAACGCGCTTTGCTCAAGTTGATGAAGCTCATGGTATGGCGATTACTGTAGTGAGCTTTGGTTTTAAGTATGGTATTCCTCTCGATGCAGATATGGTATGGGATGTTCGTTTTCTACCTAATCCATTTTATATTCCTGAGTTTCGTCATAAAACAGGTCGTGTGAAAGCAGTGAATGAATATATCCATTCCTTTGAAGTAACCGAGGAATTTAAAAAACGTTACTTTGATACCATGGACTTCCTTGTGCCAAATTATGAACAAGAAGGGAAATCTCAGTTTATTGTGGCAGTAGGTTGCACAGGTGGTATGCATAGATCTGTAGCTATGGCAGAGGCTCTATACTCCCACTTGTTAGAAAAAGGATATCGTGTAACTGTTGAACATAGAGATATGATGAAAAATAATGTAGAAGAAGATTATAATCCTCATGAAATTATAACACTTGATAACTAGATAGGGGGGATTATGTTGCGAAAAGGATGGTTCCGGTGGCTAATTCCGGGTCTAAATATAAAACGTTGGCTTGCCCTATTTAGTTGTGGTGTAGGTCTTTTAATTATTGGTATTTCTTTGATTTTTAACTATCAATGGCTTGCGGTTCTTGAAGATATTGTGCTTGCCTTTTCCTATAATATGACGGGCTTTTACAATTATAATGTACTCATTGCTGTAGGGGCTGTAGTATTATCGATTGGTGCTGTATTAATGCTCATCGGTACGAGTAAAGTTATTAAAACGATTATTCGTGCGGTACTACCTAATCCTGACAGCAAGGTATCGGATATTATTTTTCAAAATATCCGACTCGATAAGGGCCCAAAAATTGTAGTAATCGGTGGTGGTACGGGCTTATCAAATTTATTGCGTGGTTTGAAATCACATACATCAAACCTATCTGCGATTGTAACTGTCGCTGATGATGGAGGTTCTTCTGGTCGCTTGCGAAAAGACTTTCAAATGATAGCTCCTGGTGATTTGCGAAACTGTTTAGTATCATTAGCTGAACAAGAAGGAGTAATGGAGAACTTATTCCGTTATCGTTTCGATGGTGAGAATGAGCTTTCTGGGCACAGTTTTGGTAATCTATTTATCACTGCGCTTGCTCAAGTTTATGATGGAGATATTGAAGAAGCTCTTGAAGCGGCTAGTAAATTGTTGCGTGTCCGTGGTCGTGTAATTCCTTCCTCTACAGAGTTTATTAAATTGCGTGCAGAGATGACAGATGGCACTATTGTAGAAGGTGAAAGTAATATACCACACTCGGGTAAACGAATTCGCCATATCTATAGTGATCCAGCATTGCCTAAGCCAGAGGGGGCTGCATTACGTGCCATTGATGAAGCGGATGTAATTATTTTAGGTCCTGGTAGTTTATATACAAGTATTATCCCAAATTTACTAACTGATAAGTTGGCCTCTCATGTACGTGCCAGTAAGGCTAATAAAATCTATATTGCTAATGTTATGACACAACCGGGTGAAACCACAGGCTACACATTAAATGACCATGTAGAGGCTTTAATTGCTCATGGCGGAGAAGGAATTATAGATACTGTTCTTGCCAATGATGGGCCGTTGCCAATTCAAATGGTTGAACAATATAGTGCTGTAGGATCTGAACCATTGGTATTAGATACTAAAAAGTTACAAGACAAAGGAATCCGCACTATACGAGCTACCTTAATTAACCCTCAAAAACCAGCTGTTCACGATCCTGAACGGTTAGGTAAAGTTATTATGGATATCATTCATGCTATGCAATCTAACACTGAACCGCATATCTTAGAATATTATCTTCAACGAGATGATCATTAATGAGAAGGGATGTCCATGTCATTTGCAGAAGATGTAAAAAATGAATTATGCCAATATGAAGCCTCTAGTGATGCGGATGTGGCCATGAAAATTGAAGCGTCTTGCTTATTGCGTATGAGCGGATCTATCATTTTGGGGATGAAAGGTGCAGTTGGCATTCGTTTGGCTACGGCTAATAATGCAGTAGCTCGTCGGTTGCTTGGTATTTTGAAAAAGCAATACGAATTACCTACAAATGTATTAGTACGACAAGGTTTAAACCTGCGTAAAAAAAATATGTATACGCTCTCTGTGGAACCTTCTATAGAGGGGAGACAGGCTTTAGAGGATCTCGCTTTATGGCCTGTAACCGAACAAATTCCTCGCAGTTGGCTCAAATCAATGGAAGCACGACGTGCCTTTTTAAGGGGAGCTTTTTTAGGGGGAGGCTCTGTTAATAAACCACAAAGTGATTACCATCTTGAGTTTATGACGGGAAACGAGATTTTTGCGAGGGAAATTATCCATGTATTACGGCTTTTTCACATTCATGCAGGCTTAACGGAGCGGAAGGAAGAGTATGTAGTATATCTTAAAGAAGGGGATGCAGTAACAAATTGTTTGCAAATCATGGGTGCTCAATCGGCGCTTATGGAATTTGAAAACGTGCGAATTATGAAAACCGTACGGAATCAAATAAATCGTCAAGTCAACTGTGAGACGGCAAATTTACAGAAGGTTGTGGATGCAGCAGTTCGTCAGGTAAAAGCAATCCGTATTATTGATAGAGAAATCGGTATTGAAGAATTACCTGAAAAGTTGCGCGTCGTTGCAAGACTTCGGTGGGAGAATCCTGAAGCGAGTTTAAAAGAGCTTGAAGAGTTGATGGAGGGGGAACTATCTAAATCTGGAATTGGCCATCGACTAAAGAAGATTGAAGCATTAGCACTTACGTATGACCCGTTGGGGCTCGAAGAAATATAGAGGTAATAATATATGTTTTCCTATAAATCAAGATATTGTGTAGCTGCGGCTATGGCTGCCATGGCTGCCCTTACAGGCCATGTAGAAGCTCGTGATATAGATTTACAATCAATTGGATATTTTCAGTTTTCTCCGTTACCACCATCTTTGGTGTCTCAAACGGATACATTGCTCCTATCGGATAGTCCTGAATATGTAGGACCTGTAGGAGGTACGTTAAGTGCAGGTACAATTAATGGCAATGGGCGTATCTATTTCTATCATGTAAATGAAATGGATCTACCTCACAAGATTGCTATCGTCTTAGAAAACCAAACGGCTTATCCAACTTCAGTACATGTCATGAGACAATTAAAATCTGTAGCTACACCTGACTATTTTGCAGCAGGTCGTGATTTGTCTCGGAAGGATTTGGAGCAGCCTCTTAATGAAAGCCCAGATGCAAGACCATTATATTCTCTTAGCATTCCACCACAAGGGCGCCAATTAATCTTTAGTGACTTAGAAAATACACCGGTAAATCGAGATGCATTATTTACGGGTATTGTAGATATTAAAACAGAAGGGCCTATATTTGCGCGTGTTATGATGTTGCCTATGGGGATGGACCCTGTAGATGCGTCACATTGGGTGAAAAACCTTCCTATTGATGAAATACAATTACGCGGTACTTATACTGGTGCTAAACGTAATATGGAGGTTACTACACCATTCGATACCGCTTTAGGTGGTGCCTTTGTAGAAATTGGTAATGACCGCGAAGATACGTTTATCAATGGTGTAGATGAAATGCAAAATAAAGCATTTGTTCGTGACCGTGGTAACTACGGCGTATCGTATACGTTAAAAATTCCTACAAAGGGGAATGAACCGTTTAGACTGTATTTTAACCCTCTTGGGGGACCTTATTCTGGTTCCTTTATGGTAAAAGCATTGCATCAACAAGGTGCTAGACGGGGACAGACCGATACACGGACTTATCACATTGGTGGTGCAGATGGTATTTCCGCATTAGGGGAAGGTACTATATTAGATAGCCGTCTTTTAGGGAACTATAATGCGGGCGATTTATTAACGTTAAACTTTATGCCAGCTGGTGCATCGAATTTGCCAATTCGTTTCTTGTTGATTCCTGAATCTCTTGCAAATCCACAAAAACATCAAACCATTGCTGTTAATGTACCGAAAGATGTTAAAGATATCTTAGGGCACCCAACTCAAGGGGGGACACAAATACCTGTAGGTCCTGTAGGGGGGAAAGATGGAGATAAAGGGACAGTAGATACTAAAAAATCTACTGTTGAAAGTCCAGCTAAACGGGCAGAAAAAATTGCTCATGAAGAAACTAAAAAGATGAGCGATAAAGCTGCAGCAGATGTAAAAAAAGAAGCGCAACTTAAAAAAGCAAAAGACGAGAAAGAAGCCTTAGCTCGTAAAAAAGCCGAAGAGGCTCGACTAGCTGCAGAAAAAGCTGAAATGTTGCGAAAGGCTGCAGAAGCCAAGCATGCTGAAATTGAGCGCAAGATGGCTGAAAAAGCCGAAGCAGAGCGTAAAGCAGAGGAAGCTCGAAAGGCGGAAGCGGCTCGTAAAGCTGAAATGGCACGTATCGAGGCAGCGAGAAAAGCGGAAGCGGATCGACTAGAGGCGGCTCGTAAAGCAGAAGAAGCTCGACTAGCAGCGGAAGCAAAACGTCTTGAAGAAGAACGTAGAATTGAAGCTGCTCGTATTGAGGCCGCACGCAAAGCGGAGGAAGAAAGAAAAGCGGCCGAAGCTAAGGCTCGCTTTGAAGCGCAACGAGCAGCAGAAAAAGCTGCTTTAGAAGCCAAAAAGGCCGAAGAGGAACGCTTGGCTGCTGAGGCTAGAGTTCGTTTAGAAGCACAACGTAAAGCTGAGCAGGAAGCATTGGAAGCAAGACGTGCCGAAGAAGCTCGTAAAGCAACAGAAGCGAAAGCTGCTTTAGAAGCACAACGTGCTGCCGAGCAAGCCGCTCTTGAAGCGAAGCGCCAAGAAGACGCTCGTAGAGCGGCAGAGGCTAAGGCTGCTTTGGAAGCACAACAAATGGAAGCAGCAAGAAAAGCAGAAGAGGCTCGTCGTGCGGAGGAAGCGCGTAGAGCAGAAGAAGCTCGAATTGAAGCGGAACGTAAAGCTGAGGCCGCTCGCGTAGCAGCAGAAGCAAAACGAGCAGAGGACGCACGCAAAGCTGAAGCAGCTCGAATTGAAGCAGCGCGTAAAGCTGAACAAGCTCGTTTAGCAGCAGAAGCACGTAGAGCAGAAGAAGCTCGGAAAGCAGAAGCAGTTAGACTTGAGGCACAACGTAGAGCTGAACAGGAACGTCTTGAAGCTGCGCGCCGTGCAGAAGAAGCTCGAATTGTTGCAGAGGCTAAACGTGCTGAAGAAGCGCGTAGAGCCGAAGAAGCTCGCCGCATAGAAGAAGCAAGACGTGCCGAAGAGGCTCGTAAAGCAGAGGAGGCCCGCTTAGCGGCAGAAGCTCGTAAGGCAGAGCAAGAGCGACTTGCTGCAGAACGAGCTGAAGCAGAACGTCAAGCCGCAGAGGCACGACGTATTGCTGAGGAACGATATAAAGCGCAACTAGAAGCAGAGCGTAAAGCTGAAGCTGCTCGTCAACAAGCGTTGGCTCAAGCTGAAATCGAGCGTAAAGCAAAAGAGCGTGCTGAAGCTATTCAACGTGTCCGAGATCAACAAGAGAGTGCTCGTCGTCGTGCAGAACTTGCACGTCAACAACTTGAAGCCGAACGTAAGGCTGCTCAAGCATCTAAGAGGACTCCTTCCTTCAGTGAACTTGATGATATTCATGGGGATACATCAAATGTAACTATTCCAAATGCTGTATCCATTGATGAGTTGACAAAACCTAGACCGACTGCATCTCAAAATACACGTCGTCGTGAGCAACGTCAACCTCAATTGTCGCCAAATCAGCAATATGTGCAGATAGATCCTGTAGCGAATGAGCCGCAACAAGATCAAATGCCATATACTCCACAAAATGAACAGCAAAATGATGAAGAAAACCCACCAAGATTATATCCATTAGGTTAAGACCCTTAATTTCTAAAAAAAATTTTAGATTAAAGTTTAAGATATAGAAGTGGATTAATAGCTGTTTAAATATAGAGAGGACAAGCAATTTTATATGCTTGTCCTCTTTTTAAAATCCATATGAATTTTGTGTTTTACATTGACTTTCAAAGGTGGATTCAGTACAATAAATAAAGAAATGCATATATGGTACGAGAGACCATTGCATAATACAATACCTTTTAATTTAGTCCAGAGAGGCTGAGAAAGGAATATAGTTGAAGTGCCCATAGGGGCTTCTTTGTGCAAACTATTTGACCTTTTGCCCTGGGCAAAAGGTCTTTTTTGTTACGTGAGTTAGGAGGAAATCATGGGACAAGTTAGCCTAAAAGGCAAAGATTTATTGGGTTTGCAAAATGTGTCACCTGAAGAAATCAAATTGATTTTAGATGTGGCAAAGAAAATGAAGAAAATCGTTCTTTCTGATGACAAGAAGGTTCCACTATTAAAGGGGAAATCCATTATCAACCTTTTTATGGAACCAAGTACTCGTACCCGTAGTTCCTTTGAGTTAGCCGGCAAATACTTAGGGGCTGACGTGATCAATCTTTCTCCTAGTGGATCTTCCATGGGTAAAGGTGAAAGCTTCCGCGATACATTGTTAACTATGTCCTACATGGGCACAGATGCTATCGTAATGCGACACAGCGCAGAAGGTGCACCTTTATATGCTACGAAAGCCGTAGATCCTATTATCATTAACGCAGGCGATGGCGCTCATGAGCATCCAACACAAGCATTACTAGATATGTATTCTATCTTAGAGAAAAAGAAATCTATTGAAGGCCTAAAGGTGGTTATCCTTGGGGATATAATGCATAGTCGCGTAGCACGCTCCAACATTTATGGCCTTACAAAAATGGGGGCTGATGTACATCTAGCTGGTCCTCGTACAATGGTATATCCAGAATTTGAAAAATTAGGTGTTACCGTACACCATGATATTCGTGAAGCAGTGGCTGATGCAGATGTAGTTAACGTACTTCGCATTCAATTAGAACGCATTCATTCTGCATTGTATCCTACAAATAGAGAATATGCTCGTATCTTTGGTATTAACAATGATGTATTAAAATTAGCTAAAGATGATGTAATGGTAATGCATCCAGGTCCTATGAACCGCGGCCTTGAAATTGCACCAGATGTAGCATATTCTGATCAATCCGTAATTCAAGAACAGGTACGTAATGGCGTAGCTGTACGTATGGCTGTATTGTACTTAACTATTATCGGAGGTGACGGTAGTGAGCTTGCTTATTAAAAATGGTACGGTAGTTAATCCGGCAAAAAAACAAAACGAAGTAGCAGATGTTCTCGTAAAAGATGGTAAAATTGTGGCCATCGGTCAAAACTTGAGTGCTGAAGGTGCTGAAGTTTATGATGCAACAGGGCTTATCGTAGCACCTGGTCTTATCGATATTCACACACATTTGCGCGAACCAGGCCAAGAAGCTAAAGAAGATTTCCACTCCGGTACACAAGCCGCTGCTGCAGGTGGTTTCACACGTGTTGTAACTATGGCTAACACAAATCCTGTGGTAGATAATGCTGCGCTCGTAAGAGGGTTGCAAAAGCAAGCCGAACTTACTGGTGTTGTTAAGGTAGAATTTATTGGTGCTGTATCAAAAGGTCTTGAAGGTAAGGAACTTGCTGAAATGGGGGATATGGCAGAAGCTGGTGTAGTAGCTTTCTCCGATGATGGCCACTATGTAGAAAATGCTGCATTTATGCGTCGTGCTTTAGAATACTCGTCCATGTTTAATAAGATGGTTATCGACCATGCAGAAGATATTACATTGACTAAAAATGGCCATATGCATGAAGGTATTGTTTCTTATGAATTAGGTGTTATTGGTCGCCCTGCAGTAGCTGAAGATTTGGCTGTTGCTCGTGATATCTTGTTATCTGAAATGACAGGTGGTCATATCCATATTGCTCACGTAAGTAGTAAAAATACTGTAGATATGGTGCGCCGTGCGAAGGCTAAAGGCCTTAATGTAACCTGTGAAGTTACAAGCCAACATTTGTCTTTCACAGATGAATACCTACGCGAATATAATCCAGCATTTAAAATGGCTCCTCCAATTCGCTCAGAAGATCATCGCCAAGCATTATTAGAAGGCTTGAAAGATGGCACAATCGATGCGATTATTACAGACCATGCACCACATGCATACGAAGAAAAAGACCATGAATTCTGCTGTGCACCAAATGGTTTCAGTGGCCTCGAAACATCTTTGGCAGCGGTTATTACAAATGCATATGGTCCTGATAAACTTAGCATTGATCAAGTTGTGTACTATATGAGTACTCGACCAGCTGAGTTGATGCACCTTGATGCAGGTGTTCTTGAAGTTGGTAAGCCAGCGGATATTACTGTATTCTCTACAACTGAAAAGTGGACAGTAGATAGAAATAAATTTTATACAAAAGGTAAAGTTAGCCCATTTGATGGTATGACTGTTACAGGTAAAGCTAAACTTACAGTAGTTGATGGCAAAATTGTTATGAAGGAGGGCGTAGTCTTATAATGAAAGGCAAGTTAGTTCTTGAAGATGGTTCCGTGTTTGAAGGTTCCTTATTAGGTGGCGCCCCAACGGTAGGTGAAGTTGTATTTAACACAGGTATGACCGGGTATCAAGAAATCTTGACTGACCCATCCTATGCGGATCAAATTATTACATTAACCTATCCTTTAATTGGTAATTATGGTACTTTAAATTCTATCACTCAAGGTCCTAAGCCATATTGTAAAGGTTTTATTGTAGGTGAACTATGTGACTTTCCATCTAACTGGCAAAATGAGGGGTTATTTAGTGAGTATCTTCGTTTGCACGGCATCCCTTGCCTTTATGATGTAGATACACGTGCGATTACACGTGTTCTTCGTAACCATGGTGTAATGAAGGGCGTACTCGTACGCTCTGATTACCCTATGGAGGATATTCAAAAATTGTTTAAACAAGACTTGCCAACAGATCAAGTTATGCGTGTAACTACAAAATGGCAAGGTATGCGTGGCGATAAAAATGCTGAATTCCACGTAGCGGTAATGGATTATGGTGTAAAGGAAAATATCCTTCGCTCTCTAGAAGCTGCAGGCTGTCGTCTTACTGTATTTCCTGCAGATGCTAAGGCTGAAGATGTGTTGGCAGCAAATCCAGATGGTATTTTTTTATCTAATGGCCCTGGAGACCCTCAAGATCTTGGCTATGCAGTAGAAGAAGTAAAGAAAATGTTTGGTAAGAAACCAATCTTTGGCATCTGTATGGGGCATCAAGTATTGGCACAAGCTTATGGTGGTACCACATTCAAATTGAAATTTGGTCACCGTGGTTCTAACCATCCTGTACAAGATTTACGTACTGGTCGGGTATATATTACATCTCAAAACCATGGTTATGCGGTAGATGATACTTCTTTGCCAGATTTCGTAGAAATTACACATCGTAGTGTAAATGATGGTACCGTAGAAGGTATGCGTCATAAAGAATTGCCAATCTTCTCCGTACAATACCATCCAGAAGCATCCCCAGGACCTACTGATAACCTATATTTATTTGACGAATTTGAAGACTTAATGAGAAAGGGAAAATAATATGACCTCAGAAGCAAAAAAAGTACTTGTAATTGGTTCTGGTCCAATTATTATCGGTCAAGCTGCAGAGTTTGATTATGCTGGTACACAAGCATGCCGTTCCCTTCGAGAAGAGGGTTATAAAGTAGTATTAGTTAACTCCAACCCTGCTACTATTATGACTGATACAGATATTGCAGACCGCGTATATGTAGAACCGATTAGTCTTGAATTCGTAACAGAAGTTATAAAAAAAGAACGCCCTTGGGGCTTGTTGGCTACATTAGGTGGTCAAGTAGGTCTTAATATGGCGGTACAATTGTCTGAAGCTGGCGTATTAGAAGAATATGGTGTAAAACTTCTTGGTACAACTCTTGAAGCCATTAAACAAGCGGAAGACCGTGAGCTTTTCAAAGAAGCGATGAAGGAAATCAACCAACCGGTTCCTGAATCCGATATCTTTAACGATCTTGAAGAAGCAGTAGCCTTTGCTAATCGTATTGGGTATCCTATTATCATCCGTCCTGCATACACATTAGGCGGTACTGGTGGAGGTATTGCCCATAATGAAGATGAAATGTATGAAATCACACGTCGTGGTTTGAAACTTTCACCAATTCACCAAATTCTAGCAGAACGTTCCGTTGCAGGCTGGAAAGAGATTGAATACGAAGTAATGCGCGATAGTGCAGATAACTGCATCATCGTATGTAATATGGAAAATATTGACCCTGTTGGTGTGCATACTGGGGATTCTATCGTTGTGGCACCAAGCCAAACCTTGAACGATATTCAATACCAAATGCTGCGTACCGCATCTGTAGAGATTATCCGTTATTTGAAAATCGAAGGCGGTTGTAACGTACAATACGCTTTGAATCCAAATAGCAACGAATATATTGTTATCGAAGTAAACCCTCGCGTATCTCGTTCCTCTGCATTGGCATCTAAGGCAACTGGGTACCCAATTGCGAAAGTAGCAGCAAAAATTGCAGTAGGCATGACATTGGATCAAATTACAAATGCTGTAACCGGTGAAACTAAAGCATGCTTTGAGCCGACTCTTGACTATGTAGTAACTAAGTTTCCACGCTGGCCTTTTGAAAAATTCAACTTGGCAGATCGTACCTTGGGCACACAAATGAAAGCCACTGGCGAAGTTATGGCCATCGACCGTTCTTTGGAAGGCTCCTTACTTAAAGCAATTCGTTCCTTGGAAATTGGTTTAGACCATATTGAGCTTAAGAAAATCGCTCATGAGTCTATGGAACAATTGATCGAACGTTTACATTTAGTAGATGATGAACGTATCTATGTTGTAGCAGAAGCTCTTCGCAAGGGAATTAGTGTAGAAAAAATCCACTATATTACAAAAATTGATACATTCTTTATTGAAAAAATTAAAAACATTGTTACTGTGGAAAAAGCATTGGCTGAGCAAGGTTTAACAGAGGATGTATTGCGCAAAGCAAAACGTTATTCCTTCACTGATTCTGTTATCGCTCGTTATGCTAATACAACTGTAGAAGATGTTCGTGCAAAACGTAAAGAATGGAATATTCTTCCAACATATAAATACGTAGATACATGTGCGGCTGAATTTGAATCTAAAACACCGTACTATTATAGTGCTTATGCACAAGAAGACGAAGTTAAACCACTAGGCGAAAAATCCGTAGTGGTACTTGGTTCTGGCCCGATTCGTATTGGTCAAGGCGTAGAGTTCGATTACTGTTCCGTACATTCCTCTTGGGCCCTTCGTAAAGCGGGTTACCAATCTATTATGATTAATAACAACCCAGAAACAGTGTCTACTGACTTTGATATTTCTGACTCTTTATACTTTGAGCCATTGACTGTGGACGATGTTATGGAAATCATCAATAAAGAACAGCCAGCGGGCGTCATTGCTCAATTTGGTGGTCAAACGGCTATCAATTTGGCAGGCCCATTGGCAGAACGTGGCGTCAAAATCCTTGGTACATCCGTAGATAGCATCGATATGGCGGAAGACCGTGAACGCTTTGATGAATTGTTGGCGAAACTTGGTATCCCTCGCCCAGTAGGTGCTTTGGTAACCTCTGATGAAGAAGCACAAGAAGCAGCTAAAAAGTTGAAATACCCGTTAATCGTTCGCCCTTCTTATGTATTGGGCGGTCGTGCGATGGAAATCGTATACAACGATAAAGAGCTTGATGTATACATGAAGGAAGCCGTAGTAGCATCTAAGGAGCATCCTGTTCTTATCGACCGTTACATGGTTGGTATGGAGGTAGAGGTTGACGCTATTTCTGACGGTACCGATGTATGTATCCCTGGTATTATGGAACAAATCGAACGCGCCGGTGTTCACTCTGGTGACTCCATGGCCGTTTATCCAGCTCAACATTTGAGCCAAGAATTGATTGATCAAATCGTTGATTATACACGTCGTATTGCAGTAGGCCTTAATGTTAAAGGTGTACTTAATATTCAATATATCGTGGCTGATGGTGAACTTAACGTTATCGAAGTTAACCCTCGTTCTAGCCGTACTGTACCATTCATTTCTAAGGTTACAGGTATCAATATGGTAGAATGTGCAACACGCATTGCCCTTGGTGAAAGCTTAAAAGACTTAAGCTTACCACTTGGTCTTGTACCTAATAAACCATATGTAGCTGTAAAAGCACCTGTATTCTCCTTCTCTAAAATGGGCCTTGTAGAAATCGCTCTTGGACCTGAAATGAAGTCTACTGGTGAGGTTATGGGGATTGGTCGCACATATTCTGAAGCTTTATTCAAAGCTATCAATGGTGCCAACATGCGTATCCCAGAGGATGGTACAATCCTTATGACTGTTGCAGACCGCGATAAAGAGGAAGCTAGTCAATTAGCAAAAGGCTTTATTGATTTGGGTTATCACATTGAAGCAACTGGTGGTACTGGTAAATACTTCAAGGAACATGGCGTTGACTGCAAGGTAGTTAACAAGATCTCTGAAGGCGATGATAACTGTGCTGACCACATTCGTCAAGACAAAGTCGATCTTGTACTTAATACATTGACTGCAGGTAAACGACCTGAACGCGAAGGCTTCCAATTGCGTCGTCTTGCTGTAGAAATGGGTACACCATGCTTAACAAGTCTCGATACAGCACGGGAAGTATTGCGTGTTGTGGCGAATCGTAAAGATGATGCGAACTACACTGTAGAAGCATTACAAGATTTTGAATTGGAGTAAAACCATGAGTGGCTATGTAGAACAGGGCGAAGTCGTTCGCAATGAGCAAATAGGCTCTGATGTGTGGATTATGGATGTTCACGCACCAAAACAAGCAGCAGAAGCAAAGGTAGGACAGTTTTGTAATGTTCGCGTAGCGGATTCTACGGCACCATTGTTGCGCCGCCCTATTAGCTATGCTGGATTTGATGCCCGAAAGGGTACGATTACCCTTTTGTATCGCGTCGTAGGCAAGGGGACTGAAATTATGACACGTCTCGTGCCTGGTGATACATTAGATTGTTTAGGTCCTTTGGGCGAACCGTTTGAAACATCTAATAATATGCTTCTCGTTGGCGGTGGCGTTGGTATTGCACCGATGCTATGTATTGCCTCTCATTTAAAAGAAGGGGAAGCAGCACAAGTTATTTTAGGCTTTAGAAATGAAACTGAAACCTTCTGGGCAGATTTATTTAAGGATACACCTGTTACAGTACATATCACTACTGATGATGGTAGTGTGGGCACAAAAGGGTTCCCTACGGCTATTATGCCTGACCTAATTAATGCTAATTCCTTTACTTCTGTCATGACTTGTGGTCCTACGCCGATGATGAAAGGTGTAGCTCAAGTGGCTAAAGAACTCAATGTGCCTTGCCAAGTTTCTCTTGAGGAGCGCATGGGCTGTGGTACTGGAGGTTGTTTAGGCTGTGCTTGTGATGGTGCAGAAGGTAAACGCTATAAAGTTTGTAAGGATGGTCCTGTATTCCCCGCTGAGGAGGTGTTCTTTTAATGCATGAACGCGATTTAAATAACACCGTTACGCCAAATCCAAAGCTTGCCATTGATTATTGCGGGATTAAGATGAAAAATCCTATTATCGCCGCATCTGGCACCTTTGGCAATGGCCCTGAGTATGCTGGGTATTTAGATCTTAGCAATGAGATAGGAGCTATCTCCGTAAAAGGTTTAACACCTAAGGGGCGTCACGGAAACCCTGGAACTCGTATTGCAGAAACACCATCTGGCGTATTGAACTGCATTGGCCTTGAAAATCCTGGAGCTGAACATTTTGTTAGAGAAATTCTACCAGAGCTTAAGAAATATGATGTACCATTGCTAGCGAATATGTCTGCGGGCACAATTGATGAGTTTGCTTGGATGGCAGAGACATTATCTGTAGATGGCATTGCAGGGTTAGAAGTCAACGTATCTTGCCCAAATGTAGAATGTGAAGGCATGGCTTTTGGTGTAGATCCAAAGGTTGTTGAATCGGTAACTAAAGCGGTTCGTAAGGTAACGGATAAACCTGTTATCGTTAAGCTTTCACCAAATGTAACAGACATTGTAGAAATCGCAAAGGCTGTTGAAGCAGGCGGTGGTAATGGAGTAAGTCTAATTAATACCTTGTTGGGCATGGCTATAGATATTCACCGTCGCAAGCCTGTATTGGGGAACACTTATGGTGGATTATCCGGCCCAGCCGTAAAACCCGTGGCTCTTCGCATGGTGCACCAAGTTTATAAAGGGGTAACTATTCCTATTATTGGTCTTGGTGGTATCATGACTGGCACAGATGCTATCGAATTTATGATGGCAGGGGCGCAAGCCGTTCAAGTTGGTACAGCTACGATGGTAGATCCAACAGCAATTTCACGTATTGCCCGTGAAATGAGCGAATATGTAGAACAATATAATCTTAACAGCATCACTGATATTGTAGGTGCTGTTCATCAAGTATAACAGAATCATATATACGGCGAGCTTAAACAACCATAAGAATTGTCGTTATATAGGATATGATACAAAAAGACCTAGTACATTTAGTACTAGGTCTTTTCTTATGTATTGAATTGGGGTCTATAATTACAT
>OKVD01000461.1_pt1 | contig 15575 bp, 16 predicted proteins | sample 1606881 | NCBI WGS metagenome assembly OKVD01 (sample SAMN03281011, study PRJEB24777) | human gut metagenome | isolation source: fecal sample PR176 from 1 month old male Indian infant, caesarean delivered... | place: Singapore | collected 2006-01-13
GGAAATGTCCATTGGTATTCTCCTTTATCTGGATTTAGAGTTTTGGGAGGGAACTCTAAAAACTCTAACCCCAAGTTTACAAGAGAACGCCAAATATTTCACTACACGTTCTTATTTGACGCTTACGCTAATCCTTTCCTGATATCTTAACACACTCTGTGAAACGAACAAAGTGCGTAAGTTTTGAAATTTTCTTTTCTTAACTTACACACTTTATTTTACACTCTCCTATACTTCTTCCAGCTGTCCTTCATCGCCTCCAGATTCATGTATGCGATCTCCTCACTCTCGGCTCCGTATACCCGCTTCAAATCCTTCATAAAAGCCTTGGAATCCTTATAGGCTATATATTTCATGGTATTCCGGATTTGATGGATAATACACAGCTGAATCCTTGTTTCAGGAAATACGGTTTTGATCGCATCCGGAAATCCTTGCAGGCCATCGATACAGGCGATCAGGATATCTTTTACTCCACGATTCTTCAGTTCATTACATACCTTCAGCCAGAACTTGGCACCTTCATTTTCACCAATCCATATCCCCTATATGTCTTTTCGGCCTTCCGCGTTGATCCCCAGTGCGACATAGGATGCCTTCGTGACGATCCGCCCTTCTTCACGGACTTTATAGTGCACCGCATCCAAGAATACGACAGGATAAAAACCATCCAGAGTCCGGCTGCACCACTCCCTTGCTTCTTCCATGATTTTATCAGTTATATTGGAAACGGAGGCCGGAGATAATTCGAATCCATAAAGCGCCTGGACATGAGAAACAATATCACGCACCGTCATCCCTTTCGCATACATGGAAATGATTTGTGCTTCCAATCCCTCCTCGATGACAGCCCTCTTTTTAATGACTTCTGGTTCCAATTCCCCTTCCCGGATTCTTGGCACATCAATGTTAATACTGCCGTAAGAAGTCTTTACTTTTTTGGGTGATATTCCATTCCGCTTCGGGGTATTTCCCTTACTTTTTTCATTTGTGATATAATCTGCAATTTCACTTTGAAGGATCTGCTCAATCGCATCTTTTACCATTCGTTGGACAAGTCCATTTGGACCAGTGATATCCTCCATGGTACTGCACTTAGAAAGTTCCTTCTGATAATTAAAGCCTGATGTCATATCCCTTCACCTCACAAAATTTATTTACCAATTTATTCCATCTACGTGCAATATTGTCAATAATAATGATACCTATTCAAAAAAGGGGTGTGTTGAATAATCTGCAAGTGATACACAGTTTATTTGACACACCCTGATCAAAAAATGTCTATATTTAAATAATTTTACGATCTTTAAGTGTATTTAATCTTTTTGTCCATAGTATAACCCATATAAGGCAGCTCCTATTGCAGTGCCAGCATCTCCAGATGCTGGTTGAATAAAAAAATTTTTATAGATATTATTGGTATATATAGCGTAATTTGCGACACTATTTAATGCAACTCCACCTGCTATACAGACATTATTGCAATTAGTTATTTTTTTCAAAGCTTTAGCTGCTGATACAACCGCAATGCTGGTTACTTTCTGTGCAGAAAATGCAAAATCTGCCTTATCTTGAAAAGTTTTTACTGAATATGATATATTAATAAGTTTTCTAAATGACTCCTCATTAAAAACAAACGCGCCTTCATCAGAAATGTCAAATAAAGGTAAAAATAACGGCCAATACCTATCTGTACCATATGATGCTAGACCCATTATTTTTCCTTCATCAAATAAACCAAACCCTAGTAAATTGGTTACTACTCTATAAAAACCTCCTATGGAGTTTGTGAATGGCATACTCAAGTCAAAGTATGTGTTAAACGATACAGCCTTACCACCAAAAGTTTTTACATTTTGTATCCTCTTGTCTTTACCATACCAAAACGAAATGGTTTCACATTGTTCATTTTTCCATTCTCCTCCAGCCCCATCAACTACTAAAATAGCTGATTCTTGAAACTCTGATGGATAATACGTACTCGCTGCATGAGCAAGATGATGCCTTATTTTCTGGATCTCACAATCAGAAATATGATTTCTATAAAATACCGCATTTAGCAAATCATTAGTATAAATTCTTGATATATCTGATATTCCCAAATTATACTGATTAAGTAGATACCAAACAGAACTCATTTCACTTATTTTTTTTTCATTACCTAAAATAAATGAATGCTTTATTCTTGTAATTCGCTCGTCCTCAATATATCCTAAAATACCAGTGTCATTACATAAGCAAGCTGAAAAATCATGGCCTGAGCCTCCTAGTCCCAAAATATACATAAATTCACCTCATTTTCTTATAATAAAATCATCTATAAATAATTCGTCAATTTGAGTTTGGAGAAAACAATTAATAGCCTGCTCAGGAGTTTCTACAATAGCTTCTCCTTTAATATTAAAAGATGTATTTATTACCATGGGAATTCCTGTAATATTATAAAATTCAGTTATTAGCTTGTGAAACTTTGGCATCAATTCACGTTCAACAGTCTGTAAACGTGCTGTACCATCAACATGTACGACTGATGGAATTTTATCTTTGTATACGTCAACCACATCCGCTACCATTAACATATAAGGAGTAGATATATTCAATTTGAAATACATTCTCTGAAACTCACTTAAAACTGCCGGCGCGAATGGACGAAAATTTTCTCTATGCTTCACTTTATTATTTAATATATCTTTCATATCTTTTCGTCTTGGATCGGCCAATATACTTCTATTTCCTAACGCACGAGGTCCACACTCACTCCCATCTTGAAACCAAGCAATTACTTTTCCATCTGCAATAGATTTTGAGGCAGTAGCATAAAGGCAGTCCCCCAGCTTCTCGATTTTTAGTATACTTGTATATTTTTCTAGTGTATTTGAAACATTATAACGCTTTCCTAAAAATGGGTTAAACATTTTTACTCCCTTCTATGAATATTCCGTTCACTTAGTACAATTCCTTCGGTAATTTAGTATACCCCTTTCGAAAAAGTCACACTAAGAGAAGAGACTATTCATCCTATAATGTTAATCCCTAAATTATTGATTTTTCGGTGAACAATTAAATGAGTATGATAACATAAGTCTGTCCATAATGGCTATCAATCCTTTATTTATCTATGATAGTGGCCCTCTAGTGCTTAAAGGGATCTTATTCCAACTAGTTATAAAATTAGGAACCATATTTATGGCTCCTAATTTTACCATCCGTTAAAAATATAGGCTGTAAACTATATTCAAAACCTAATTTACTATAAAGAGAATATCTCTTTGAATTAAATCGTTAATATATTCTATTAACTTGTATCTGTTTGCATCAGATTGTGTTACTTTATTTTCTTTAAAAAGATAATTGATAATTTCATCAACTGTATGATTCCCATCCGCTAACTTTAGTATATCATTCGCAATAAAAGGAGCTTTAAATAAATCATCTGTTTTAAAATTGTAAATTGTAATAAAATTATAATCTGTTCTCCATTTAAGATCTGGAGCCACCTTAACTAATTTTTCCATGTCACCCTCCTATTCTACCCAACACCGTGGATCGCTTGCAAATATATTTCCGCCTTTACTTAATGCAACAGCTCTACAGCCACCACATTTCATTATGTGTTTACACCTTTCACACTTTCCAAGTAACTTGTTTCTATTTTTTAAATCTTTCACCACATTACTATTTTTCCAGATTTCAGAAAATAAAGCATTATTAACATTTCCCAATGGCTCATATAACATTACGCAAGGTAATACAGTTCCATCGGATAGTATACAGCCATTGCCAATGCCAGCCTGGCAACCTCTAAAACCAGCCATATCTTCATAGCTTTTATCTATTGTTACCAACTGTGCTTCATGTGATGTAAACTTCATGCTTCCCAAATACTTTTGCTTTTTTGTATACCATATCTCCATAACATTTTTCCATTCATCTACATTTAAATCTAACTCTTCCATTCCCTTACCCATTGGAACAAATTGAGATAAATTAAATCCATTAACCCCCAGATTATATGACATATCTATAACTTCCTCTAATTCCTTATAGTTAAGTCTTGTTGGCGTCATACAAACATTAGTTTTTATACCACTTTTCACTAACATTTCTATAGCCCGTATAGACTCTTTAAACATGCCTTGTACACCCCTAAAAGTATCATGTGTTTGTGCATTACTTCCATCCAAACTAATCTGTACTCGATCCAATTTAAATTGCTTTATTTTTTCTATTACTTCTTCACAAATCACTATACCATTTGTTCCAACACCAGTAGACAATCCTAAATCTACTGCAGTTTGTGCTATTAAATCAAAATCAGGATGAAGTAAAGGCTCTCCTCCAGATAAAGCTAAATTAAATACGCCACATTTTTTAAGGTCTTTTAAAACTTCAATTATTTTTTCTGTAGATATATCCTCTTTACCAGCCACCGAACTAGAGCAATGTTTACATTTTGAATTACAAATAGAGGTAATACAAAATGTTATGTAAATCGGATACTCAAAATCTTCAATTATTTTTAACATTTGATGCTCCTCCCTTAAGAGAAATACAATAGTTGAGGCCACAAAGCAGAAGCGCCATTACCCCAAAAAACAGCCACGAAAACCTAATACTAACAATATCGGCTACTCTTCCACTTAAGAGCGCAGATATTGGAAGACTTATTGTTGATACCATAAAACTTATGGCATATATACGTCCGCGGTATATATCATCAACTTCCTGCTGAAATAATGTAGCAAACATAACATTAAAAATAGCATTATTACACCCCAAAATGAATCTTAGCAAGAAGACACTTAAAGGACTTGAACTCAACGCTATACCAATAAAACATACACACTCAAAAACTCCTGCTAGGATCATAATTTTATAATAATGACTGTTTACTATTTTTATAACAATCAATGCTCCCAACAACATACCTGCTGCACCAAATGCTTCAACAATACCATATATAGCAATATCTTGGTTGAGTGAATTCTTTATAAAAAGCGGTAAACAATAAAATGATCCTGAAACTAAATTAAGCGTCAAACTCAAAAACAAAAGTAATAATAAATTCTGTTTTCCTAGCAGGTATTTTACTGCACTAAAGCTATCTTTCAGAATATTTGTTTCTTCCACCTCTTCTTTTTCAATTATTTCTACATATTGAATTTTTTTTGTAGATAATGCTGATAGGATAAAAGAAAAACAATTTACCCATAATGTCCATAATCCCCCTAAATACTTAAATGCAAACCCACATACGGAATTACCAATTATGGTTATAATATTAAGTATAAATGTCGATATAGAATTTGCATCTTTTAAATCGCATTGTTCGACAATTTTAGGAGTTATTGAAAATTGTGCAGGATTATAAAGTCCTTGAAAGAAAGCAATAAGTAATGTTAAAATAAAAATATAATAAATATTAACTTTTCCAAATGCAAAAACTAAACTAAATCCAAAAATCAATACGCACCTTGCAAAATCGGCAATTATCATGATTTTCTTTTTAGAATTTCTATCTACAATAACTCCAGAAAAAAAACCAAGAAATATGGCAGGAAGGGTATCGCAGACACTAATGAAACTTAGTTTTGTATTTGAATCAGTTATTTCTGCTGCAATCCATAACATAGCCACCAAATACAGTGTGTCGCCAAAAGTAGAAATCATTTGCCCAAATGTTAACAATCTAAAATTTCTATTATATAACACCTTATGTTTAATCATGACTTTTCCCTGAACATAACCAGCAATGGGGATCTTGTCCTAATGCATCATTGTAATATGCATATGCATTAGCACGGCAACCACCACATGAATTTTTTAAGTTACAATCTCCACATCTCCCAGAAAGTTTATTTTTGTCAATCACATTACCATCTCTTTGATATTTTATAAGTATATCTGACAATTTTTCTTCTTGAAGATTCCCAAGTTTTATTGGTAACATTACGCATGGATGCACATCACCATTTGGTAATATATAGCAATGTGAGTAACCGGCCAAACAACCTTTATATTCTCCCAAAGATTTTGGTTCCAACTCTGGCATAAGTAATGGCATTTTTACATCATGCACTTGAATTCTTACTTTATCTGTATACTTTTCCATTCTATTTTTTACTTGCTCATAAACACACTTCCATTCCATAGGTAGTAAATCAAGACTTTGACTCCCCCTTCCAGTAGCGACATAGTTTGAAACATTCACTACTTTTACGTCCCTGTCAACAATGAAGTCAATTATTTCACCAAGGTCCTGATAGTTGTCCCTCATAGGAGTAATTCCAACTGTTACTGGAAAATTGTTTTTCACACAAAGTTCAATGCCATTTATTGCAGCATCATACGCATCTGAGTTACCTCTGATTTTGTTATGTATATTTCTATCATAATGATCCAAACTAATAAAAATACTATTTAATCGATGCTGAATTAAATTCTGTAATACCTCTTCATTTAATGCAATTGCATTGGTAGCAAGAGCAACCAAAATATTACTATTTACGCAATAATCTATAATATCTAAAATATCAACCCTAGTTATCGCCTCTCCCCCCGTTAATCCAATAAAAACAACCCCCATATTTTTTAGCTGATCAATTATACTGCATATCATTTTAAAATCCATATCACCACTATTCCCAAAAGCATTAAAGTCGGCATTAATAGAACAATGTTGACACCTGGCATTACACCCATATGTTATTGCGAAATCAACATAAAATGGAAATAGCTCTATAGGTTTATTATTTTCTATCTTCATTCCTATCCTCCTCGTATATTAGTGTATTAATGGAGGAGGGGACTCCATTAAATACTAATACTGCTTAATTTTTCTTAAATTACATTCCAAACCATTTGCCGCATTTTTCCCAAATAGTCACAGTAAAGCTCAAGGTCACTATCTGATGAATAACTTTCATTGATAGAACGTGCATCTTCCCAAGGAGTTGCAATTACATCTTTTATCTCATCATAATTACCCATATTGATACCTCCTGAAATCTATTAGCAAAATTTATAAATTCCCCTCTAATCTATAAATCTTTGCACAAATCTTTAAAGCACAAAGGATCCGTAGCATTAATGTCACCTGTCTGTAGATATGCCATTGCTCGGCAACCACCACAAACAGTTTTAGCAGAACATTGTGCGCACTCTCCTTTCAAATGCTTTTTTTTAAATGAATCATTTGTTTCATTTCTGGACCATATTTCACTAAAACTTTTTTCTCTCAAGTTACCTAAGGTTACCGGCAAAAATATACACGGGCGAACTTCTCCTTCTGCCATTATAGCTCCATATGTAGTACCTCCTATACACCCACTGAAGATCCATGAATCTGGTAAATCGTTTTCTAAAATTCCCATTAACGGCTCTTCAATATAAAGCTGTATTTTATCTCCAAACTTTTGTATATACTCAGACCATTTTATACAATGTGCATAATAATCTTCTTTTGATACTACTAAATTTTTTATATATGTACTACCATGTCCAACTGGCATAAAACGCCTTGCCCCAAACGTATCTACACCTAACTCCAATAACAAATGAAGAATACCTTCAATCTGTTCTTTATTACAGTTCATGACTGTAGCTACAGCACCAGTGCGTATTCCAAATTTTTTTAAATTCTTTATTGCATCTATGGCTCCTTCGTAAGCTCCAGATACACCCCTTATAAAATCATGAGTTTTATTATCACAGCCATCTAAACTAATTTGAACTAAGTCTATATTCTCTATAAGGCACAATTTCTCTGCCATAAAAGAATCAATAAACGAACCATTTGAGGTAATTCCTATTTTAAAACCCAAGTCCGATGTATACTTTAGAATTTCCAAGAAATCACTTCTGCAAAATGGCTCCCCTCCACTATAATTTATTTGTTGAATTCCCAATTGTTGCAACTCTATAAGAATTTTTTTAATCTCAATTATACTTAACTCATTCGAATAATCATAACAACGGTCATCATCCATTCGACAATGAATACACCTATAATTACAGTTTGCTGTAAGCTCCCAGGAAATTGTTATTGGGAACTCAAAAATGTCTTCAAAATTTACTCTCATAATCAAACCTCCCATAAATTAACTTCATTCAAAAAAATAGTTGGTGAATAAAAATCTCCTGCTATCCACTCCCCCGGATTAGTAAACTGAGCATTTTGTAACATTTTATCTATATTTATTTGTAAACTATATTCACCTAATCTTTCCAAGAGCTTTCCCTGCCTAATCATGTAACTAATGATAACTTTTCCTCGAAAAATTCCATTGATATTGTCACTAGTACCATTATCTTCGAGAAAATCTATATAATATCCTTCTTGGGTATTATCCAATAAATTTTGATGTTCCAACGATGACAAAATTATTAAATTATTGTAAAAAGGAGCTGGAGGTGTACACCAACCACGTTTACCATTACCACTACTTCGAGTCTTTCTTTTTTGTGCAGTCAGTATATCCGAATAAAATTCATTAATCTTACCATCTTGAACTAATTTAGTAGTTCTACACATGACGCCCTCATCATCAAACGGCTGACTTCCTATCTGCCAATCTGTAATTCCGCAGTCTAAAATATTTACATTACGACCAAACAATTGACTATTTAATTGCTTCATAGTCAACTTCCCATTAAGCGACATACCGAGATAATTCTTTGCTATGCAATAAACTGCAAGTGGTGAAAAAAACACATTTTTTAAGTTTAACTCTCGTATCTGATGATACGGTAAATTTTGTTGTAGAGACACCTTAGAAGAAATTTTATCCACAAAATCATATAATTTACATTTACCATCTCTATAATAAAAAAGTAGATCATTATTTTCCGAAAAGGCCTCAAATTGTACTTTAAGGATAGTCTTTTTATAATTATAATCATATCCTTTTTTTTCACAGAAAAATTTATAATAAAAAATTTCATCTACAATACATTGTATTTGACACCGAAAACGCGGTAACGTAAGTAATAATTTCTCTAATTTTTTTTTCACATTTTGGATAAATAAATAATCTATATTTTCAATTTGCGAATCATATATTTGTACTACTGTTTTTGTAAAACAGCAATTATAATCTTCCATTTTACATTGTTCCGTATTATACTTAAAAGTTTTAAGAGCGTTATTTAGCATCTCATCAGAATCATAATATCCTGAAGCAGTTGAATATCCAATATTGTTATCTCCTACTATCCTTAAAGCCATTTGATCAGATTGAATTCTTTCTTGTGAAATTACACTGTATTTTTCAAAAACATAGCAGCTTTCATTACGGTTAGAAGCAAAAATATCACCATTATATTTTTTTTCAACTTTACTTAATAAATTTTCTGCATTGGTCCTCATTCAATCACCTCTATATGACCTTTTTCAATAAAAAAGTATGGAGATATATACGATACTGGCAATCCTCTTTGAGAATACTTATTACAAGAATACCCTTGTGTTATTTCAGTTTTATTTCCGACCATAGTTATGTTTTTCAGTATACCTATATCTCCATATAGGAAAACATCCTTGCAGCGACCAGAAATCCTTCCATTTTCTATTAAATAAGATTCTCTAGGAATAATTGTAAACTTTTTTATATCTGTACTCGCCCCCTTTAATCCCTTAATTAAAATTCCATACTTTACATTAGCCACCATCTCATCAAATGTTGACGCTCCTGGTTCAACATATATATTACTCATTCTAACTATAGGAGCAAAACGATAATTCAACGCTCTCGCATTTCCGGTTGACTCTCCATTATATTTATAGGCAGTATCTTTAGAATGCATATAGCTTTTTAAATATCCTTCTTTAACTAAAATCGTATCTTTAGATAGTTCACCTTCATCATCATAATAGTAACTCCCTCTAAGACCTTCTATTTTAGGGCAATCATGAACAGTTAACTTAGATGATGCAATTTTTTCTCCTATCTTAAGTTCACTAAGCAATTCTTTATATTCAAAAAAATTATCAGCTTCTAACAAATGCCCTAGAACCTCATGAATCAAAGAGCCGCTTACAATAGGATCTAAAATTATTGGATAATCACCCGAATTAATATTTTTTTTTTCGCTAAAAGTTGACATTTTAAGCAAAGGTTTAATTATCAATTCTTGAGCATCATATAAAAAATCATACCCGATTCCACTACCTATACTAATTGGATATGTAATTATTTTATATCCATCATCAACTATTCCCGCAAAATTTGTTATTATATCTTTTTTTTGTTGCATAATTACACTACCATCAGAACTAAGAAAAACTGTAGTTTTCAATGAGCTTCCATATGAAATTAATGAGCCTTTAATTTGAGGCAAGTCTAAAATATTTTTATTTATACTTTGTAGCAAAGTCATTATTTCATCTATATCAATACGTAAATCTTCCCCAATAAATTTGCATAAACAATTCTTGTCTAGTTTATCTTTGTCGTATGGTCCTAAATATTTTTCTTCATGGATTATATCTTTATATATTTTTTTAATGTCTTGAGGAGAACTAAATATCCTCTTCATTCTTTGCTTATTTGAATAGTATCTGATTTGTCCACCAGTAATACTAGATTTACTTATATCTTCAATGCTATTGTTTCGAATTCTAATACGAGTTGTTTTATTGGATTCCAGATAACATTCTGTTTTAATATCTAAACATGCCATAAACTCCTTAAGAGCAACACATTCATCATAATTTAGCATATTATGCCTCTCCAAATATATTTATGTTTTTAAACATATCCACCAGTGTTTTATTATATGCAGATTCAGTTACACTTTTTTCTGCATATGTCGAACAATGTGAACAATTTAAACAATCAATATTATGAACCGATGTATTTGTGCAATACCCCTCCAAAAACCCCTCCAACTTTTTGTTATCAATAAATGTTGAATATGGAGATGGTGAAAAAAGAGTTAATACATCACATAAATTCCCATCATAATTTTCTTCCGCATAAGCCTGTATTGCTTTCCATGGCATCCCATGAAGAACTGACGGACGTCCCTGTAACTTATAAAAACTTATTCCTATATTTTCAAATAAATGAATATCCTCTGGTCTTATCCAATTTAACTTTAATACATTTTCCTTTTTACTATATTTTTGCATTGCACATCTTGATGTATAATAAATACTCCCATTTTTTTCATTTATATAATGCGAATCATGATTATAATGAAACATTTTATATCCGCAATTCTGATAGCACAAATTGTTAACTATGATTTCTATTCTACTTCCAAATACCTCTGCCATTTTCTCTAATAATTTTAGATCTCTATTTATATCAGCATCTACAACAATTCTGTCTACCCCCATATTTTTATATAAATAAATCTTTTGTATTGAATTCACTTCGCAAATTGTAGATACTACTATTTTACTTTGGGGTAATGTATATTTTATAATTTCCATAATCTCTGGCAATGCCACTGTAAAAGTATCAATCCCCATATTCCACAAAGTTTTTACCAAAATTTTTATTTCATGAAGACCTTCTGCTGTTCCCTCATAATTTGACATACAAGAGGCATTAAAAGTGTAATTAAACCCTATACCTTTTTTTTGTGAGCATGTAACATAGTATTCAAGCTCTTTTAATCCTACTTGGGGTAAAGATTCGCACATTCTTCCTGATTGAACTAATTTCCCCTCTACCATCTGCCCATAAGTTTCTACTACTTTAGCCTTAGGATAATTTTTGTTAAACTCCTCATACTTTTCTAAAGTGGATTCTCTAAAATCAGCAGGAACAGTAAATAATTTCATAAAACCTCCTATAATATATTTCGTAATATTTTTTCTACATCTGTTTTCCTCATTGTTTTTTCTAATAATATAAAAATCTCTTTTTGGGCTTTCTCTTTTGTATAATTTGTATAATATATCTTTGTACATTGCTCCCATTTAATGCTTGTAGTATAGAGAAATGATGACCAATTTTCATTTATTGACCTGTAACTAGAAGCAGCTGTTATATACAATTTTTCCAATAACTCTATTTGAGCTTTATTAAAATCCTCTTTTTTTAAGCCACTTACTAATCTAAGCATTTCGGTACTCTGAGGTGGATTATTTTCTAAAATTTTATATATCAATCTTGCATTTTCACTTATTTTTTTTTGTGTCCATGTTTTTTTCAATAAAGAATATAAATATTTGGATATATAAACAGTTTTTTTCTTATAGATCTTTGAATAAAAAATCTCCTTTTCATTTATTAATAAAACTGCATCTTGCCATGACGAGCCAATATCATTAATAGATTGTATAATATCATCTTTATTACATGCGATTATGCCAAAATCATTTATATAATTTAATAACACTGTCTTACTATCCATACTTCATACACCTACAATTTTCTATAAAATCAAAATCCCAACTACTACTTTTATGCATTTATTATTTGTCTAATTTTAATTAACAAAAGACAATTAGTCAATGCACTTTGCACAATCAGGATACATTTTGCATTAACAGTACCACATGTCATTATATCATTAACTACTATAATGATGACTATTTTTCATGGCTATTTTGACCACTTTTTACATTGAAATAGAAAAGCCTTTGCAATAGAACAGATCACTTGCCACAGAATACTAACCTGTTGTTTAGCGTTCTATAATAATGGTAATAGCACATACACTTTAGGTAATTGTTAAATGCTTTTTTCGTTTCTGTAGATAGTTATCTACAGAAACGGCCGGGGAATCAAGGTCACGATTCAGACAAATTTCTGAATTGACATAAAATATAAGATTTTGGGCGTATGATAATAAGCCCAACAAAGTAGTATGACAAATAAATACTTTTTCAGGCAGCTAAGGGGTTGAGGCTTCTGATGTATTGTGGACAATTCATACGGTATGCGACGATTACCGTAAGCTGTCTGGCAATTCCGGCCAGAAATACGTCTGCCTTGGTAGTGGCGTGATTCCGCGTCCTGCACCCGGCAACACACATATTGATTTTAAAGTGGTTGATTGCCCGTTCCACAATCGTCCTGATTTTATAAAGGGAGATCCATTCGTCCGTATCCCTTTGGATTCCTGGAAACATGCGGAAATCCATGTTTTCATAGGTATAGGTGGTCCGGCCTTTCTTAGCAGTGCTGCAAGGCTCTTTACAGTCGCAGACCCACTGCCCTTTTACCATGTGGACCTTAGGACAGCCCCATTTATCGCGGTCAGCCCGCCCTTTTTCATGACAATGCCCAAGATATTTCATATCTAAAGAGGGGTCTTTTGGGCAAGTGGGATAGCCATAAAGATTGTACCCGACTTTTTCAAGGCTACTTTCATTCCGGGGATTATAAGGAATTAGAGCCCTGGAAAAATGGAATTCATGTTTAAGAAATCCATAGGTATCAATGGTATCAAAGGCGGAATTCCCCAGAAAGGTGTCCGGCTGGAAATGTGGATGCAGGGTAAAAAAGTCAGAAAGTACCGGCTTTAAGGAGGAGGAATCGCCAATGGATTTATCTTCATCAGGAGAATCAGATTTTTTTTCTACCGGCATTTCAGGATGTGCCTGTTTGAAAGCATCATCCAAAAAAGTAATGTGGCGGATAATGCCAAGTCCATTCGTAAGAATGGCAAACTTGTCAGCATAGCAGAAATTTCTGAATCCAACAGACGATACAGGTATTCCTGGTGGGATTCCCGTTCCATCATGATGGAACGGTCGGCAAGGTTGGAAGACAGCCTCAGCTTTTTACAGCATTCAAGTATTTCTTTATGATAATCAGCCATTGGAAGCCACACCTCCTCCCAGCAGACAGCGGTCATACGACTCAAGGTCAGCAGTCATCTGTTCCAAGTGCGGGACTGTGCCGTGTATAATCATAGGTGGGAGTTCCGGAACATCCGCATAAATCCTGCGATAAAGATTCTGAAGACTGTCCGCATCAGTTGCCTGGTCTACCGTTTGTACTGCACTGTCAAATCCGGTGCGTCTGGTCAGCTCTGCGATGACTTTAAGGATCTTTCCGCGGTCTGTCCCATGACAATCACTTAGATAATTCCGCATCCCGGATGGCATCATTTCATAAATGCCTGTGTTCATGAGGGAACGGGGAGGGCGGCTGATATAACTCAGATATGGGATCCATTCCATACTTTCCTGTTTTTGGTCTCCATAAAGACGCTTGTGGGTAATGATCTCACGCAGGTTTTCATCCAGCACCGTTACTGTCGCAGAGGACAGCTTTAATGTCACCACAGCATTCGTGTGTTTGGGAGATACTGAATATTCATGCTTTCCTTTGTACAGGGTAAACTTTCCCCAGCCATTCGTGGTAATTGTCTTCATGCCGGCCAATTCAAAAGGAATGGCTGGCAATGCCAGAAAGGAATGCCGGTCTTTGCTGAACAGCGCCTGTATTGTACAGTCATGCCGGTAGTGCTCACGGTCTCCATCCAGATCGCTCTCCTTTAATGCGTTTCCATTATAGTCAGCGAGTGCGGGAAACCGGGGATGGGAACCAGAAAGTTGCGGCGGCTGTATCCGACCTTATTCTCGATATTGCCTTTTTCCCATCTGGATGCAGGATTGCAGAAGACCGCTTTGAAACCATAGTGTTCACGGAACCGGATAAACCGCTCGGTCAGTTCCCGCCCGCCGCCTTTGATGATCTCAGTGACAATGGTGGAAGTATTATCGAACCAGACTTCCCCCGGCACGCCTCCTATATGGCGGAAGATGGCATCCAGTGATTCCAGCAGACATTCCATGTTTTCCCCATAAAGCAACTGATGAAATCCCTGATTGCTGTATGGAAATGAGAGCACAAGGTATTTGCCGGAATGCTTTGTACCATTCTCATAAAAATCGGCAGAACCGAAGTCACACTGTGCCTCACCCGGGTAATGGTTGAGGGGGATTTTCCCTTTGTCTTTGTTTTCAAGGTACAATTGCTTTTTCTTTTTTTGACATAGTCAGCCACCAGCCGGTAAGAGCATTCAAAATCCTCCGTTTCATTTGTCAGGCGTACATACACCCGTTTAGCGGTGTGCCGCCGCTTGCGTGGGGCCTTTTTGTCGTCCATAAGCCACTGATCGATCAGTGATTTATATGGATCCAGTTTTGGACAGCATGGCTGCTGAAGGACCGGCTTGGGTGCCGGCATATCTGAAATCGCAGCCATCACAAGACTGCCTGCTTAAAACAAAGCTCTCTACATCCGAAGTATTTTCAATTCTCAGCCACCAGGGGGCGCTTGTATACCCAGGCACACTAATTACAAGTGAGCCGATAAAAAAGATGAAAGACATATACAAACATTTTAAAATCAAATGTCCAGAAGAAATACCATACGCCCCAACGGAGGATGAGTATTCCAGAATGTAGAAGGAATTAACTGGCGGGAACTACGGGTAATGCATTGGTAACAGCGCTTTAACCTGTATTTTGCAATAGTACTAGAGAGTGTAAAATAAAGTGTGTAAGTTAAGAAAAGAAAATTTCAAAACTTACGCACTTTGTTCGTTTCACAGAGTGTGTTAAGATATCAGGAAAGGATTAGCAAAGGATGAACACACTCAGTATG
>OKVD01000465.1_pt1 | contig 15406 bp, 14 predicted proteins | sample 1606881 | NCBI WGS metagenome assembly OKVD01 (sample SAMN03281011, study PRJEB24777) | human gut metagenome | isolation source: fecal sample PR176 from 1 month old male Indian infant, caesarean delivered... | place: Singapore | collected 2006-01-13
GACGAGTGCCGTAGATGTTGCCCGGTCAATGCACTGTCTTAACCTAAGACCACGCAAACGCTTGAACTGGAAAACACCCTACGAGGTCTACTACAACATCGTGTTGCACTTACTCTGAAAAACCGCCGTATAAGAAAAGGGCTTTCAGATTGCTCTGAAAGCCCTACCGGCGGAGAATACGAGACACAAACTTTTCAGCCCGTAAGCCCTACTCCCGCTTGGGTTTTGCAAAATTCACCATGACGAAACCCTATTCAAAACCCGGTTACCGGCGTGTCGCGGATTGCCTTCAGCACGTCAGACGTCACTGGCTCGTTACATCAGCCCCAGCGCGGCCCTGTCCAACACGCACTCGCCGCGGTACTGCTTCAAGGACCCCCGTACGCGGGCGAGCTTCTGGTTCCGCTTGACCGGATCCTTCTCTTTGATCGCCTTGGACACGATGTTGTAGTCCAGCGAATCCCGTTCGGTCTTGAACACCGTGAGCACCGGACGGCTGCCGTTCAGCCTTCCATCGCCCAGATCCAACGCCGTGTTGGGGAACAGTTCGGAACTGCGGCGCGCATAACCGACCGCATAGGGAAGATTGGCGCAGATCGCGTCGGTCTTGGTACGGCCCGGCAGCACGGGGCTTTCGACCATCATGATGGCCTTGGCGTCGATGCGCACCAGTGTGGACAGCACGAGCCTCTTGGCGGTGACGCCCCTGTTGTTCGGCAGTAATCCATCCGGCGTGAGACGCGACCTCAACGCCATCTCCCAGAAATCCTTCGGAGAGACGTTCTCGTAGTGCACGCCGCACAAGTGCATGAAGTTGTCGGCCCTGTACAGCGTCTCCATGGGAGCGGAACCGTCACCAGGAACGAAAAGCACATGCCTGCCCAACAGACGTTCCAAGTAGACGGGCGCGCACGCATGTATGGCCCTGATCGAGTCCTCGGGATCGAAACGGTTCTCTTTCAACGGCTGTCTCCCGGACTCGGCACGGATTCAGGAAATAGTAATCGACGCCGGTGCCCTTGGGCTTGCCGGCGTCAATAGGTCTTTTCTGTCGCTCGCGGACGACGATCACGATTAAGGGCGTGCTCCCAGCCGGATGCTTATCGTCCACCGGCTTGATGGACTAGACGTGTTCCGCCTTGCGGCGACGCCGTTCACGTCTGGCGTCGAATTCCGTTTAACGTGGGACCGGCACGGACTGGTGGGCTGGACGGCTTTCCAAATCACCACCAATATACACGAACGGCACCAACCGCCGCAAATCAGCTTCAGGGAAATCCGGGTATGTAAAATAAGTGGTTGGAAATTGATATTGACGTTATCAATATTTTGTCCATATAATATGCGTATGGAGATTGTCGGATTCGAATGGGATGACGTCAAGGCGGACATCAACGCGCATAAGCACGGTGTCACGTTTGAGGAGGCCGAGACGGTCTTCAGCGATCCGCTGGCCCGGGTCATCGAGGACCCTGACCATTCGTCGTATGACGAAGATCGGTTCATCATCCTCGGAATGAGCGCTCTGTCGAGGCTGTTGGTGGTCTGTCACTGCTATCGCACGGCGAACAATACCATCCGCATCATCTCCGCAAGAAAAGCCACCCGCCACGAGAGCGGGCAATATGCAGGGAAAGGACGTTGACATGCGCGATGAATATGATTTCAGCGATGCGAAGGCGAACCCCTATGTCGTTACGGCCCGCAGGCCGGTGACTATGAACCTCGCGGGACAGGCGATCGACTATTTCAAAGACATGTCCAAGGAGACGGGCATCCCGTATCAGAACCTCATCAATCTATATCTGGTGCAATGCGCCCGGGAACATAAGAAGCTCGAATTCGTCTGAGCAAGACCATCCGTCCGTGCGCACCGGGCGCGGGTCGCCATCCCTCGTCAGTTCTGGCCTGAAACCTGGTCCCTGGCGGACAGCGGCGTCATGATGAGATCCCGCGTCTCCGCCTCGCTGAGCTCGCCGCCATGCAAGGCGCAGTACGCCTTGATCGCGCCGAACGGCGTATCGGCACCCGACTCGGGCAGTCCCAGCAGATATTCCGACGTGGCATGCAGGGCCGCGGCTATGTTCGCGAGAGTGCCCGACGAGGGCTCCCGATCTCCCGCGAGGTATTTCGAGATGTTCGGTTGGGTCGTCCCGGCCCGTGCAGCGAGCTGGGACTGGTTGATGCCATGCCGGCGCATGAGCCTGCGCATCCTGTCGCCAAGTATCGCTGTCATCCGAATGTCCTTTGCTTTTTGGGTCATGGCGTTTCTCTTGGCTCTGTTAAACCAGAATCGGCATAAAAGGGGTATATAAAACAAACGGTTGGGACATAGTGGCAAGTCGTCGATCCGACCAACCACTAGCTTGACAATTCTCAACCACTTGTTTTACATACCCGGAAATCCTTGCCCGGCTTCATCTCAGATGCTTGCGGCGTTTCACGCCCCGAAAAAGGCGTCGATGCTTCATCAAACCGACAATACTATCGATACTATATCGACACTTTGGCGATTGCGCGATGGTATCGATACAGTATCGATAGCCACTGGTTGAAGACGTCGAGCGCCATGCGGATCTTCACGAGGCACGCCGCGGAGGGCTCTGCACCGGAAACGAACGGCCTTTCACCCCGTCACCCGTTGTCCCTGATGAAGTCGTCCACTCTCCTGCTGAGAATGCGGTGGTAGGCGATGAATGCGGAGACTGCAAGAACGATCCACAAAGTCAGCCAATGGACCCGTCCCCCGACCATCCGGCCAACCTCCACGGACACCACGAGGGTCCCGCTTGCGAGGAACGTCCAGAACACCATATGCACGGGCAGGGTGTTCCATGCTCGATGCTCCCGCCAGGCATCCATCGCGGTACGCCCGGCCGAATACACGAGAACGCCCATCGCGGCAGCCAAGGCCAACACGAGTATGCCCGACATCAGCAGCAGCGGCCTGTACCACCAGCTTTGAGACGCTCGGCCGAACTCCATGAGTATCGCCGAAACCCATCGGCCAACGCTCCCGACCTGTTCCGACCGTCCGCGAACCCATTCGGGAAGACTCGCGAGAAGCGCCCGCCACTGCCCCGCCATGACGGCGAACAGCATGATCGAGGCGAACACGCACGTCCCCGTGACGAGGACGAACAACAAGCGCCGTCCGAACCCGAGACGGTCGGCAGCCTCCCGTTCGAGCCTCGCCCGCTCCAGCCCGCATCGTTCCGCCACCCGTCTTCCGATCTCGTCTTCCATGCCGTCGCGTTCGGCGTCCAGCCTGGAACGGTCCCGGCGAAGCCTGGCCTCGCCGTCCGCGAGTTCGGCCTCCCGCCGCTCGATGCGTCTACAACGCTCTTCCCTTGCGGCACATTCCCTCTCCCTTCGATTGGCTTCGTTCAGCTTCCTGCTGGTCTCGTTGAGCTCGGAAAGCTGCCTCCTGAGCCTCTGATTGCCTGATGAGAGCCTCGTCCTTTCCTCCCCAACCGCTTCCAGCCGCTGTTGGAGTTCCCTGTTCCGCGCGATCAGCGAATCGAGGTCGGACATCGTCCCGTCGTCCTCGTTCGTGGATTCCGGCATCGACCGCTCCAACAGCCTGCGCGCCAGACCGCCGGCCATCCCGTCCGTTCGGATCCCGTTTTCCCGTTCCATCACCTATCTCCTTTTCCATGGCCGCCCGATTGACGTCAATGACGTCAAAACCGCTGACATCGATGCCCGCCAGGCGCGCTCCCCGGATTATGGTCCAATATCGCGCCTCGCATCGCTCGAGCGTCCGTTCCCGCTGCCCCATTTCCTTCCGCGTCTCGATGGCGAGATCGTCGTCCCCGTTGACGATGGCTTCGCTCAACGCGATGACCGTCGAGCGAAGCTCGTCCCTCGCCGCATCTATCCGGGCCACGAGATTGCACATGCCACTGCGCATGTCCCCGTCCGCCTCGCGACGTACCTGGATCGCCTCATTGAGCCCGTCAGCCGCGGCCCGGAGCTCGTCGAGGCTTCTGGCCTGCGCCTGGTAGTAACGCTGTTGGGCGGGCGTGACGCCATGCCTGACGAACAGACGCCTGTCCGTCGTCAACGGCTCGAGACGCCGCTCCGGGCGTCCGAACCCGTCGGCCAAATCGTCCGCGCCGACACGTCCCGCGTATCTGTTGGAGCGGTCGAGAAGCGTGACATGATGGTCGGCCGGCAGGAACAGATGCCACGTATTGCCGTTCCTGGCGAGCATTTCCGTGGGGATGACGGCCTTGCGGGTGCGCTGTGTGCCGGGCATCCACACGCACACCGCCCGCTCTCCGACGCTGGAGACGAGACGCTGGTTGAACGTGAGGTGGATGGTCTTTCCGCCTCCGATGCGGGCCGTCACCGAATCAAGGTCGTAAGCCGGGCCAAGCCTGGTGTCACGGACTTTCAGGCCCGTGTCCAGGTCCGTGTAGGTAAGATGCCGGCCACGCAAGGCCACCCCGACATGCGCGGCGGCAATATTGGACTCGAACTCCCCGTAACTGCCGGACATGGCCGCCGCGAGCTCGATGGCGGCACGAAGCCGCTCCTTCGCACCCTTGCCCTTGGCGATGGCATAGAGTTCCTCCATCGATGCGCCACGACCGTTCATGGGGACCACTTTTGATGATGCGGACGGCACTGCCGTGCTCTCCTGCCCCGGCGTCCGTTCCATGATCCGCCGCATGTCGATTCTCCCGGCTTCCGCATCGACCGAAGGATTGTCGAGCGTGGCCAGTCCCTCGCGGCGGCACAATTCGTCGCTGACCGCACGCCATTGGTCGATGCTTCCGCAGGTCAGGCGCATCTTCCTGCGGGTGCGTCGGTTGGCCGTGCAGATGACGATGTGGTTGTGCAGATGGTTCCTGTCCAGATGCGTGGAGACGACGTACCGGTATTCACCGCCCGTGATCGCCTCGGCCAACGCGATGCCCATCTCGTGCACCCGCTCCGGGGTCACGTTCTCGTCCGGAGCGAACGAATGCTTCAGATGCAGCGCCAGCACGCTTCCCTCGCGCATGCCGTTCGCGCATGATTCCAGGTCGAGGATCATGGGTCCGGCGAGCTTTCCGGCGTCCTGCCGCTCACCGCTATAGCTCGCGTACACGAACCGGCCTCCATCCGTCTTGGCGGGATTGATCACATACGCGAGCGTGCCCGGAAGGTTCGTCTTGACCTTCCGCCCGAGTTTCACAATGGCCATCACGCACGCTCCCCGCCGCGGGCTTCCATCTCTTCCTTGGCACGCTCCATGCCTTCCATGAGCTCCGTGATGCGGTCGAGCTGGCGGCGCAGTTCATCCAGCTGCGCGGGCGTGACGGCACCGCTCATGTTCGCCACACGGGCCATCTGGTTGACGTTCGTTCCGATCCGGTGCAGCTCCGACTTGAACACCTCCGGATCGCTGGCCAGCACCACCCGGGGCATCTCGACCACCGGGTACAGAAGCCTCTCTCGCGCGTACTCGCCCCATCTGCGGTATGCGATGGCCGCGCGCAACGACTCCTTCATGAGCGCCTGGCGAAGCCGCTCGGCACGCTCCCACTCCTCCGGAGCGAACATGACTTTTTTGCAGATCGGTCTCCTGCGTCCTTCCGTCCAGCTCATCCCGTCACCTCCGAAAAGCCGAGGGACGTTCGCTGATCGATGCCGCGCGAGCGGTCTGGATGCCTTGCCGACCATAGGGGCCGGGATTCCCCGGCAAGCCGAACCGTTCCACGGGCTGAGCGAGTGTGTCCACACTCGCGTCGCTTGCTATCCCCGATTCCGGTATGCCGGATCGGGATGGTTTCCGACCGTTTTCCCGCAAGGAAACGGCCGCGTTCTCGTCGTTCATTTTCGGTTTTCCTTCCTGTCTTTCGCACCGGGAACACGGCGCGTTCACGACCATGTTCCCACAGGAAAACCGATGCGGGATTGGACAAAAACCGATGCGGAAACTACGTGGCCCGGCCCCTGTTCCATTCAGGAAGCGGGAACGGAAAGGCCCGTCGTCCGAAGGATTTTCTTCCACGGAAACGTGTCGGAAAACACGCGCGCGCGGATGGCGTGGGATGATTAATCCATGAGTGTTCTTGAACGTCGTACGAGGGTGTTGGAGTTCGTCGAGCGGTGGAAGGGCCGTGGCAACGAGAAGCAGGAGACGCAGCGTTTCTGGATCAATCTGCTGCAGAACGTGCTCGATGTCGAGCGTCCGACCGAGGCCGCGTTGTTCGAATACAGGACCGTGGGCGGCGGGTTCATCGACGTGCTGTGCCCCGAGGCGCGGCTGCTGGTCGAGCAGAAAAGCGCCGGCATCGACATGGACAAGCCCGAGGCCAGGCAGGGCACTCCCGTCACGCCCGTGCAGCAGGCTTTACGCTACGCGGACGCCTTGCCGTTGAGCAAGAAGCCCGCGGTGTTGTGCACGTGCAACTTCGAAACCTTCCGCTTCTACGACCTGGAACAGGATCCACGCGCCACAGGAACACCCGTGGACGAGTTCGCGTTGGAGGACCTCGGCGAACACCTGGGCACCCTGGAATCGATCTTCAGCAGCGAGCATTCCCGCGTCATGGTCGAGCAGAAGCTGTCCGAGCACGCGGGCCTGCTCGTCGCGAACCTGCACAACACGCTCGCCGCGCAATACGACGATCCCGACGACCCGGAAAGCCACCACAGCCTCGCCGTGTTGACCGTGCGCCTCGTGTTCTGCCTGTACGCCGAGGACGCCGGACTCTACCCCGGCAACTCGTTCAGCCAATACGTCGAAAGCTACGACGCCGCGCACCTGCGCCGCGCCATCATCGACCTGTTCAACGTCCTGAACACCCCGTTCGACCAGCGCGACAAGTATTTGGAGGACGACCTCAAACGCTTCCCGTACGTCAACGGCGGCCTGTTCGCCGAAGGCATCGAGATTCCACAGTTCACCGACCTGATACGCGAATCCCTGCTCGCGGCCGGCAACGGGTTCGACTGGCGCACCATCAGCCCCGTCATCTTCGGCTCGCTGATGGAGGAGACCCTCAGCCACGACCAGCGCCGCAAGGGAGGCATGCACTACACCTCCGTCAGAAACATCCACAAGGTCATCAACCCATTGTTCCTCGACAATCTCACGGCCGAGCTCGACCGTATCGAACACGACCAGACGCTTGGCGAGAGGGCCCGCGAGAACCGGCTCAAAGCGTTCCAGAACAGGCTCGCCTCGCTGAACTTCCTCGATCCGGCGTGCGGTTCGGGCAACTTCCTGACCGAAACGTATCTGCGGCTGCGCGAATTGGAGAACCGTGTCATCTCCGACCTGCTGCATGGCCAGGGCTACATGGAATTGGGCGGCGAGAACAGTCTGGTCAAGGTGCGGATCGACCAGATGCACGGCATCGAGATCAACGATTTCGCGGTGTCCGTGGCGCGTACCGCCCTGTGGATCGCGGAACAGCAGGCGTTGGACGACACCGAGGCCATCTCGGGCCAGGCGTTGCCACACCTGCCGTTGCATGATTCCGGCAACATCGTGCAGGCCAACGCCCTCCAGTACGACTGGAACGAACTATTGCCCGGCGAACAGTGCTCCTACGTGATGGGCAACCCGCCGTTCATCGGACACCAGCAGCGCACCGAACAGATCAAACAGGATCTGAACCTTGTCTGCGGCAAGGCGGGCGGCAGCCTCGACTATGTGGCCGGATGGTACTTCAAGGCCATCGACTATCTCAGGGACAATCAGGACGCGGAATTCGCGTTCGTGTCAACGAACAGCATTACCCAGGGCCAGCAGGTACCGCCGTTGTTCAACCACGTCAAGGAAAACGGATGGCATATCCGGTTCGCGCACCGTTCGTTCAGATGGGACGCCCAGACCACGGATAACGCCAAGGTACATGTTGTCGTTCTGGGATTAAGCAAACAGGAAACGGATTCCATTCTTTTCACTTATCCGATTGTTACGGCGGAACCGGTCGTTTCCCATCCGAAGCGCATCAATGGATATCTTCTGGACGGCGGCGACTTCTTCATAGAAGCCAGAAGCCAGCGGAAGGGCAGGATCTCGTCAATGCTTTCGCGCGTGGATTTCGGATCCATGCCGTTGGATGGCGGAAATCTGATACTCGATACGACCGATGAATACGACAAGGCGATGGGGGATCCGATCGCAAGGGAATACGCGCACCCTCTTCGTGGAGGAAAAGAGCTTATTGAGGGCAAGGAACGTTGGTGCCTCTGGCTTAAGGATGTGCAGCCCAGCGAACTCCGACAGTCCAAAGTCCTTGCGGCGAGAGTGGGGGCATGCAAGAGTTACAGGGAAAATGCGACGAAAACTGGGGACGCCTACAAGAACCGTTTCACCCCGTGGCTCTTCAGGGATGACCATCAACCGTCCGTCCCATACCTCGCCATCCCCAAAGTGTTCAGTGAGCGTAGGGATTACGCCACCTGCGACATTCTCTCGCCAGACGTGATAGCGACGGATTTGCTATTCACCTGCGATGATCCGGACGGTTTCAATTTCACGATTATCGAATCAAGCATGTTTATGACATGGCAAAAGGCCGTCGGTGGAAGGCTTGAATCGCGTTGTCGCTTCTCCAACACCGTGGTGTGGAACAACCTGCCATTGCCCGCATTGGATGATGCAGCACGGCAGAAGGTCATTGATGCCGGCAAGGTCGTTCTGGATGCCCGCAAGGCGCATCCGGGCCAGTCCCTGGCGGACCTGTACGATCCGGACTGCATGCCGCAGGATCTGCGCAAGGCTCACGAGTCGCTCGACAAGGTGGTGGACGCGGCCTTCGGTGCCGCCAAGCCCTGCAAGAGCAATGACGAACGCCTCCAAATCCTCTTCGACCGCTACGCGGAAATGACCCAGGAGCAGTAGCCGTGCAGAACATTCTTCAGATCGAAAACCCCATCTCTGATGAAGAGCTCAGCAAGGCGGCCATTCATAAGGCAGAAATGAGTCTTGTAGAGCTCGAAGCAAGGTTCGAGGCTGTCCGCAAACTCAAACTTGAAGATCTGGCGGCCGAAGACGGAAGCATTATTGCCAACGCCAACAAACGTTCCATGGGCATATACCAAGGTCAGCTCATTTCCTTATTGCAAGTTTCATTGGAAACTCTTAATGCGATATTTGCAACGCAAAATGAGGCATTGGGGATTACCCCATATATCCTGAACCGTTCTGCGTTGGAAAGCATCGCCACGGCAATATGGCTTGCTTCATTCGACACTTTGGAAAAGAGAGCCTTTAATGCCCTCAGATTGACTCTCGATAACTACAAGGACTCCAAAAGGGCACTGCAAGAAATTGCGGGTGAAGCAGGCGAGGTCCAGGCGCTACATGACCTCGCCACGGCATTGCTGGGTGACGCCAAACGTCGGTTCAAGGCATTTGAAGGCAAGCAAGCATCGTGGATGCCTCAGCATACTCAGATAGTCAAGAAGACTGATGCTATCTATCGTAGGGTCAGAGGCAAACGCCATCTTTATCAAGGACTGACTTCTTGGCAGATATGCAGCGGCGTTGCTCATGGTGGCCAGATCGCCATTGGCAATATGCCCGTCTTCACGGTACTTAAGGATGATGGGAAAAGATATCCGAAAGCATCAACGCTGTCTCTTATGCTGTATCCAACAATAGAAAATCTTGAATTGTTCACCGAGATATACCAAAAGCAATGCGAATGCAGCAAGGTGAAGACGCAGGATAACGGGTAGACCGGCTTTTGATGGTTCATGACCGCCTTCAAGGATTTAAATTTTATGCAGGCACACAGTTACCAGACGTTCGTATCCATTTTTACGCTCTCGATGCAGCGTTTGAGGAGAATGACACGGAGCGTTTGCGGACGTTCCCGTCCGAGGCGAATCCGTTCCTTTGGGAAGACGAGGGATCGACCAATCCTGCGGTGTACGAGGAGTTCTCGAAAGCCTTTGACGAACGTTTCGGGACTCAAGGGGCTGTTCCCGAGGATGCGATGGCATTCGTCCGGGACTATCTCGACGCCCGGAACGGCGAATACTGTTGGGTGGAAGGCGATCTCGTTGCCGCTTTCGACGGCATTGTGACCCCGCAGCTTTGGAAGCAATCTCTGGAAGAGACGGGGACTGACAACATGCCCGCTACCGACACCCGTCTGCGTCGAACAACGTCCGATTGATTATTGGCAGCCGTGCTTCGAGCAATCGCGCACGGCGGAAACCATGAATCGTTTTCCATTCGTTGTTTCCGTCATATCTTTTACGTCGATTCAGCAGCTTTCCACGATCTCGTGGATCGCCATGTCCATCGCGTCATGCTGCGCCTGGATCATGCCGTAGTAACGGTCCGTCTCGGTGATCTCCGGGTGCGCGGCCATCACGTCCGTGCGGCGCTTCAAGTGTCTCCGCTCCATGAGCATGTCCATGTTCCTGCCGCACTGGTGGCGTGTGCGTCGTTCCGTTTCCCGCAGATGCTGTTCGAGCACGTTGGACATCATCATCTCCCGGTATTCCTGCGGACGGTTGGCGATCAGCCAGCGGATGCGCATGTTCTGGATGCCGTGCATGCTGTTCTCCGCGAACACCTTGTACGGCAGGGCCCATGGGCTCGCGAGTTCCGGATGCCTCCTGTGGCGTTCCTCCATGGCCGCCAGGTTCCTCCTGTACCGCGCTTCGAGTTCCTTGTCCTTCCAGACCATTTCCTTCGCGTCTTCCATCGTTTCCGTCCTTTCCTAATGTCGTGGTTTCCCGCCGCGGATCCTGTTGGTAAACGTTTACCACGCTGTTTCGCGGGAGCGTTCCAGCGTGTCGGAGCGAATGAAAGCGACGAACTTCTCAAATCACATTGTCACGCACCAGTGCATCAGCAGCACTAACAAAGCATGGACGGCATAGAACCAACCTTTCATTCACCCTATATCGTTTTCAGCCCCGTCTCTTGAAAATGCCATATTCAAATCTCATCTTCTATATGGCAACCTACACGGCCTACCGCCCTCACCCTACTCTCTATTAGGTTTTCCCGACCCACACAATCGACCTACCGACCTACGTTGCGATCCGGCGGTAGGTTGGTAGGTCGATTGTGCAGGTCGATGAATCCCATATATTTCAATATGTAGGCCGGTAGGCCTGTAGGCTGTCCATTAGAAAAGTCAGATCAGCTTATACCATTCCCCTCCAGCACCCTTTGAGGACGCTCTGATATGTCCCGAACGCATCAGGTTCTCCAGTGCCGGAGATAGCACCTCACGCTGTCGTTTCGAGATGCTGTTGTGCAGGGATCTCCTGGATAGCTCATGGCTTGGAGCGTTCTCAAGCAGGGACATGATCCGATCTTCCACCTTCTTCGCGCGCTGCGTCTCGGCAACGTCGGAAGCGTCGTCCGTCAGCTTCATGCGTTCCGCCATCCGTTCGCTGCGCATGATATCGGACTGCTTCCGGGCATCCTCAAACGTCTTCGCCGAATCATCGGCGAGAACGCCGGCAAGCTCCCAGTCCTCCTCGCTCACGACCAGTGGATCGCCGCCGCTCCCGAGACGGAGCAGGTGCATGGCCGCGGCCAGTTTCATGTGCATGTATGTGCTGTGCGCGGTCGGCGAGGCAGGACTGTCCATGCTATTGGTGCGGATCCGGTCGAAGATCACATGCTCCTCCACGATTTTGGGGAACGTCATCGGCTTGAGTTCGTACCGAGCGTCTCCCACTACTTCGGAGAACAGCTTCCCGTACCCTCCCTCCGAATACACCTTTCCCATGATCTCGACGGGCAGATCGGCCGGCAGGATTCCCTGGTCGTACGGAAACATGGTGGTAACCGGTTCCGGGGTGGTGTCGCGGAAATCCACGCGAAGGTTGGCGATGCGGTCGCTCAGCGCGGACACGTAGAGGAACCGCTGCTGCAGGCCGACGCCGTATCCGTTGGTGAACACGTCGATGCTGGACGGCTGGGCGGAGATGACGGGGATCCCGCGGTATCCGTGGTCGGGTATGACGACCGACAGGCTGCGGTCCTTGGTGGTCTCGCCGATCCGATGCCCGGAGAACACGTCCAGCAGCGTGGACCTCAGGGTGCTCTCCTTCCGTCCCATGAGCGCCTGGAGCGTCGATATCTCCGTATACCGCAGAATCGCGCGCCCGTTCACGAACTCGGTACGATACCCGTCGCCGTCCGATCCGGATTCGGATCGGCGGGCGAAGATCGCGGACACCGCCTGACCGGTCGCGGGAGCACCCTCGTATGCGCCCCTGACGTCGGGAACGAGGTGTTCCGCCGTGGTGTACGCGGTGTCCTTGCCTGATGACGGGCCACCGAGCAACACCACGCCGAAGTTCAGCGAACCGTAGCTCGCGCCGACCAACGCCGGGAGCACGATGTGCGGCGGCGTGGCCGCGACGATCCTCGCCAGCACGCATGCCAGCACCGCATACGGCGATACCATGTGCCAGACCGCGAAGTCGCGAATCTCGCGTAGTTCCGTGCAGGATTCCCAATAGCAGTCGTCGTCGAAGGTGTATCCTCCGGCGAGCGGGTTGTACGGATGCCCACCGGCGGTGCGGGGAATGCCGCCGCCCACGAACTCGCCCCTCATCGGATTTAGGTCTATCATTACTAGTGCAGTTCCTTTCGAGGAATTTGGCGGCCGCTCCAATAGGGATCACGGGGCGGCCGCTTTTTTTATTGATATTGGGGTTGCTATCTGCCGACGAATTCCTTGAGGGATTCGTACGAGACGAGATAGATGCGTCCCGCCTTGCACGCGTGGAGGTCTCCGCTGCGAATGAGGTTTCGCACGCTTTTGGGGTCCTTGAACCCCAGCAGTCGCGTCGCCTCCATGATCGAGACTGACAACGGTTCGAGATTCATCATCTGGTTCTTGGGCATGTTCTATCGCTCCTTGTCTAGTCGTTCGTGACGTTCCCTTGGGGAATGTCTTTCGCTTTTTCGCGCCTTCACGACGCTTATAACGACACTAAGGCACTTTCGGGCGTGTCAGATTGGACATTTTTTCTCCGCATCTTTCGATTCCCCACTTTTCATGATTCGCTTAGCAGTTTGGCCATGGTTTCGATCTGGGCTTCCTCGGAGAAATGCGACAGTATCAGGGATCGCCTGCCCTCTTCCATCGATCGGAGCACGTTCGCCCGCACTTTCGGATCCATCTGTTCGAGATTCCTCGACAGCGACTCGATCTCATCGCGGGGTGGCGTGTTCATGCCGTCTCCATCGTTGGTGGCCGCCGCGCGTTTCATGCGGGCCGCGTTGGCATCGGCCTCGATTCCGGCGAGGATCTTGCGTTTCTCTTTTTCCGTGACGTGCTGGTAGTGCATGGCGGTGCTTGCCTGGGTGTGGCCGCCCATCTCCATGACCGCTTTGAGGCTGTTCGTGTAGCTCGCTACCTCCGTGAGCGCCCGGTGGCGCAGATCGTATAGCCTGACCTTCTTCTCTTCGAGACGTGGAATCGTCTTGCGGGCCCTGTACCAGGCGTTCCTCACGCTTTGCGGGTTGACGATATCGTGTGTGACCGAACCGGTGAACATCGGCGACTCGGGTAACGGTCCGACGAACTTCTCCAGATGCCGCTCGAAGCAAGGCACCAGGTATTTCGGAATGGCGACGTCCCTGACGCTGCCCGGTGTTTTGGTCTTGCCGTATCCGCGAACCGTTCGCCCGTCTTTCTTTATGCTTATGGCGGCTCTCCTGACGCGCACCATTCCGCCTTGCCTGTCCGGATTGATGTCGATGTCCCCACGTTGCAGTCCGTACGCCTCCTCCGGCCTTAGGCAGAGCACCCCAACCAGATAGATGACGAGTGCGTGCCGCTCCGGCATGGCGGCGTACAGCATGTCCAGCTCCTCATGGCTGACGTCGGCGTCGGCAATGTCGGCCAGTGGTTTCTCGACCCGGATGTTGATGGCCGGATTGCTGCCGATCAACGGTTCTCCTGTGCCTTTCACCTTCTTCGTGCTCGCCTCCGCGAACATGGCGCGCATGAGCGTGGCGACATGCCATCTGATGCTGGCTCCGGCGCCATCGCCCGACACGTCCATCGAATCGATCGTCTCGCGCAGCAGGGATTCGGTGATCTCGTCCATGCGGTACACGCCCAAGGCCGGAATCAGGTGGTCCCGCAGGTACTGGCGGTATTTTTCCACGGTCTGCTCGGACAAGGGCTCGCCGTTGGCCTTGCGGTGCTCGCGCAGGTAGTCCGTGGCGTATTGCGCGAAGGTGGTGTCGTGCGCCTCCTCCTTCAGCTGCTCGAGCTGCGGCGGCACCCATGTGCCCCGTATGATGTCGCGTTCCGCGTCGTTAAGCCAGGTTTCCGCATCGATCGCGAACCGCAGCGGAAAGTTCTTGTAGATTCGTTTCTTGCCCCGCAGCTGGTCGGGCCACTTGCGGTACGCCCATACCGGAGGCTCATACGATGCCTCAAGGTATCGGGGGTTCTTCTTGTTTGGTTTTTTCTGGAGGTAGCCGAAGCGTCGTCTGCCCATGTTGGTCTCTTTCGGGAAAGTGCATCTGGATGCCAATCGGGTAGGAATCGAATCTTGTTGGATTTATGCCCGAAAGGTTACCCGATATCCTATGGCACCCAGCGACACTTCAGATTGGACAAAGGCTTTGGACGCAAAACGGCAAAAAGAACGCAAAGCGTTGGAAAGACGCCGTTTTCGGCATGAAAAAAGGGTTTTCGAAATCATCCGAAAACCCTACCCGCGGAGAATACGAGATTCGAACTCGTGAGGCTGTTACACCAACACGCTTTCCAAGCGTGCGCCATAGACCACTAGGCGAATTCTCCAATTATGCAACGCTCTGCAATGGTCACCTGCAAAACGCAACTTGATTAGGATACAACGCATTGTCTCAACCTCAAAATCGGCGTGTCGTGCCGCGTGGAGGGTGAACAGTCAAGCAGGATAACGCGACTTGCTGGCAACTTCGGCATCGCACCAATCAGGCATGAAGAGGCTCAACGCCGTACAGACAGGCCCATAGCCCCGAACATAGGAAATTCAGCGTACATAGGCCCTCAGACGGCCGACAATGCCCAACATGAGGAAGAAGGCGTCCGATGTCGACTTACGCCTGAGATAACTGAACAATGATGTTACGGGGACGACCGTCGGCAGACAACCGATAGCCAGACATTGGATTTGTGGACGCGCCGACGTGGAATTCCTGCTTAGGACTCGGGAAAGCACAATCAGACCGCGTTGTGATAAAAGCCGCAGAAGACCCCGATGACCGACGACAGGAGAACGCGAAAAAGAATCTTCCCGGGGCGGCCAGTCCGTCCAAGGGGATCCCGTCAGGAACGGGATAAAAAAGGTGGGGTTTCCCGGAGCGTCGGCTCCACGGGAAACCCCGACAGGAATGTTTGCGGCGGCGTGTTACTCTCCCACACCCTGCCGGGTGCAGTACCATCACCGTGCCAGGCCTTAGCTTCCG
>OKVD01000473.1_pt1 | contig 15229 bp, 22 predicted proteins | sample 1606881 | NCBI WGS metagenome assembly OKVD01 (sample SAMN03281011, study PRJEB24777) | human gut metagenome | isolation source: fecal sample PR176 from 1 month old male Indian infant, caesarean delivered... | place: Singapore | collected 2006-01-13
TCAAAGAATAGTATGGGTGGATTGACTGCCGAGTTGAAAGCTAAAGATGACGAATTGAGATCCGCCAGTGCTCAGTTAGCAGCTCTAAATCATTCATTAAAAGAGATATCGGAAACTCTTGGAAGAATGAATGAGGCATATAAGACCCTCCAAAATGATTTCGACGAATACAAACTCAAATACCCTGAAAAATCTCAAATAAAAAGCCTTGCACTTGGCAACGGCCAAACAATTAGTAACTTTTTGGAGCAACACAACTTATCCGGATTAAAATCTGGTAAGCCAAACGTTTTTAATAACTTTGGTGTTCTATCTGGATTATCAGGTTTCGAGGATAAAAATAAAGACTAAGCATATGGATCGTACTCGGTAAGCGCCTTGCCTTGCTGGTTCTGCTGCCCGGGAAGTCGCAGGCGCTTTGACACCGGGAAAGCAAACGTCAGCAGTAGCGCATCGCCTTTACCAGGCGAACGCCCAAGCCGCTCTTTGATATCTTCCTTCGGTTCGATAACGATTTTACCGTCCACACGAACTTTGTACTCTGCCGCCGACAGGTCGTCTGCAGTTTCCTGGTCATCCAGCATGCCGCCGAGCCTCAGCCATGTCTTGCATGAGTTGAACATCTCCCCGCGCTTGTTGAGCATCTGAGGGTCAGTAGACGCGCCGCCGAACGGAACAAGTTGCCAAGTACGCCCCCAGCCATCACCGATTGACTTCAAACCGGTTCCGTAACCGAAGTCGATGAACACCGCGTCAGCCTGATACTGGTCTTCAAAGTCAGCGATACGCTTCGCCATAATCAGATCGTCGGTAGTCTTGTTGCCAGTCCACAGCACCTTACTGTGCAGCCCCTGCCGCAGGTATATCACAGCGTCATCAACACCGGAGTATGCCGGGTCAACGCCGATTATCACCGGAGCATGTGCCACCTGCGCAGCGGTTACCACCCGTTTCATTGCCTCGTCAGTAAGACCGGTAGGGATAAACTGCAATTCAGATGCATCCGGGAATATGCCGCGCACACGGATTTTAACGAAGTCGCTGTCTTCCCCGTAGTCATCAACCCATTTCTGCAACTGCTGTTTGTTAGTGCCTTCCACCGTCCGGCTGTCAATCTGCGCAGTTTTCCAGCGGTGTTTATATTTGCGGAAACATTCGCGGAAACGCCCGGTATTACGCGTCGGGTTCCCGAACGCCACCCAGATGATTTCGGTGTCTTCGTCCGTCAGCGCACCCTCTGCTACATCCCACACCAGATCGGCAATGTTGGATGCTTCGTCGAAAACCACGATGATGCGTTTGCGCTCGTTGTGTAGTCCGGCGAATGCCTCAGTGTTGTGCTCAGACCAGGGGATTGCGTCAGCTCGCCACCGCTTGTCGTGCCCAGGATCATTGCTGTACATCGCGGTAGCGGTACAGGTAAACCAGTCTTTCGTGATGGCAAGGTTCGACCACTTGATAATTTCCGGCCAGGTCTTCGTTCGTAGCTGGTTGTCGGTGTTGGCGGTCACCACGACCTTACAATCCTCGCAAGTGGACATGCCCCAGTTGATCAGCATTGAGATGAATGCGGATTTACCAATACCGTGACCAGAAGCGCGTGCCAGCATAAGCGGCTGATAGCGCGTCTCTGGATTCTGCAGGTGATCACGTATCTCTCGGAACGCATCGGCCTGCCACTGACGTGGACCGGTAGCATGTGCCAGTTCAGTCCCCTCTTCCCCCCAAGGGAACGCATAGAGGGCATAGCCAAGCGGATCGTGAGTGAACCCTGCAATATCTTCGATTAACTGCTCTTCAGGAGATAACGCTGCATCTGTCACTGATTACCATCCTGACGTTCTTTGAGTCGCTTCCTGGCTGCCGCTATGCGATCAGCAATTGTCACATTCACATTAACATCCAGGCGCTCTTTGAACGCGTTAACGTCGACGTGCTTACCGATGAGCTCGAGGTTTTTCACCTTGTCGGGCCATTTCACCTTCTTCAGGATATGCTCGACATCCTCAACAGAGAGATCCGCCTCGCCATTCTCTTTTTGCAGAGAAGCCTGGGTCGTCTTGATGGTAGCGATATCCATAGCACTGAGAGAGGTACGCCAGACCTTCGGCCATTCAGCGATCGGCTTCATCCCGCCGTCATCGTTCAGGATATCCAGCACGTCCATCTGGTCGATTTCCACCAGGCGCATGAGAACGTAATCAGCACTGACGCGCATTCGTTTGTTGCGCTCCTCCATCAACTCGGCAATCCGTTTTTGAATGCGTTCATCGCGCATCATGACACTGGCTTTAACTGCCGCTGTATTTGGGGAGAATCCTGCGTTAATCGCTGCCTGAGTCTGGTTTTCAGGCGTTTTGATGTATGACTGGCAATAAGCCTCCTGCATTGCTGTTAGTGGCTTAAATTGCGTTGATTTGCGTTTATAGGTTTTAGGTTCAGCAGGCATCATAACCACCGTGGTAATAGTTACCGTTGTGGTAATAGTACCATGCAAAATAAAGCCGCCATAGTTGGCGGCAGTATTCAAAACCCATCAAATTCATCATGCATAACCCACTCGTGACATGTCACAATATTAATTTCGTTTCATGCCAGCCTTTAGTCACCCAGCATTGCGAGTCACCATTACACGGGCATGAATTCACAGGAACTCTCTCGCCGCACTTACCGCAACATTTTCTGCTGATCGATTTTATACGCCCGAGCACGCGTGCATCATCCTGGCGGATCAGTAACGCTATATACTCACCAAATTCGTAAGGCGCACGCCCGGGGCGACGCGTGGCACAGTTACGCTCCAGCATTTCAATTTCCTGAGCATCAAGCACAATTTCCAGCTTACGCACACCAGATGCAGCTTGTCTGGCTCTCTGAGCGGCTTTGCGCTCTGCGGGGGATTTAGCCACGAATCGCACTCCACGCCAGATTGATTAATGACTCCCAGGCAATATAAACCCGGATACCAGCAGCCAGGCCGAAACCAATCACCATGGCATAAAGCAGAGCGTTGCACTTGTTCATTACTTCACCTCCTGCGGCGGTTCTGGCAGCGGCATCCAGTGGGTTACTTTTGATGCAGGTTCTTCTCCAATGTCAGTTACTGCCCACCATTTGTTTCTCGACCAATCGTAATACCCTTCGAAGGTATTGCACTCAGTCCAGCCGTAAGACTTACCCCAACACCAAACATACTGTTTATCGTTCGGCATTCTCTCACTACAGCTTATCCAACCATCCGGAATTACCGGAGAGTTGCCGGGTTCTTTAATGTGCAAGCGAGGCTCACCATCTTTTGGCTCAGGCCACTGGCGCTCCATGTTAATCTTCAATTTATCTTCCATAGCAACGGTAATTTCAGCATCACTGATACCAGCACGGCGCTGTGCATCCCACAACAGAAACTGCATATCAGCCCACTCGCTAAGATCGTCTGGTTCGGCTGCGGCTTCCAGTGCCTCTTTTGAGAGATGTTTCAGCGGACCAATGGGGCCAACGCAGCCAAATGTGGAGTCAGACCATTTGGCATGCTCGTGGCGAATCTGTTCGCGTTCCAGTGATGCCAGCGCAATCCGTGCCAGTTCTTCCGCTTCTTCTGCTGGCAGTACAACGTTGCTACCAGGTCCGTATGTTTCGCGCCACTGCTTGATTGTCAGCAGTCGCTCTTTGGTAATAGTGGTCATTTGTTAGTCCTTAAACTGCTAGTTGCAATTGCATTTCAAAACGGTCGCGTTGTTCACAATACGCAAGAGAACCAGGGCTATTGTGTGCCTCAATCCGTTCTACCATTAATGCTGCGCGTGTCTCTTTACTTGCAGGTGCATAAGCCCCAGACCAGGCTTTATCAATACCGATGTTTCGAGCGACGTTCGTACTATCTGCGCTGGCTAAGGGTAATTTTGTGAATATCAGCGGATTTAACATGCGCAATCCATGTAGTTTCGTAACCGGCTGACCATGCCCATCAACAATGTGACGAATCAGGTCTTTCATTCTGGCTACCGCAAGAGTTGGGCGCTTTACGTCATAGTCGCCACAACTACCGATAGCCACTCGCGGAAACTCATTGCACAAATGAATAAATCGCTCGTCACTTTCATTCATGTGCCACACTGGAACGCCAACTAGTTTTCCGTGAGGCCACTCATTCAGAAGCGCATCATTTTCCTCCTCTCCGCCATCAATAACATCCGGGATAATGGCAAAATCGAATCCTGGGTGATTCTTCCAGCGAGCAACAAACTCGTAGTAATCGCTCCAGTCGATTTTGTTTTTGCCAGCTGCTTTCCAGGCGGTGAATGCACCGTTGTCCAGCGCGAACGACTGACAGTATTCAGCCGCGAGATTGATCTGGCCTGAATGCGCAAAACTGATAAACGCATGTCGCCCTTTCCATGCTCTCATTGCGCACGTATCAGGAGTAATAGGCCCACCGTGGTAGTGAATCATCTCACTCTCCTTTGATGCGAATGCCAGCAAGCCAGTTTCTTATGCCGATATATTCAGCGTTCCTGAAACCGCTTTTTACATATATAAATGGCAAGCGAAGATTGTGACCATTGGCTGCCAGGTAGTCTTTACAACCCTGTTCGGTGAAACAGCAGGTAACGAATTCATCAATATCTTTCACAGCAACGCGCCGCCATTTTTCTGGTGGCTCTCGAAAGTTTTCGTGAAGTAGTTCGAGACGACGACTTTGGCGTTTATTGGCTTCATTGCCATCTTCATCAACCCAGACAATCCGGTCATAGTCATAATCAGCATCAACAACGATTTCGCGCTTTTGATACACACAAAACATAGGGTCTGACGTTATTCGATTATCCTGTGTTCGAATATTTTCACCGATGATGCCAAACGAATCTGGTGCAGATTTTGTCTGCAACTCTTCGATACGTTCAGCCATCGCAGCACACTCTTCAAAGTTGCTTAATGCTTTTCGCTCCCATTCGGCGCATTGTTTTCCAAGCTCTGCAATCAGCTTGTCTTTGCCTTCCAGCTCAACACGCAGCTTCCCTACCGTTAACGCAATCTCCTCGTTCTCCTGGTCACGGCGTTTGATGTATTGCTGGTTTCTTTCCAGCTCATCCAGCAGCGCCAAGACGGTAGCTGGATTTGCTGCGGCGATGAATTCAGCATTGGCCTGCTGTTCTATTTGGAAATCTTCATCGAAACCGCTTTCAGGATGCGCTCCTTCAATTCTGCAAATGGGAATATATCCAGCAGCCTCGCGATGAATTAGTGCATCATCACCATCAAATCGGCCATCTCCATATTCGAGCGACCACTCGCCACACGTTGCTTTTTCTGCCTTAGCACGCAGTGCCTGATAGTCAATCTTGCTCACTGGTTGCCTCCTTTGCGAAGCTGCTCCGCACAATGCAGCAGGGCGTCCGTCGCTTCTTTCACCGTAACGATGTCGCCATCGTCCAGCCCGGCAACCGTCGCGTCCTTAACGAACACCGAGCAAAGGTCATTAAACGCCTGCGCCCGTACTTCAGCCAAGAAAGCGTCGGTGGCTGGCATATTTCCTGTTGCCTTCATGGCATCCAAAATAACCAGAACGCCATCTCTCCCAACCGCCTCACAGATAACCTCAGTGTTGTCGCCAACAACATCGCAGAATGCCTGAACTGCTTTACGAGCCAGCTCATTCTCCGCCGCCAGCGCATTAGCACGCACCAGTTGCACTTCCAGTTGCGTTGCCAAATCGCTGATCAGCTTTGCCACACTGCGCATATCAACGGCACCACATTCTGCTTTCAGTTCCGAAGCCATCTCATGCCCGGCGGCAACTAACCCTTTGATATTACTTTCCATCCTTACCCTCGCTTATCCACATAACTTATTGATTACATTGATAACTAAAAAGATCGTCGATTCAGAACTCTTCGATGTTCCAGCCACCACCTGCTTTCTTTGGCTTAACCGTTACCCCGATGATTCGGAACGGATACTGATCTGCGGCGACTTTGGTTTTCACCCTGGCGTCGTCGGTCCAGAAACCTTTCACTTCGTGCAGTTCCATCTCTCCGGTGGCGAGCATCACAGCGAAATCTGGCGTATAGAACGTGTTGTCAGCTAACCGCAGCTTGATACCCTCAAATCGATACCAGACGATTTCTCCTGCACGTTTACGCATCTCAAGGTGCTGACAATACGCAGATTCTGTTTTGTTCATCTGGCCTGTTTTGAGTCGACCAAGAGCCTGTATCTGTTTTCTCATGATTTACCCCTGAGGTAATTAAAAACCACATAAGACACGAGATCAATAGATTTTAGAATATTTTATTACCTAATAGGTAATTATTGAGACGTAAAAAAATGCGCTATCGCGCTGGTATTACTTGATAAATCCTGCCGCCTTTCCCCGCCTGTATTCCTCCATCAGCCACTGCGCCGGTGTTATTCCCCCCAAGGTGGCGGCGTTAGGCATGCACCCGAAACTTCGCCCTGGCGGGTGGTAAACGTCTCTCCCTGTGTCCGGAGGCGTACTCATGGGTTCTGGCTTTGCCTGTATGCTGATCACCGGATCGGGTATCTGCTGTCCGGAAGCCACCTTTTTCGCCCAATCATCGAGCAGCCTACGCGCGTGTTTCTCAACCTCAATCTCGCTAAGCTGGCGCTGATACATTGCACGGCGGGTATCACATACGACCCAATACATAACCGGATGTCGCCACGGGAATCTTTCGGGACCACCAGGATATAAACTTTTTTCCTTGCTGTACCGGTGAAACTCCGCCATCACATCGTCAATGGTGACGCCAAGAACCATCTTGCTGTCTTTGCACCACTTGATAAATTGCCCTGGCGACGGCCAGAACGGAGATTCGCTGGCGCGGGCGTGGCGCATACCAGCAGAAACCTGTTCACGGGTTCGGATCCCCCCTTCGGCAAACGCAGCAATCCACTGCTGTTTTGCAGCAACTTCCTGCTCTGGCGTCTTCAGGTTGGTTACCACTGCCGCCGGAAACAGTTGTTTCAGCTGTTTGAAAAGGGCATCAACAAGCCTCTCTGCTGACATGTTCACCACGTTGTCATTGTTGGTGTACTGATGCTCATAACCTGACATGCGAGAAAGGGCTTCTCCGTCACGGTTTTGTATCGCGGTAAAAACGTTGTTCACAAGAAATCCTCCCATGCTTCAGGGCTGTTCCAGTGCGGAACGTTGTTATCAGGTAATGTTGATTGCTTCTGTCTGCTAATCTGCAGCCGCCTTGCCAGCTTCTGCTCCCACTGTGCCTGATGGTATGCCTTACCCTCAGCCATCCAGTAAATTCTGAACTCTGCAAGTTCCTGTGCCGTTGGCAGACTGTCTAGGTAGATCCCCTGCAATGAGCTTTTCCGAAGAAAATCATCTGATGGTTGCCATTGTTCATGCATGACAAATTTGCCTAATTGCCCTGGCCCACCAGGAGGAACAAAGTTATTCATCACGGCGTTGTTTGCGCCGGGGTCATGAGGCACAGAATCCCCGGTTTTTGTCCTGCTCTCCCTCTCTTGGTTAAATGACTGGTTATATGACTGGTTCTGGATCCCGTTTTTGGGATCATTCAATATCCCGTTTTTGGGATCATTCAACATCCCGTTTTTGGGTATATTCCCGTTTTCGGTAACATTACCGTTTTCGGGTTCATTGCCCCCCTCCCGGTTGCCTTTAATGTTCCCGTTTTTGGTTATATTAAGAGAGAAAACCCGCACTCTTTTTGTCGCTCCCTTTCTCTCTCCGGTATCTGAAATAAGCCCCATTTTCATGAGCGATATAAGCCCGGCCTGCACGGTTTTTTTATTCAGGCAAGTGTCTTTAACGAGGCGTTCTATGCTGGGGTAGCAGAGGTTATATTCATCGGCTCTGTCAGCCATCGAGAGCAGTATGAGCTTTAATGACGAGCTACCTGGATCTGTCTCCCAGGCCCAATCTGTTGCATGTCTGCTCATGATTAATCTCCGCTATCAGCTTGAATGTTGTGGGGAGGAATTAATCATGATCTGCTTAATCTCTGCCCTGATACGACGGTTTGATTCCATGGTGCACTCAACACAGTGTCCGTTGTAAACCCAGCGTTCACTGTCATGTCCGTGCTTACATGTTTTTCCGGTGTAGTAGCGTTTAAGTCCGCGCTTTGCGGCATCAATACGTGTAATGATTTCCATGGTAAGCCCTGTTATTAGTATTGGGATTACGGTCATTTTGTGCTGACACAAAAAAAAGATCAACCAGATTTGGTTTTTTATTACCTTTGAGGTGCGAATAGATATGAAAAGACCGCCGGGTGGCGGTCTACAGAGGGTTGTGGCTGGATATCATGAGTAGAAGAAGTATGCCAGTTCTGCTTTTGAGCGCAGCCATTGTCTTGTTTTACAGGCTTTAAAAAGCCCATTCATCAATACTTTACCTGGCATTTTGCGCTTACCTGTTAAGTGAGTCTGGATATAGTGACTCGTCGTTCCGGCTTCCTGTGCGAAGGCTTCACGCTCATCCGGAGTAAGTGCAAGCCAGTGCTTTTTGAAATCGAAATGTCCGTTATCGCTCATAGCTATTGCCTGATATTTATTTCAGATAATAAATATTCACCCATAAGGTAACAAAAATCAAGGATAGTTACCTATGGGGTGCATTTACCTGTTGGGTAATATTGCTTTAAATTGAATCATCTACTGATTCATATACGAGGCGATTTTCCAGAAAATGAAAAGTATCCAGGACGTCCGCAGGCAAAATCTCAACGACTTGATCGACCGTGAATTCAATGGTGTTCAGACGCGGATGGCAGAAAAACTTGGAACTCAGGCAAATCTGGTAAACCGCTGGGCTCTTGGCAAGAAGGTTATCGGCGACCAGGTTGCGCGAAAAATTGAAGCTGCCGCCAATAAACCCCGTAACTGGCTTGATATCGATCGCTCGCTTTCTCAGGAAGGTTTTCAGCCTGTCGGCCCAAGCGACATTGGTCAGCTGGCGGCTCACAACCTGGAACGCTGGATGAGCGAAAGCCGCGACCTTTCAACACAGGGAAAACTTCACCGCGCATCCGGCGTCGCCCAGGTGACAATCAGCCGCCTGTTAAACAATGAGGTCAGCGTTTCCATTTCCACCCTGGAGAATGTTGCATCCGCATTCGGGCGTCACGGCTATGAATTACTGATTCACCCGCACGACCCTGCGACCATCAACTATGACCGCTCGCGCTACGCATTGTTACCCGAAACCGAGAAAGCAAAGATCGAAAGTTACATTGAATTTGTCATCAACCAGAACGAAAAAAACAAACAATAAAATCATATTTTTCAGTAAGTAAGCCGCCTTCTGGCGGCTTTTTTATTGTCTACACAATTACCTTAAGGGTAATTTTTTTAACTCATATCTATTGACATCAAACCAGATACGCATAATTATTACCTCAACGGTAACAGACCGAGGTAACAAGTTATGCAGTGGAAAATCATCAACGGTTGGTACTGCGTTACTGCATGCGGATTCATGAGCTGGAAGTTCCGCACCTTACAGGAAGGCATTAAGTGGGCTTTCGTCAGCAAAGAAGCTCGCGATGTAGCCAACGATAACGAGATATGGGAGGGCTGATAATGAACGTTAACCAGCAGAAAACTCTTCAAAAAATCATGCTGGCATTCGACAAGGACTACCGCCTGTCCGAACAGCTATATGACCGACAAGTCGAACTGATTGAGAGTATCCGGCTTCATCAACTGGCCTCAAATTTTGATGTTGTAACAGGAAAAGGAGTTCGTCAGGAAGTACTGGAGGCTGCTAAAGACAGCCCTGAGTTCGAAGAACTGATGGATGCCTATCGGCGAGAGGCAATGGCAATTATCGCCCGCTGGGATCTGGCGGATCAGCTTGATGGACAGAGGGACGCGGCATGAAACCGGGAATTTATTTCGGCATCAGCAACGAAGACTACCACGCCGGTGACGGCGTGAGTAAGTCGCAACTGGACATGGTTGCCAAGAATCCGGCGCTTCTTAAATGGGTTCAGGCAGCACCAGAAGACGAAGAGAAAAAGTCTGCACTGGATATGGGAACCGCATTGCACTGTCTGCTTCTGGAACCTGGAGAATTCGACAAACGCTTCATCGTTTCACCGAAATTCGATCGTCGGACAAAACAAGGTAAAGCTGACGAAGAAGCATTTCTTCGTGATGTGGCGGATATGGGTATTACGGTACTTGATGTCGAGCAGTGGCGAAAACTGGAGCTGATGCGTGATAGCACAATGGCTCACCCGGCTGCACGCTGGATGTTGGAAGCACCTGGTTACTGCGAAGCGTCAATGTACTGGAACGATGAAGAGACGGGTGAGTTGTGCCGAATTCGTCCAGACAAATGGCTGAACGAGCACAACGTGATCGTCGACGTGAAAAAGGTTGCAGATATGGACCGTTTTGCACGCCACATCGAGGAATTCCGCTACCACGTGCAGGACGCAATGTACCGCGAAGGCGCAATGAGGGTTACTGGTCAGCCGCATGGTTTTTTCTTTCTTGCCGTGAGCGAAAGCATTGATTGTGGTCGGTATCCGGTACGCGTGTTCGAGCTGGATGCGCAGGATGTCGATGCCGGGCACGCTCTGTTCCGCCGGGATCTGAATACCTATCACGAATGCCGCATCAATGATGAATGGGGCGGTGTGGAAATCATTAAACGCCCTGAGTGGGCACGCAAACAGGATATGTACATATGAGCAACGACATCGCAAACATCAACGCACCAGTAGACACAGCAATCGCTGGAACTGCTGCAACTATTTTCAGCCCAGACGGCTTGAACCAACTGATGAAATTCGCCGAGGTAATGGCGCAAAGCCGCGTAACGGTACCGGCGCACCTCGCCGGGAAACCAGCTGATTGCATGGCCGTGGCAATGCAGGCTGCGCAGTGGGGAATGAACCCGTTTGCCGTGGCTCAGAAAACCCATGTTGTGAACGGCACGCTAGGTTATGAAGCCCAATTAGTAAACGCAGTTATCTCAACGATGTCGCCAACAAAAGATCGCATCAACTACGAGTGGTTCGGGCCGTGGGAACGCGTGATCGGTAAGTTTGTTGAGAAAACATCCAAAAACGGCAATCCATATATCGCACCAGGCTGGACTCTAAAAGACGAAGAAGGCTGCGGTGTTCGCGTATGGGCAACCATGAAGGGCGAGGATCAACCTCGAGTGCTTGAGTTAATGCTGTCTCAAGCACAGGTAAGAAACTCCACACTTTGGGCCAGTGATCCGAAACAACAACTCGCATACCTTGCGACAAAACGCTGGTCTCGCTTGCACTGTCCTGACGTAATCATGGGCGTCTACACCCCTGACGAATTACAGGAAACGGCACCGCGCGTTGAGCGAGACATTACTCCGCAAACGACCACTGCTGCGGGAATGAACAGTCTGATCAACGCTAAACCAGTGAAAAAGCCTGATGAGCAAACGCGTAAAGCGGATAGCCGTGATCCAGAAGAAATGCTGATGGCCTTTACCAGCGCAGCGATGAATTACAGCACTGTCTCCGAACTGGATAAGGCTTACAAATACATTGAACAGAAACTTTCAGATGATGACGAACTGCTGGCAAAAGCCACCGACGTTTACAGCGTTCGTCGGGAAGAATTAAACGAAACATCTATGTAACCACCACCGCGGCGCCACGCGCGCCGCACTGCAACCAAGAGAGGTATTTATGAAAGGTGCATTAGGTAAGAAGGAACTCCTGGCGGTGGTGCCACTGTCATGGAGCACTATCGACCGTATGGAGCGCGCAGGGGAATTTCCTAAACGCTGGTATATCACCGATAAACGCTGCGCATGGAACCGTGATGAAGTTGAGCGTTGGCTTGATGAACGTCAGGCAGCAAGCCCGGCAGAGTTCCAGGGTAAAAAACCTCCTGTTCAGCAACGTGTATATCGTCCTGTGAGCAACGCTGCATGAGTGCGCTGCTAAGGCACTGGAGCAAATGGTCAGGATGGTACTTATTCCTGGCCTCTGTTTCAGCATGGCTTTATCTGCTGGCATTAATTTTCAGAGAGGGTTGGATTAAGTGAGAAAGTTAGGCCGACTTGAAAAATATCACATGAACAAGGTTTCAATGCGCAGCCCTTCAAAGGTTGTTGCCGTTACTCCTGCGGCGATAGAGATCGAAAAACGCGCGATTGAAAGAGAGAAAAAAGGGCAGTTCCGCATTGCCGCCCACCTTTGGCTTCAGTGCATGGATGTTGCTTCTGGTGATGTTGAGCGTGCAAGGATCGCGGTTCGCAGGGACCAATGTATCACAAAAGGTAACGGCCTTCGCCGTGGCGACTATAGCGGCATAGGATGTTGTGGGGTGGTTTATGACTAAGAAATACACACTAATCTATGCAGATCCACCTTGGGTATACCGGGACAAAGCCGCAGATGGTAATCGCGGTGCCGGTTTTAAATATCCGGTTATGAGTGTGCTGGATATCTGCCGCCTTCCTGTGTGGGATTTGGCCGATGAAAACTGTCTGTTGGCCATGTGGTGGGTGCCAACACAACCACTCGAAGCACTAAAAGTTGTTGAAGCCTGGGGATTTCGTCTGATGACGATGAAGGGCTTCACGTGGATAAAATGTGGTAGTCGACAACCAGATAAACTGGTTATGGGTATGGGACACATGACTCGCGCCAATAGTGAAGATTGCCTGTTTGCAGTAAAGGGAAAACTACCTCCACGCATTAATGCAGGGATCGTTCAGGCATTTACCGCACCGCGGCTTGAGCATTCAAGAAAACCAGATGTCGTTCGTGAAAAACTTGTGCAATTGTTAGGCGATGTTTCTCGCATTGAACTGTTCGCCCGCCAGACGTCTCATGGCTTCGATGTTTGGGGTAATCAGTGCGAAGACCCGGTAGTGCAACTACACCCTGGATACGCGTTGGATATTGGCGGATTAACAAATGCATTCAGCAATGCTCCGGTGTCACCAATAGACAACCAGGGGCGGGAGCGTGCAGCATGAACCTATATCAACGCATCAATGGTGCTGACTGGTGCAATATCTTCGTCGTCGGCGATCTGCATGGGTGCTACACGCTGCTGATGAACGAACTCGACAAAGTTTCATTCGACCCGGCGCGCGATTTACTTATTTCCGTTGGTGACCTTGTTGACCGCGGCGCTGAAAACGTCGAATGCCTGGATTTGATTACTATGCCGTGGTTCCGAGCTGTTCGTGGCAACCATGAGCAGATGATGCTGGATGCACTGGTCAACGGCGGAAGTTTCGGACATTGGATGTCAAACGGCGGTGGATGGTGGCACCAACTTGATTCTGAGCAGGATGTGCAACTCAAATACCTTCTGCCAAAGATTACCAACCTCCCGATGATTATCGAACTGGTTACCGGCAATAAGAAGGTCGTCATCTGTCACGCAGACTACCCGCACAACGAATACGCATTCGATAAGCCAGTACCAGAAGAAATGGTGATATGGAATCGTGAGCGGGTTAGCGACGCGCAGGACGGTATTGTCTCGGAGATAACCGGTGCCGATTTGTTCATCTTCGGTCATACGCCAGCACATCACCCACTGGTGTATGCAAACCAGATGTACATCGACACCGGCGCAGTGTTCTGCGGAAATCTGACGCTTACCAAAGTCCAGGAAGGATAGAATTATTTATTACTGTCTTCCATCCACCTCTCAAACTTCGACGGGGAGAACGGAATCAGATCCGTATGCTCCCCGTTAATCCAGGAATCAATCATATCGGCCCACTGCTGCAACATCCAGGCGCGCTGTCTGGCGTATTCCGCTTTGTTATATACGGCGCGCACACCTTTCTGCTCATGTGCCAGCGCCTTTTCAATCCAGTCTGAAGGATAACCAGCCTCATGCAACAACGTACTGGCTGTACGGCGCATATCGTGTACGGTGAAGCCCTGAATATGCTCACCATCTTCATTTATTATTTTCACCGTTCTGTCGATCAGAGAGTTCAGCGCGGCATTAGATAATGGCTTCCGGAAATTGTAACGACCAGGAACCAGATATTCACTTCCACCAGCGCACATCTGCAACCCAACCAATATATCCTGTGCCTGTTTAGGCAGGTAAATAACGTGCGCCCGGCTTCCCTTCATGCGGTCTGAAGGAATTGTCCATGTCCATTTTTTAAAATCTATTTCATCCCACGTTGCATTGGTGAATTCGCCTTTACGAACCATAGTGATAAGCACCAGCTTTAAAGCCATTTTCATAGTGCCCATAGCACCAATGGCATCCAGCGTGCGGAAGAACAGGCCAATTTCTTCTGGTGTCAGTGTTCGCTCTCGTGGTTTAAATATGGCGATAGACGAAGGTTTAATGTCAGCCGCAGGATTAAACAAACCATGACCACGGTCATTGGCGTGACGGTATACGCTGCTGATGATCTCCCTGGCCTGTACTGCTGTTGCCCGACCACCGCGTTCGACAATCCGGTCACACAAATCACGAACCATCGATGTGGTAATTTCAGCCATCATTTTGTTGCCAAGAACCGGAAGTATGTCACGGTCGATCACCGCCTGCTTCATTGCGCGGGTACTGTCAGCCAGGATGACGTGTTTCATATAACTGTCGGTATGTACCGCAAACGTCTCGGCACCACGAATCTTTTTGATACCGTCACGTTTAGCCGCAGCCGGTGACTGGCCTGCTTTAAGCAGCTTCTTTGCAGCAATCAGTTCTTCTCGCGCTTCTGCCAGGCTGATACCGTCACGCCCATACTGCCCGATTACCAGTGTTTCGCGGCGACCGTTGATACGGTAGTCATAGCGAAACGAGACCGTGCCTGACGTAAGCACAGCTACATACAGCCCGTCACGGTCGGAGACCTTGTACAGTTTGTCCTGCGGCTTGAGGTTTTTTAATTTTGTATCGGTAAGCACAATTCACCCATATAGAAACCATTTTCATGACGGTATGAGAGTATACCTTTAAGGTAATACCGTCACCTGTACCGCCGAAAAATATGGTGTAGAGTGAATAGAAATGAATACATAAAAACAAAAACCCTCTGCAAAAACAGAGGGTTGAGTTAGCATCTGAATAGGAATGATTTGCTATGAGTTAGCTGTTAATCATTCCCACTCAATGGTAGCTGGCGGCTTGCCGCTGATGTCATACACCACGCGGGAAATACCGTTCACTTCATTGATAATGCGGTTGGAAACGCGACCGAGGAAATCGTACGCCAGATGCGCCCAGTGTG
>OKVD01000482.1_pt1 | contig 15099 bp, 7 predicted proteins | sample 1606881 | NCBI WGS metagenome assembly OKVD01 (sample SAMN03281011, study PRJEB24777) | human gut metagenome | isolation source: fecal sample PR176 from 1 month old male Indian infant, caesarean delivered... | place: Singapore | collected 2006-01-13
CCATACTGAGTGTGTTCATCCTTTGCTAATCCTTTCCTGATATCTTAACACACTCTGTGAAACGAACAAAGTGCGTAAGTTTTGAAATTTTCTTTTCTTAACTTACACACTTTATTTTACACTCTCTCTCTGTATTAATTTTTCTGATACTAATATTCATGTGTATTAATTATGTAGAACTATACAACTATCATTTTTTCCTCTAACTCTACTAAAATAAATCCACTATGATATCGTATCAGAATGGTATTTCATCAAATCCAACGCCATTAACTCATCATGCATAGAACAAACAGATTGACATGCCTCTTGATGCCCTTAAGTAGATGAAGCCCAACAAAGCAAGGCCCAATCTCTATCCACAAAAAATCTATCCCTACACAAAACTGGGATTTTATTTCGAGACAATTTTTACCACAATTTCAAAGCTTCCTTCCAACTTCACTATCCCTGATCACCCCGTCCATAATCGGTTCCTGCTTCGTCCTATCCCGCAGGAATAAAACCGTCAGCAAATCATTCATTTGTTTCAATAAAAACTTTTCACAGTGACAGCAGCTATTACGCAGATTTTTACATTGATACAGACGATTATCATACTGATCCCACCATGCCTTATCATATCGAAACTCGCTCAAATTTTTCATGAACTCTGCCAGTATCTTCTTGTGTCCATCAGTATGAAGAATCTTCTGAAAAGTTCCCAAAGTCATTTCCTTCTTTACTGCGTTCTTAAGCAGACCATTACCGCTGCCGAATACCCTGACAGTCTCATTTGGAAAATGTTTTTTCAGGCCTTCATAGAAGCATTCCTTTACTTGAAGTTCTACTGCCTTGCAAAACAAAATTGCACAGCATGATGTGTCCATATCCACAAGTTCATATTGATCTATTAATTTTTTAAACATGGAATACAACTTAATCCCCCACTCTATGTATTCCCGAACTTGTAGATTAAGTTTCTGAAAGGACTCACGAGTAAATCCATAGCCATTCAATTGCTTATCTGTAAGTTCACTTAATGAAAGGCCTCCACCTCTCAGTTCGCTCAAATATATTTCCGGACTGAATGAATACTCGGTCTCTCCATCCTTATTTTCTTCTATATCGATAGGAACTGACTCAGACGACGGCAGCTGATTATAAAACCGAAGCACTCTGTTACGCCGTTCTTGACCGTTCTCCCCCTCTGACCCATAAACGGCACTTCCCAATTCCCGCAGTGCATAAAGATCAATCTGGCTTTTTGCCTGGCTAATATATACGGATTTCTTCCAAGCTCTTTCATCTCCGATCATGTATAACCGGTACTTTGCACGCGTTACTGCCACATTTACTATATTAGAATTAACCCAGTTAATTGCACCTTCTGAATCTTTTCCACTGTCACAACCTAATAAAAAGATAACTTCATTTGCCTCTTTTCCCTGAAATGTATGAACCGTCCCAATACATCGGTACATCCATTTTTTAACGCAGGCACGTTTCTGGTATAAAACGGTGGTATGATCATGGTAAAGACTGTTTTCAATATATTTTATCATTCCTGTTTTAACTGTGGTGAAAGGCGTAATAATAAACAGGCTGGGATTATCTGATTTAGAAAATGCAATCTCCAAAATCTCCAATACTCTTTTTCCCTGCGCTTCTACAAAGTGATTTTTCTTTCCCTTTTCCTTCCCTGTCACATTAATCCACTTAGAACCGGTATAACAGAATGTAGCTTCTTTTTTCTTGGACGGCGCCTTGGTCTTCTGTCTCATGGTATTATTATAAGAAATGTGATTTGATATCTCATACATGGGTGAAATACATCGCCTATGGACTACCAGAGGGCAGCCTAACCATTCTGGTTCGTTTTCTTCATTGTCCATATAGGTACCATACGCGTTCATGCGATCAACAAACTGTTGAACAGAGAGCTGTTTTGATTTATAGGGTTTATAGACATCGTCCTGGTAAGCTTTTTTCAACAACTGCAAATCATCTAAAACTACCGGTTCCACTTGCTTGGGATCTCCCACAATAATCGCCCGTCTACTCCTGTACAATGCCCCAACAGCCATTTGAGGCGGTGCCTGACCTGCCTCATCTACAATCAGCGTTCCTATAGCTCCAGGTGTTTTGATATCCCGAAGGAAATTACCTACTGAAGCGAATGTAGTAGAGATTACCGGCACCAATAAGAACAATGACTGCAATAAGGAAGCAAAACATGCCTCTCGGTCTACTGGGTGAAATGATACTTTTTCTTTATCCACCCTGCTCTCCTGCCAGAGCAAAGCCAAATTTCTGTAATTTCGCAAACAGTATCTGGATTGAAGTATAAACGCCTTCGTCAACTGAAGCGCATAGTAAAACAATTTTTCCCTCTCCCGATTATAATGATCCGTAAACCAGGGATTGGCAGTTTGAGCATTAGTACTCGCCTGTTCCTCATTGCTTAGAAGCGCCTTCATAAATATCTCATTTAATACAGTAAACTTGTCAACATCAACGGCATCTTTAAGCCGCTGTTCCAGCGCATCTTTATAGTCTTCCCTGGCTTTTTTTACAGAATTATCCCACATTTCAATACTCGCCACATTATCTTTTATCTGAGACTGAACGCTGCTTATACTCTGTAAAAGATCCGCTTTTTCAAGTTTTGCTTTTTCCAGATCATCATACAATCCTTCTTTTTCCAGTCTGATATTCTCAAAAATACGCGTCTGTTCCTCAAACACTGATTTAAAATTCTCTAATTCCTGCTTCGTATTCTGGGCTTCTGCGGCATATTTTTCAGCCAATTCTTCCTTTACCTTTGCATTGCGCCTGAAAAACAATTTTTCCCCCAGTGAAATACTATCTCTGACTGCAATGGAACTTTTCAGCTTCTCTTCATATCGGCAATCAATATCTTTGAAGTTATTCTGTGCTTCCTCCAGTTTCGTACTGGCAAGCTTAAAATCATGCTCCTTATCTGACAGTTCACTTTGCTGCTCCTTTATTTGCGTTTCCAACTGTTCCAGTCTTTGATTACAGTCTTTTAACAGTGCTTCCTTGTCTACATTCTCCTGACGAAGTTTTTGGATACATTCCTTCCCTTCCGCGCAGAAGACCCTGGTTTGTTTTTCCTCGTCACAATTTTTAACCAGTTCCCTTTGCAGTTTATCTACCTTTTCTTTTTGATCAAAAAACATTTTCTTGGCCTTTTGATAGGATTCCTGCCTATCGGCACTCTGTGTGGAATTATAAAAATCTACATCCAGGTTATACATTACTTTCTGATAGAATTGATGTATGTTAGACTTCTTTCCCAAAGCAGCTGAAATCAGCCCCCACGCACCCCCATGCTCAAGCAGACTGCTTGCGTACTCTGAAAAATAAATGTCGTTGTATTCTCCGTTTCTTATTGCATCTCTTCGATAAAGAGTCTCACTGACCTCACTTTCCTTAACCTTAAATAGCCGCAAAACTTCCTGCAGCTTTTCTGTAAACAGATCACTGTCTTTTTCCTCCGAAGCCAGAGCACCTGTAATCCCCTCTTCCAGTGGAAGCTCCTTCGTAATATTTTCTACCGCCGTATTATTACAGGAAGTAACAAGAATACTGTAATCATTAATCTTATCGTTCCTAAGCCTGTAATACTTGGAATAGAAATCTGAGTACCCATGATTCTTCTTTTCACCATACAAAAATGAGCATTCTTCAAACGCATCATCCGGATTCTCGTATTCTGAGAGAAGAAGTGCCTTTTGGATAATGTTATGAACAATAATTTCTTTTAAAAGCGTAGTTTTTCCAGTTCCAGGAGGACCATTTACAGAAAATACCGGTCCGTTTTTTTCATCTCCACTTACTGCCAAATTTACTGCAGTTTGCTGCATCAGGGCGGGCATAAATCTGGAAGGCCATTTCCCAGTCGGTGCATTTCTGACATCAAGAATATCGGCGAAAATTTCAAGCATTTTTTCGCCGTTCTCATCTCCTGATTCAGGATGCTCCAAGTCAATGCGCTCTTTTAATGCCAGAAGCTGTTTCTCCGGATAAGCATCGGCGCAGGCACCAACTATATAGTCGATCAGTGCCTCCTGCATTGGATCTCCCGAATCAATTTCCCCTGACTTCAGTTTTGATAATATCAGTTTCAGATCATTTGCAAAATATGTCCTTCCGAGCCCTGAATAATCTTCTTCCTCATATTTATCCCTGGTTTCCTCGTCTATATAAGCTTGAAAACATAAGATACAGGAACATTCCTGGTCATCAGCGATGCTCTCTTTCAAGTATTTTTTATAAACTTCCTGATATATGGAAAAAATATGTTCTGACGTTACTGGATTGGGGCTTTGCTGATCACCGCTGTTTCCTATCCTGTAACTGCCGTTTTCCTGCAAATCAGAATCGGCTGGCTCTGCCTCGTCGGGAAAGTCCACATCATTTTCCATGGCCCCCTTTTGAATCGCCCCGGATATACTTTTTAAATAATCCTCAAAGACTGCCTCATCCTCTCTAAAATCCTCATCAGATAAAGAATATGCCATAGATTTATCTGCCTGCTTCTTAATACGGTTCATCGCCCAGATAATAGTAGACAGCGCAAAAGACTTTTCTATATAATTGCCGAAAGGATCCAACTGCAGTCCAAACCATGCTATTTCATCCTGACTTATTTCAGGACGATTATCATTTTCCTGCAAAACCTGAGCTATTTTCTGGATACAGCTTTCACGCCTGCTCTTCCCTGCGTAGATCGTTATATTTCCCCAATAAGACATACCGTGACGCTTTGATTCCGATCTAACCTGTTCTAATAAGTCACATTCTCTGCCAGCAGACATCATCAATTTTAGTGTCTTAGGACATTCTTTATCATTTTTTCCATTTAAATATGCCTGAGGGTTGCCTGCCGTTTTCAGCGCTTCTCTATTCTTCTGTTTTTCTTCATATGTGAGTGACGGCAAAGCATCCTGACTTAAAAACTCAAGTGTATACCAATAGTCCAGGATGGACTCTGCAGTCTTTTGTTTTATAGAACGGTCTGTCTTTTTCATCTGTCTATCCTCTTTTTTCATGGCAATTTCTTTAGAATTATCACAACTTATTACGTTTTCGCTAAGATCAATATCATTATCTTGCAAGACTGAAGTACCCGCTACACATTAAGTAACCCAAAAGCTCAATAAGTTAAATTACTCCCCACTCCTCTAATTTTTTAGTAATTTCAACATTTATTTCAGCAATTTCGGGATTGTTCATATCGCTCACCAAATACAAAAAATCGGCGGTATTTGCTGCTATATCTTGAATAATTTTCAAATCCTGATTCAAATTACCCAAATTCTGAATCCTCAGACTGCTCAGAGTATCCTCCAGCTGCTGCTGTTGATCCTGCCAATATTTCACATAATTTGCAACTACAGTTGGGTTATAGATTTCTTTTGAAACCACTACGGGAAATATTTTATTCTTATATTTGCGATCTCGCATAACCTCTAAAACTTCGTACATACAATTTCTTGACCTCAAGTAGGCGTCTGAAATAAGCAAAATAATATAGTCCATATTTTCTATATTATTCATATAATCTCTAATACTATCCCATTTCTTAATATCTATTGTATCCCTATGAATATGAATATTCGTGACATTGTTCAAATAGGCAAAAATATCCGCAGCTATTTTATCATCTTGCCAACAATATGATAAAAACATCTCTACTTTGCGTTTTTCCATCGTGCGCTTCCCTTCCTCATATGTTTGATACATAACTGTCTCAACACATTGAATTTCTCTCAAAAGGACTTCCCATAGGTCATAAGCAATGCTTTCCTGATATACCTTTTTTCCATGTAACGCTATTAACCTTGCTAATTCGCTGTTTTTCCCAGCCAATATCTCTCTATCCTTTTCTGAAAGCTCCCTACATTTTCCATTCAATCCTGCAAGATATGTTTTTGCATTCATTTGAAACGGAGATACATTTTTAGGAAAATATTCTTTTAACTTTTCCATCATCTCAATTCCCGCTCGGTCAAAATCACCAGAAAAATAGACTCGGCATTTTGAGTTTCTTTCGATGCATATCCGAACATACTCCAGCACCGCAGCTCGGAAACAGCCTGAAGTACATATAATAATCGGAAATCTGTCTCTTATTAGCTGCTTTGGAATATTGTTAGCCTTCACATATTCTATCAGGCAGTCAACTAAATAATGAAAAACCGATGGATTTTCAATCAAAAAAAGGTTAGACTTAATCTCAAAGTCTCCCATATCCTCAACATTGCCGAGATTAACTGTCTCTTTCTTCATAGATTCATAAATATCTAAAGTAAATCTGTGAAAAAGTGAACTGGTTGTATCATCACTTAAATGATACAAACGATACATCATCCGCTTTCGCATAAAAGCCGGAACATGTTCCAGAGGGTCTGACGCTCCATTTTCACGATATCTTTGGGAGTAAACATTTTCCAAAGCTCGAAAAAAAAGCCGGCCTGCCAACGTTTTTTTCTCATCTAATGAGTGTTTACCCGCGACAAAAGTTGCTAACATGGATATATATATTTTATCAGACTTTTTCACATTCTCCTGCTCCAGGCGTTCCAAATCCATCAGCAGATACCAAAGAGCTTCCAAACAGATTTTAAGAGAGGTGAGTGCAGCATTATAGTCTTTCATCCCCGCCTGTAAAATCCGATATCCCGAACCAGGTTCCTTTTTCCAGAGACGATATAACCAATCATACGTCAACTCACAGAACGCTTTGTCCACGATATTGATATTCTCTTCATTTTGAAGCTTCTCAACCACATTGGTAAACAAGGTTTCCCACTCTGTATCTGCCTTTACTAAACTTTCCTTTTTGGTCAACAATGGTTCGTGATACAGTATTTCGTATAAGGATGGGACGGTTAACATAAAACGTTTCCCAAGTTCCTCCTCTATCACGTTCATCTCCATGCACAGGTGATCGCCTCCCCCCAGCAGGCCCCTGATCCTCGGTCCAAAAAACGTCTGTAATCGTTGAGCCTCGGCCTGACTGGAGATGACAAGTTTAATTTTTCCTCTGCCACTGCCATAACTTCTATACTTGTTAAAAACCGCGTTCAGCATACGTTTTAAATTTGGATCGCTGTAATACTCCTCTGCCGTTATCTTCCTCTTGTGCTCCATATCTGCTGCTAATTCTCCACATATAATTTTTGTTTACCATTCCACCGATAGTGGAGTAACGTTATTATATCAATGTCTTTAGGCCGATGGATTTCATAAATTGCCAGACTTGGCACGGTATCGTAACATCCCCACAGAACCTGTGATGTCATTATGTAGTCAAAATCCATATCTGTCAAAAGATCAAACATATCACGCATATTAGAATCATCCACACCGGCAAATGCCTCATCCAACGCCAAAATCTTCGGGGCATCATCCTCAGCCTTACTATATCGAGAATTTGCTGCCGCAAACAACGGTATATACATTGCCATTGCTTTCTCTCCACCACTCAGCACATTAAATCTACTGTTGGTCAGTTCCCTGTAATTCGACTGATCTCCCTTGCGAAAATCTAATCGGAAGGTAAACCAGGTCCGATAGTCTAGCATTTCATTGATATATTTTCGCAGAGAACCCTGTTCCTCTTTTGCCGACTCCTTTGCTAATAGAATCCGCTTTCTGAAATGTTCAATCATTTGGTTAATCTCGCTGTCATCCAGTCGTTCTGTATCACTTAAAAGCAGTTTGACAAGAGTTTCTGTATCCAATTCTGATTCACTTCGTGATGGCAACGGAACCCATTTTAAAGATAATCTCAGACCGCTGGAGGTGTTTCGCTGTTTCATCAGCCCATCCATTTTATCAATCCAATCAAACGCCTGATGTATTTTTAACTGAATTGATTTACCCACACTACCAATAATAATCTCTGAATACAGTTTTTTATCCTGTTCTGTCAGAAGAAGCTTTTGTTCCGCTTCCTTTTCCCGCAGTTCCTTTAACAATTCTCTGGGAGTCATAGGATTCATTCGATCTCGATTGGAACGGATAATGGCCCGTCCATTCTCCAAGGATTCCCGCTCCAGCGCATACTCACGCAGATTCACATTAGCCTTGTTGAATTCTGTAATCAGGTCGCTTATCACCGTCTCCTTTACCATGTTCCCCCAGACTACTTTATATTCCGTCACAAGCTGCTCCGCCAAACGCATAATGTCCCGACGCTCAGTCAGATTATAGGTATCCATATTTTCTACAAATCCCAGTCCCAGATTCATTTCTGTCTGCCACTGTACAATAGCAGCCTCCAGATTCTCAGTTATCTCTGCCAAATGTTCTTGTCTCGCGTCCAGTTGAGCACCTAAGGAACCTTGCGATTTGTCATTTTCCCTCAATTCCTCATGCAGTTTTGAGACCTCTTTTGCTAAATCATTTTTTGTTTGTTTGCATTTATCAATTTTATCAAATATATCTCTTAGCCCTTTAGCCTCTATCAACTCTTCAAGCTGGCTTATCTGGCTTTCCAGCAGCACTTGTGATTTTCGTACTCCGCTCAACTCCAGTTGATTATCGCTAATTTGCTCATTCGCCTCATCGATATACCCCTGATAGTTCTCACAATCATTCTGCAGACTCCTGTAATGCACATACTCGGTCTTCATCTGTGACAGACTGGTCTTGTAATCATTCGCACAATTCATCGCCTCCGAAAGCGTACTTAAAGTTTTAAGCCTTGTCCAGGCAGATGTTATCTCGGTCAATTCAACTTTTCGTTCCTTCCAGTCTGCCTCTTTTTTATGGTATATAATCTCTGCTTCCTTTTCCTGTTTAATCGCCGCCTGGAAAAGATGCCACTTACTTGTCAAATGATCCAGACATAATTGAATTTCCCCATCATCTGGGAAACTTTCTTTTTCCGCTGTTAGAATATCCTGCTTTTCGTGCTCCTGGTATATTTTTTCCTGAATAGCATCCTGTTTATTTTCCAGTTCCAAAACCTGTTGTTCCAGTTGGTCAATCATCCGTCTTTTTGCCTTTTGTCGATTCTCACTTCCGATATATTCCGCCTGCTCTTTGGTAGAATTCCGTCCAGCCAAAGCTCCCAGCCGGAATCCCTCTCTCCCGATCTGATTGAATGCCGCCGATGTCATAGAGTCCTGCATATAATCCATTTCACCACTCCAGGTAAAACTGGACAATACTAAGGCAATATCTTCTTTTGTCAAACCACTTTCATCAGAAGGACACGGTGCCAACACATCACTTAGGGTCACCACTCCAGGATTTTCACAGGGTTCAATCCAAATTTCCTCATCTTTTTCATGAGCAAAATAGCCCATTCGCCCTCCTGGCAAAATCCAGGCATCCAGTATACCCGCCTGCTCCAGAGTAGTCTCAAGCTGTGCCTTCTCTGCTTCCATCAATTCAGCGGAAAAATCACAGACCGTATAAAGAGGTGCGCCCATCCGCTCCGCCCTCTCACCACGGCACTTGTTTCTCGAAAGTGACCGCAACGGCTCTGGCTCTTTATGGCTTCTCCACGAATCTAGTTCTGCTTGCAAAAGCTCCCTTTTTTCTTCAAATTCTCTAAACTGTTGTTCTAAAACAAGTACCTTGTTTGTCAACTGCTGATATTGATCTAGAAACAAATTGTACACCGACGATCTTACAGTTTCATAATTGCGGTTATCCTTGCCCAGTTCAGATAGCGCTGTTAGAATATAACCTACATTCTCATTACTGACTTCTAATTGCGAAAGGCCCTGACGCCAGCCAATGATACACTCCTTCAGCTGCATTTTTCCAGCACTAAATTTCTCTTCCGCAGACAAATATTCTTCTTCCGCTAGGCTTTTCTTTTTATAGAATTCCCCCCATCGCTCCTTTTCCTTTGCCATATCCAAACTAGCTTCCCGTTCTCTTTCGCCAATCAAAACTGCAGCCTTTAACTTTACTTGATGTGCCAGCAAGTCCTGATTCCAATTGTCCGCACAGCGTGCGTAATCATCGCCCACCTGCTGCCACTGCCGATGGTATATATCATGTTCATAAAACTCCATAACTCTCGCATAGCTCTCTAATTCTTCCAGCAAACTGTCTTGATTCTGGAATAACTCATCCCTTAGTACTTTCTTTTCCGCTATTTCGTTTTGCCATGCCTCTACCCGCCTTTCATTATCGGCCATCCGCTTTTTGACTGCCACATATCGTTCATTCAATTTCTTATAATCCGTATGTAAACGTTCCAGTTCTATAGGTTTTTCCAATCCCTCGCTTTGCTGGAGATAATCTAATTCCGACTGTATTTTCTCAATTTCAAGTTCTGCTTTCAATATCTGAGTCTTAAGCGCGATACCACAAGCAATCGTATTGTCTAAATTTTTTTTGCAATCATCCAATTCTTTCTTGCGTTCATTAAAACTGTGATTTAACACCTTCAAATCCAAGGACACATGATACAGCAAAACTTTATTGTAATTATCGTACTGCTTCTCCAGGCCTTCAAGTTCCTGTATCTGAATTTGCAGTTCTTCCAGCCGTTCTGAAATTTGATCCATATCTTCCAGGACATCCGAAAGGTCACCCAACTCGTCTTCCGTCAACGCTGGAAGCGAATTTGTCAGAATACTGTAAATTGATGATGGGCGAAACTCTTTTGAAAGCTTTGGGCTCCTGATCTCCAGAAGAAGCTTTAATAAATCTTTGTAAGAATCATTGTTGTCTTTAAACCCAAATATGTGTTTTTTCACAAGTTCACGATAAGTTGTTTGTTCCTGAACTACAATTCCCCCAGCCCCTATGACCTCCGTCAAGGCTTTTCTTGTGAGTGGCACCTTTTTCTTTGTTTCCAGCCAATTCGGATAATCATATAAATGGAGATCTTGATTGATCCGTCGTCCATCTTCCAGCAAAAATCCCCAAAAAACCATTTGCGCCGCCCCTCTTCTGGCGCGCAGGGCAATTCCGATGGTTTTATAGCTCTGTTTATCTTCGTGATAAAATTCAATCCAGAGATAGCCAGTTCGATCCATATGGCCAGTCTCGCTGTCGCCCAAAAGATAATATTCCATGCGGCGATCCCTTGAACCAAACGAATCCAGGCGCTCCGGGCGCTTGTCTCCATCCAGAACCAGCGGGATAAAGCTTTGCATTGTAACAGATTTTCCCGACCCATTTGCTCCTCTGAACAGCAATCTACCCTGTTCCAGTTCAAAAACCTCTTCATCATAAAGCCAGAAATTCAGAATCCCCATACGATTCATCCGCCATCGTTTCATATTCTACTCCTCGATCTCCACTTCTCCATATTGAGTGTAATACCTTCCTCCAACCGGATTCAACAAAAAGAACATGTCATCCTGCCAACTACCGAATTCCCACTGTTCCATATGTTCGCACACTGCCTCTGCCAACTGTGACGATTTCATACTCCGGTATTCTTTCGTCCAGCGATATCCATTTTCATACTGTAATTCAAGCAGAATCTGTTCAATACTACCTCTGGTCAGTCGAATTTTACCCGATGACACCGACTCTGTTTTCACTTCACCCAACTCATACATGGTTCTGATCTTTCCACAAAATAGCAGGACAAGATCTGATATAGCCGATAGTGTGGGGAAAAGCTCCATATCACTCACCAATTCCGGATAGAAAAACAGGAGACCTTCTTTATATTTGGTTCCACCCCAACCAAACATCTTATCGAGCTGTCCGATTAAATGATTTTTTTGTCCATGAAAATAAAATAAGTCTTGTTCCCATAAATCCAGCCCCACGAATGGTTCGAGCAAATACCTCCGGTACATTAGCTGTCGTTTCTTTTTATCCTCTTCCTCAGGCAAATCGCTCAATTCCTCCATAGACTGATAAGATGGCAGTTCTCTACGAAATGTCCTCAAAACATAGCTGGCGCAAGGGGCGCATTCATACAGCACATCATGATTTTCTGCATCAGACGCCCAATCGGACTCCTGACCGTCAATGCTACGCAAAACATTCAAACTTTTCAGTTTTTTTAGAGCCCTGGCCATGGATAACCGATGGAAATAATTCTTCCAATCGACATTTAGGCCCTGCTCATTCATAAATTCCTTTATTTCCTTGACCATAGTAGTCAATATGAATTGATCCCCAGCTGATTTATCTTCCAGGTACCATAGACCATAGGTAAAAAGCGCATAATCGATGGGTTCCTTGAACCCTTCAAACCCCATCCAACTCTTCGCCTCAACCGGAACTTTTTCCAGTTTGATCAGCTTTCTATTCATAATAACGGAATATCCCGGATAGTTGGCAAACCAATTCCGTATTTCCAGATACTGCTCCCTAGCCCAGTGATAGAGCTGCGGATCCTTATCACGTTCTATCCAAGGACGGTTCAATAACGCATTCATACAGATTTTGCGCCGTTCTTCCATATCGGTATGATCTTCAAAGCCGCGTTGCTCTATTCCATCAGCCATCCAAATCACCAGTCATCCCTCTCAGTAAATTTTGCCACGTTTCTTGATTCTCAATTTCAAACACAAAGGAGTAATCTAAAAGGCCTAATGTTCCGTCATCGCAATCTAATGTAACATAATGCTTCTCTTCCGGCATATAAAGTGTTACCTTAATCCCCTCGGACGTATAAAAAGCCTGTCCCTCCGATGAGATACACCTCCCAATCCAATTTAAAAGTTGAATCCTTGCAACTGCTGTAATACATTGGAGTTCTGAGACTTTAACGCTTCCTTTTTTTGTCATCTCAATTAAGAAAGCCAATTCCTGCTTCTGGTATGCAACAAGTTCTTGTCTCAACGCTTCCTTCTTTAAATGATTATCGGCAATCGTCTCACTCTCTCCACTTCCCTTTCCACCGCGTTTTCGACTTCTGCTCCTAATTACGCGCTCAATAGCAGCCTCATCCCACATAGAAATATCCTGACTATCGGAGCTGCGGTTGTCCTCCCCCTGTAAATGGCGAGTCGGAAATATTCCAAACGCATAGGCTGCTAATTTATGAGCCTCCTTCACATCCTCCAGATGGTAGAACCATTTTCCCAGAAAATCCAGGTCCTGACGTCGGCTCACAATTGACCGTTGCTTTTCCTGTATTCGAAGTGTACTCCTTACGATTTTTTTAATCGCATCTTTTGAAGCTTGCTCCAAAAGGAACATCTCACTTTGTGTATGATCGTCTCCGCAGAACCATCGGCATAATTGACGCCATCTGCGCTCCAGGTTTTGTTGGTATTCCTCTCTCGTAAAAAATTCCTCCACTTTTGGAATTAACCATTCGCCTTCCAATACACACTTAAAAAATCGAGTTTGCATGTCACGATTAATTAACTTTAAATTTCCTTCTATTCGATAAGATCTGCGCTGCAATGCCTGAACAAAATCCTGAAGATACAAGGTGATCGAATCTTTATACATTAAAAAAGAAGATGTCATCATCAAATCTTCGGCTGTCCCGGTATGCAGGCTGGCAATGTAATCCATTGATGTTTGATTCAACTTTTGAAATGAGTCATATAATGAATTCCAGACTTCCAGAGCAGCTTTGGGTTCATAATCTCCTTTATGCTCATAAATATCCAAAATAGTGTCTGCAATCTTGTCAAACAAAGTCGGCTCTAGTGAGCCCCCATATCCCTTCACCCCTTCGAGACGTTCAAGGAAGCGCTCAAGTTCAATAGAATAGGGAGTAATCAGATACTGATATTTTTTTCGCAGATACTCCTCAACGGTTCTCGCTCTAGTACCATCATGTCGATAAGTAAGGTTTTTCCACGAAACCAACTGATCCAAATCCAACTGGCACTGCTCCAGCGTATAATTTTTCAAAATATTCCATTCCATAACTCCAGAATATATCTGCTCAGGGCTGAGCCAATAACTCAATCGCTCATACTGCAAATAAAGATAACGCATAATCGCCCGATAGCGCGTGACATTATCAGCATTTATATATTTTAATTCAGAAATATTTCCCAGTGACTTTATAGTGGGTTTTTCCTTCATACCAATCCTCTTGTCATATTTGATATATTTTCACAAAAATTATGTTCGTCATTTATTGACATAATATCACATTTTTCTATATATGCCAAACCGCCTATTGATTTTCGGGTAATTTTCACGATATAATGTGAATATTAAAATGAAGGGGTGTATAGTATGGAAATAAAATCATCCGACGTAATCCACCTAGAAAATGTGTCAAAACACATAGCAACCGCTCCACTACCACTGAGCAGCAAGACCCTCCTTACAATAGCACAAAGTTTAAGCAACGCACTGAACCTCTGTATTAAATACATTGACAAAGAACCTGTATCAAAGTCCCTGCCTACCTGTCCAACTTGTCTTTCAGCCAATACAGCAGTCCACGAAAAGCCGAAGTCGTCGTTATATTGTCCCGAATGTTGCAAAACTTTCCCCGATTCAACCGGACTAAAATTCTGTCCAACCTGTATACCCCCAAGCAAGTTAATATCAATTGCTACCTCAAAAACTCGTTATAGATGCAAGGACTGTAATGTAACATTCAAGGAAGGGGTGGGTGTTCCCACTGATTTTAATAAATACATCTATTTTTGCCATTTGATCTATAACACAGATCTTTGCTATAACGATATAATCCGCAAATTAAAAATTTCCAGTGATACTTACTATCGTTGGAAAAAACGATTAGCTATTTATTATCCAGATACCCGAGCATATTTATATGGTAAAAGGTGCAAAAAGTAGGTTTATTTCATACCAGACCTATATTTTGCAAAAAGAAAAAGCTCATAGGCTTTTTGTGATACGATATGAAAATAAAAAATTTATATTTTTAACCTCCACTAAAAATCGAGATATTGTGTTGAAAGAACAGATTGTAAATTATAGCTATTTCAACAGTGTTGAGTTGGTTTATGTCTGCCAATATAGTAAAGTGCTTATTACAAAACTTATATTCATAAAACAAGGTGTATCAAATGGAACCCTTTACTAGGGAGTGTAAAATAGAGTGTGTAAGTTCAAAATGAACTTCACACTCTGTTTTCTTGTCAAGATGTGATAAACTAATCAAAGAAAGGTGATATAGTACAATGGCAAGAAGAAAAAGAGATCCAAAGA